>SL_7KL_010_BRINEDRAFT_10001515_pt1 | contig 11082 bp, 11 predicted proteins | sample SodLak_010_BRINE_FD_10663 | JGI IMG/M metagenome (IMG submission 10663)
CTGGACCTCCTGGCGGCCTCCGGTGCCCAGGCGACCTTCTTCGCCCTCGGCTCCGAGGTGGCGCGCTATCCGGGCATCGCCGCCCGGATCGTCGGTGAGGGTCACGCGCTCGGCAACCACACCTGGTCACACCCACGGCTGACCACCGTGTCCGGTGAGGTGCTGCGTCGGCAGCTGCTCGACACCCAGTCGGTGATCCAGCGGACCACAGGTGTCACGCCCAGCTGCCTGCGGCCGCCCTACGGCGACCGCGATGCGACCGTCAACGCCCGCGTGGCCGACCTCGGCCTGCGCATGTCGCTGTGGGACATCGACCCACAGGACTGGAGGCGGCCCGGCACCGACGCGATCGTCGATCACGTGCTCGCACGGGTGCGGCCCGGTTCCGTCATCCTCCTCCACGATGGACGCAAGGACCGCGGGCAGACCGTGGCGGCCACGGAACGGCTGTTGGCAGCGCTGACCGAGCATGGCTACGAGCTGCGCGCGCTGCCGGGGTGCTAACGGCCTGCGGTGCCTCGCGATGCCCCGTGATGTGGCGCACGTCCGAGGACGGCGTGTTTCGGGGGCCGCGGTTCCGATCCGGGTTGCCGATCCTCGCCGCAGCCGCGGGGGGGCGTCCGCCGTGGCTCGCTGCGCTCCACTGGGAACAGTGCTGCGCTCCACTGGGAACAGTGCTGCCCCTCAGCCCTCCAGCCGCCAACCGCCTGTCTCGCCCAAGCAGCATCCATAGGAGCGTCAGACAGCGGCCGGACGGTTGTTGGGGTCGCGAAGTGTGCCCATCGGCGCTTCCCGCAGCGGCGAACGCGCGTCTTGCTTCGTTTGCTGGTCGATCCCTGGGCCAGCGCCCAGGGGATGACCACACCTCGCCGGTCAGGCAGCAGCCGGAGCCAATGCCTGGTCGATCCCTGGGCCAGAGCCCAGGAACTGACCACACCGCCCGGATCAACCGGCCCACCCCCGAAGCGCTCCTGNAGTGCGCCGAACCCGCACGAGTCTCAGCCGACTTCGAGTTCCGCGGCGCCACGCGGAGTACGACCGCGCCGGGCTCGCCGGTGGCGAGCTGAGGGCCGTGTTGGCTCCGGATCGGTGCGAAGGGCCGCACCGGGAGCTCCTGATCGGCCAGCGAGTCGTGGCCACCTGCCCGAGACGTCAGCGGTTGGTCCACACCGCTCTGGACCGCTTCTGCCGTGGTCGAGGTGGGTTACTCGTACCGGTGGGCTTTTAACCTTTGCTGTCAACGAAAGGTTGGTGAAAGGATCAACGGAGAGTTCGGTCCATCGAGCTACCCGGCCCGGATGTGAGGAGCAGGCGTCATGACCACGGATGCGGGCACCGAGGAGGTCACGGAGCGTCGCACCGCGGCGACAGCAGCGTTGCTGGCCGGTGTGGCGGTCGTCAACATCGGGGCGATCCCCCACGATCTGGTCATCGAGGGTGCTGCTGTCGGCACGCCGATGCTGGATCCGGGCGAGGTGGACACCTTCGACACCGGTGAGCTGGAACCGGACGAGCGGGTGCGGGTGTGGCTGCTCAACGCCGGTACCAGCGAGAACAGCGCCTTTCACGTCATCGGGTCGATCTTCGACACCGTGGACAAGGAAGGTGCCTACCCTCTCCACCCCGACCGTGACGCCCCCGGCGGCGCGCAGGCCGTGGACCTGCAGGCCTCCCAGGGCGGGCTCGTGGAGTTCACCTTCGACACCGATGGGTCCTACCCCTTCGTTACCCACGAGTTCGCCAACGTGCCCAAGGGCGCGGTCGGGGTGTTCCTCGTCGGCGAGGTCGCCGAGGGCACCTCCCACTGAGCCGCGTCTCGCCCGCCCCCCCGCCCCCCACGGGGCGACCCGGCGCTGCTCGCCGGTGGCGGGCCGGTGTCACGGCCTACCGCTGGACGAGCACCAGGGAGAGCCGGGATGGCTCCAGTGCCTCCAACGCGTGTGGCGCAGCCGGGGCGAGGTAGACGACGTCGCCGGCCGTGAGCTCGTGCTCGCTGCCGTCGACCTGGAACCGCATGCGGCCGGCGAGCAGTTGGACGATCACCGGCGTGGCGGCGGTGTGCTCGCTCAGCTGCTCCCCGGTGTCGAAGACGAACACGACCACGCGCACGGCCTCGTTGGTGAGGAGCGCACGGGAGGTCGTCGCCTGGGTGGGGATGGGCAGATCGGCGTGGACGCCGGTGATGGCCTGTGACTCGGTGAGCGGTGTGGTGGGCATGGTGACTCCTCGTTGGGCGTTGGGGGCGGGCGGTGGGTCGGCTCGGGGATCAGGGTGTGGGGTTGGGCGGGAGCGCCGCGCGGGCCAGGCCCCACAGCGCCGCCCCGGCGACCAGGCTCAGGCCGACGCCGAGGAGGGGGAGGCCGGGCAGGAGCCGGGTTGCTCCTGCTGTTGCGAGGACGACCCCGAGGTTGGCGAGGAGCGTGCGGCTGGTCGCGCCGTGGTCGAGCCTGGAGCGGATCGCCTCCCGTGCGCCGGTGCTCCGGCCGAGCAGCATCGGGGAGAGGTAGGTCAGCGTCGCGAGGACCGCCTGCCCGAGGACGCCGAGCAGGACCGCGATACCGACCGCGTCCAGCAGCCGCCAGGCACCGGTCAGCACCACCACGACATCGGCCCACAGCACCGCGATGAACCATCCGCAGGTCCCGAGCACTGCGGGGCGAGGGGCCGACGGGCCGGTCCGCCACGCGGCGCGGAGCACCGGCAGCAGCACCGCCGTCGAGGTCGTCGCGACCACGGCCAGTGCGCCCGCAGCGGTGATCCGTGCGACCAGCCCCGCTGGCCCGTCCAGGCCGGCACCGAGGAGGAGCAGCACCGCGACGAGCAGGGCAGCGGTCGTTGCCGGGAGCAGCCGTGCGGCGACCGCGTCGGCGCCCGGCTCGATGCGCGTGCGGACCATGGTCGGGCCGAAGAACACCAGCGTCGCGAGCAGGGTCAGCCCGGCCCAGCCGAGGACGTTGGCGTGCAGGTGAGCCAGCCGTACGGCGACGAACCAGGGCCCGGTCACCAGGCCCAGCCCCAGCACCGCGCCCAGCCCACCGGCCACAAGGAACAGCAAGTGCGCCTGTTCGTAGCTGCGCACGACCCACAGGAACCTCGCGCCGATGGCCCGGCGGCGCAGCCGGCGGAGCCGCCACCCGGCCGCGCCGATCACCACCAGGGTGGCGGTCGCCCCGAGCGCCAGCACCGGGAGGTGGCGCGTCGCCAGGCCGGTCAGCAGCAGCACGATGCTGGCCGTGGTGGCGATCGGCCAGGCGATGTGCCGGTCCCCGGGCGCGCGGGTCAGCGTGCGGGTGAAGTGCTCGCTGAAGGTCACGATCAGCGTCGTGAGCGCTCCCAACGTGAACAGGTGCACGGCCAGGACACGTCCACCGGGCAGCGCGGTGCCGGCCACCACCCACAGAGCGGCGGCCCCCAGCGACACCAGCGCGACGAGGATGCTGGGCGCCGCCGATGCGAAGGGCGACGGGCCGAGGGGCCGACCGTGACCGGGCTGGAGCACCGGCAGCTTCGGGCGCGTCACGGGCGTGGGTTGGGATCGGCAGCCGGTGGGGCGACCCACCGGCTGACCCCGCGCACCGATGCGGACGAGGCCTGCGGGCGCGCCAGGTCCTCGTGCACGGTCCGGAACGTCACCGGCCAGCCGGTGCCCCCGGCCAGGGCGACGGCATCGGCGCCCGCCGTCAGGCCCCGCAGCACCCGATGGTGGGTCAGCGAGGGCGTATGGCGTCGATCCGTTGCGTGCATGTGCCGGCGGCTCCTGCTGGACCGACCTGCGTACGACCTACGTCTATAACCATTAGCATAGCACTACAGTATTGGTGAGCGAAAGGGTATGGGCGCGGCCGTGACCGGAACCCAACGCGGCAGGGGCCGGTCAAGCGTCGCCGTGCGACGTGTACGTCGACGACGTCGACGGGGTCGGCCTGCTCGCCCGGCGGATCCAGTACGAGCCGCGAGGGCGGGACCACCGACAGCAGTGATCGTTGGCGGGTTTGGACACGGTGCGGTCCGGGTCGTCGGCCACGACGGTGTAGGTGTCGATTGGGTCTCCCCCGGCTTGGTGGAGGTGACGGCGGGCGAACGTCTCGAGGAGCACATCGGAACGGGACAGGCTGGCGAGCTCACCGAGCCGGCGGCGTAGGTTCTCGACCTCCGGGGTGCGGTCGTAGCCGATCAGCCGCCTCAGATCGACCGGGGCCAGCGGGGTCAACCTCTGCGCCCGAGGTGCACCGAGTAGCGCCGACAACGCCACGGTGAGCACCAGCGCCCGGATGTCGTAGAACGCCGGACGGCCCTGCCGGTCCGCGAACGTGGTCTCGAACGCCTCCAGCACCCCCGTCGCGGCAAGCGCCGGCAGTGCCAGCAGCGCACCCGCGGCCGGCAGCTGCCCACCCTCACACACCTACCGGCCAGCAGCCCTGCCCGGGCCGCCTGCCGATCAGCGGTCCGCGGCTGCGGCCGGGCCAACAACTCCAGCCCGGCCGTCTCGGTGGTGTCAGTGTCCTCTGTGTCGTCGGCTACCGGACCTGCCGGGGCGAGCCCCTCGACGTGCTCGGGCTGCAGTGTTGGGCGGCGACGGCCTGCCCGCACCTTGCGCACGCTGGAGTCCGAGACCTCGACCTGCCGTGCGATCTGCCGTCCCGACAGCCCCTGCTTATCAAGCGCGACGATCCGCTCAACCAGCTCACCGGTCAACTTCCACGCCCCCTTGGGTCCCCGAGGCGCACCGACCAGCCCCGCAACCCCGGTACGGTCAGGCTCAGCCCGCCACCGCCACACCGTGGTCTCATTCGCCCCGAACGCCTCGGCGACTTGCCGCTGGATTGCGGCCTTGGTCGACACCAACGTCACCGAGGCCAGCCGCCGGCCGGCCTCGTCACCCACCGCCCAGCAGAACGCGACCATCCCGTGCAGCCACACCGCAACGTCCTCGTCGGTCTCGACCAGATCTACCCCCGGCGCGATCGGTTTCGAACACGGCGGTGACAGCGGCAACAGAAGCTCCATCTCACGTAGCGGTGCCGCCCACTGGCGTCCCGGCCACCCGGGGGTCCACAGTCGTCATGATCCTGACGACGGTCCCCGCGGCGACGGACCGCAACTTCTCGCACTGCCAGGCCCCATGAAGGCGCGTCATGGGATTTGACCGGGGTGGGGTCGCGCTGAAGGGCACAGAACCTGACGAGGTTCGGGTGTCCAAGACCACTCCGTGCTCTGGACTCCGGTGCAGGACGGGCGCACATCCATCATCGATCTCCAAGCCGACGACCTCGATGTGGGGCTGCGTGACGACGTGGACCACAAGCGCGCGGGGGTGCACTGGGATCCCTGCGGCGCGACGTGGTGGCGCAGGGGCATCGCGCACGTCGGCGACGTCGAGGGCACCCAGGTCGGTGGCGAGTTCAGCGACGACACGGCATCGTGTGCGCGCGTCGAGTGCCAAGCCCCGAGCGGGACGGGGTCGCAGAGGGTCCGGGCTGGGCGCCTCGGGACGAAGCTGCCGAGGGGGACGACTGAGGAGCGGGCGTCCGAGCGCTACCGCGAGTGCCGAGGCCGGACAATCCGCCGCGGTGCATCGGCGGAGGTTCACCTCCGGCGGTGCGCCGGCGGGGGCGTATCGCGGCGTCACCAGCTGACCTCGTCGTGCCGAGATCCCTCCGTTAGTCTGCCTCGCCAGGGACCGACCGGCCCCCTAACGCACCGACGAGGGAGACGACACGCCATGAACAGCGAACCCGAAAGCCGTCGCGACGAAAGAACCGGCACCGGTGGCATCGAACCGATGTCGCGGGGCCTCGAGGAGCAGATGAACGCTCACCTGCAGCTCGATCCCGCGGACTCACTCGTCTTGACGATCGATCTGCAGCGCGACTACCTCGATATGGATGTTGCGACCCGCCCGGTCCTGGAGTCTGAGGCCGATCGCGTCGTGTCAGCGGCCCAGCGATTGCTCGCGTACGCGCGTGGGGCCGGGATCCCGGTGGTCCATGCCTACTCGACCCGTCGCCTGGCCGAGGTGGAGGGGGGACTGTCGTTCGGTGGCCTCGCCTACATCCTGGAGGGCCACGAGCTCGGTCTCTCACAGAACGCACAGGCGGGTCTCCAGCACGTGCCGGATCGCCTTGCTGGCAGTCCCCAGAGTGAGGTGCACTCGGCTCTGCTCGCCGATGGCGACCTGCACGTGACGACGAAGAAGTCCCTCGACAGCTTCCTGTACTCCGATCTTGATCTGGTGCTCGACCGTCTCCTGCGTCGACGGACGTTGCTGATCGCGGGGGTGAACACCGACACCTGCGTTCTCAGCACGACCTTCTCCGCTGCGAACCGCGGCTACCGACCGGTCGTCATCAGGGAGTGCACGGCGAGCATGCGGGGGATCGATCGTCACGAGATGGCGCTCACGCTGATGGCCGGATCGATGGCCTGGGTGCTGTCACTCGATGAGGTCCTGACCAAGCTCCAACAGCGGGTCCACACCGCAGCCGAGCTCGCCTCGCAAGGCGCGGCCGGGGGGAACTGAGCATGGGTATCTCCTTCACGGTCAACGGCACAGCCGTCGACTCCGGGGTCGTCGACACCACCCCCGTGATGTACGTGCTGCGTAACGACCTCGGCCTCGTCGGGGTACGCGCGGGGTGCTCGATCGGCGAGTGCGGCGCCTGCACGGTGCTCCTCGACGGAGAGCCGATCCAGTCCTGCTCGACCCCGGTGTCAGAGGTCGCAGGCGGTGCGATCGTGACACCGGAAGGGCTCGCGCCATCTGGCGATCTGCATCCGATCCAGGAGGCGTTCCTGTCGGAACAGGCGGCGCAGTGCGGGTACTGCATCAACGGCATGATCGTACGTCTATCGGCGACGCTCGAGCAGGCGCCGGAAGCTGATGACGCGACGCTGGTCGAGGCGCTGTCCAACCATCTCTGCCGGTGCGGCACGCACGATCGGATACTGCGCGCCGCCGAGCGGTCGGCTGGACGGCCCAGGCAGACGGAGCGGGAAACCGTCCGGCCAGTCCCGACGGAGGAGACGCCGGAACCCCCTCGCCCGCTACCCGCGGCAACGGTGCGGGAGCCGAACCTGGATCGATGGCTGCAGCTGCGCCCGGACGGGGGGTTCGACCTGTTCGTGGGACGCATCGAGTTCGGGCAGGGGATCCGGACCAGCCTCCAGCAGATCGCTGCGGCCCAGCTAGATGTCGCGCCTGACGACGTGAGCGTGCAATCGACCCGGACGGATCTGGCCCCCGACGAGGGCTACACCTCTGCCTCGATCTCCATCGAGGAGGGCGGTCGCTCGGTCGCGATCGCAGCCAACGCGATGCGAGGTGCCCTGCGAGAGGCCGCTGCTGCAGCGATCGGTGCACCGGCCGAACGGTTGGTGTTCGACGAGCAGGGGCTCTACGACAGGATCAACCCCGAGCGACGTGTCGACCGACGCGAGCTGCACCCGCTGGCTGGCGAGGACCGGGCCCTCATGGTCGAGCACGACCTGCCTTGGCGTGGTGAGGAGCTCGGGATGTCGGTGCCGCGGCGTGACCTGCCGGCGAAGCTCACGGGCTCACCCGCCTATGTTCACGACCTGCTCCTCCCTGGGACCCTCTTCGCACGGGCGCTCATGCCGCCCACGTACCACGCACAGCCGCGGGGGCTGGACATCACCGCGGCGGAAGCGATCGAGGGCGTCGTCGAGGTCGTCGTTGATGGCCGGCTGATCCTGGTCATCGCCGAGAGGGAGGACGTGGCGATCCGAGGCGTTGCGCGGCTGGAGCGTGACGTCCGCTGGTCGGGCGGTGAGATCGACACAGCGCCGACCGAGGAGATGCTGCGTTCACTCGAGTCGACGGCGTTCGAGGGTCGGGTCACCGAGGAGGTGCCAGCAGACGAACTCGACCACCACGCGACATTCCTCCGCTCGTATCAGGCGCATGGTCCGATGGCGCCCTCGGCGGCCGTCGCGCACCACGACGAGGAGGTCCTCCGGGTCTGGACGCACTCCCAGGGCGTCTACCCGCTTCGGCGGGAGCTGGCCACCCTCCTCGACCTCGATGACAAGGCCATCATCGTGGAGCACCGGGACGGCCCTGGCTGCTACGGGTTCACCTGCGCCGATGATGCCGCGGCGATGGCTGCGATCGCGGCTCGTGCCGTCCCCGGTCGACCCGTCCAGTTCCGTTTCTCCATCGAGCAGGAGTTCGGCTGGGAGCCGCTCGGGCCGGCGATGCTGGCGGATCTCGCAGCGTCCCTGGACGATGACGGCCGCATCACGGCCTGGCAGCATCGCACGATCACCGATGCACACAGCACCCGACCGAACGGGGACGGGGACCGTTTGGTTGCCGCGTGGTTGCGGGCCGATTCGAAGCCCCGACCCTGGGGCGGTCCCGCGGAGAGCGGCGTGCGCAACGCTGTTCCCCCCTACGCTGTCGATCGCCTGCAGGTGGTTGCAGACCACGTCCGCGGCCCTCTCCGCACCGGGGCGTTGCGCACGCTCGGCTCACACCTGAACGTGTTCGCGATGGAGAGCTTCGTGGACCAGTTGGCTGAGGAGGCTGGTCGTGATCCCGTCGCGTTCCGACTCGAGAACCTCGATGATCCGCGAGCACGACGCACGATCGAGGTCTGTGCTCAACGCGCGGGCTGGACGGAACGCGTCGGACCCAGCGGGCGCGGGATGGGGATCGCCTACTGCCGATACAAGGACTCGAAGGCCTACGTGGCGGTCATCGCTGAGGTGTCCCTCGATCCGGAGACGGGCCAGATCGCGGTGACCGCGCTCACCGCGGCGTGCGATGCGGGGCTCGTCGTCAACGAGGACGGTCTGCGCAACCAGATCGAGGGTGGCCTCCTGCAGGGCGTGAGCAGGACGCTCCATGAGGCCGTCACCGTCGGCCGCCAGGGGCCACGGGAGCGCGACTGGACCACCTATCCCGTGCTCCGCTTCGATGCCGTTCCGAGCCTCGAGGTCGTCGTGATCGACGACGGTCAGCATCGTGCCCTGGGGGTCGGTGAGGCCAGCACGCCGGCGGTCGCACCGGCCATTGCCAACGCGGTCGACGATGTGATCGGGGTGCGGATCCGTTCACTGCCCTTCGGCCCGTCCGTGCTGGAGCGACGCATGCTGGAGCTGTCCGACAGCGAGTCGGCCCGGGTGCTGATGTAGCGGTTCCAGCTGCGAGTGGGACTGCGGCGACGCTATCGCGACCTGGCGGGGTTCCCCGTCGGGGATATCTCATGGACGTGGGAGGGGCCCGTGCTCGCCGCNATCTACCGAACGGCAGGAGCCGCCGAGGACGTCCTGCTTCTNGAGGAGGTCCCCGACCCNCAACCCGGGCCTGAGGAGGTGCGGGTCCGGGTCCACGTGTCCGCGGTGAACCCGACCGACGTCAAGGCCCGTCGTCGACCGTCNACGATCGCGTGGGACTGGAAGATCCCCAACCAGGATGGTGCCGGGGTCATCGACCTGGTCGGTCCGGGCGTCGATCNCGGTCGCCTGGGTGAGCGTGTCTGGCTGTACCACGCGGCGTATCGACGGCAGGGGGGGACCGCCGCCCAGTACGTGTGCGTGCCACAGGCCCAGGCCGTCACGCTGCCCCCCGGCGTCGACCTGGAGCAGGCGGCGGGCCTCGGGGTGCCGTTCCTGACGGCCTTCGACTGCCTCCAGGTGGCCGGCCCGATCGCGGATCAGGAGGTGCTGGTCACGGGCGGCGCGGGTGCGGTCGGGAACGCAGCGATCCAGCTGGCGCGCTTCCTGGGGGCGCGGGCGCTCACGACCGTGAGCAGTCCCTACAAGGCGGATCTGGCGCGTCGCGCCGGTGCCACGGCCATCATCGACTATCGGCGGGAGGACGTGGCGTCCAGACTCGCTGAGGAAGTCGGCTCCGCACTCCTCTGTGTGGTCGATGTCGACGTCGTGGCGAACCTGCCGGTGTACGTGGATGCGCTGGCGGAGAGGTCGACCATCAGCGCCTATGCCAGTGCGCCCCAGGCGATCGTTGACTGGCCGGTGCAGCGCCTACGCGAGCGCAATGTGACACTCAACTGGATGCTGATCTACGGCATCCCCGACGAGCGGCTACGAGCCGCCGTCGCGGGCGTGTCTGCTGCGTTGGAGGTCGGTGCATTGGCGCCGCTGGTGAGCCACCGGTTCGAGCTCGAGGAGATCGCTGCGGCGCATGCCGCCGTTGAGGACGGCATCGTCGGGAAGGTCCTCCTCCGCGTTCCTTGACGTGGAGCAGCGTGGTCTTCTCCTCACCGGGGCTCTCGAGCGGGGTGGCGCGGGGGCGTGCGACCTGAACCTGCGCCCACACCCTCTGACGATCAACCCTGGGGTGTGATCGACAGGATCGCCTCGACCTCGACCGGTGACTGCCGAGGGAGCGCGGCCACGCCCACGGCCGACCTCGCATGCCGTCCTCGCTCACCGAGTACTTCGTTCAGGAGTTCCGAGGCACCGTTCGCGACCTTTGCCTGCTCGTCGTAGCCCGGTGCTGAGGCGACGAACACCGTGAGCTTCAGCACCGTGACGTCCCGCAGTGACGGTGCAACGTCATCGGCGATCGCCAGGATGTTCAGTCCGCAGATGCGAGCGAGGTCGGCCCCTTGTTCCGTTGTCACCTCCTGGCCGAGTATCCCGGTTGTCGGGATCCCGCCGTCGACGAGTGGAAGCTGTCCCGACGTGATGAGCAGGTCGCCGAACCGCTGGAACGGGACGTAGGCCCCGCCGGGGACGGTCAGCGCGGGCAGCTGCAGGCCTGCCTGATCCAGAGCGTCGTACGGGTCCATCCGAACCTCCTGAGTCGTTCTCCGTTACGGCTGCGCCGTCGGTGGGACGGGAAGGCTAGCCGGCCACCGGCCTTGACCCGCGTCGGGGCGGTGCGCTAAAAAGACAGCGTGGGAGGGCGGCACGCTGACCGGCCAGTCCCCGTGGGAGCGGACCGGGCGGCGAGCGCACTGTGGTGCGGTAGCAGTCTTTGCTCACGTGTCATGCACGTACCGATGATTGGGAGACCAAACGATGAAGCTACGGATCTGGCAAAGAACCCCCCGCTCCGATGGCGCTCCGGCAGGAGCGCTTGCTCCACGTGGC
>SL_7KL_010_BRINEDRAFT_10001516_pt1 | contig 11081 bp, 10 predicted proteins | sample SodLak_010_BRINE_FD_10663 | JGI IMG/M metagenome (IMG submission 10663)
GACCCGGTCGATCCCTGTCAGCGTTCCACGCCCCACCCGCGAGACGAGGCGGGTGAGGTCAAGCAGGATCGGGCGGCGCTGCGGGGACATGCCGCGCCCCGCGGCTATTGCGCGGCCAGTCTCGCATGGGCGATCTCGTCGATATAGGCACCGAGATCGTCGCGCAGGTCGTCGCGCCCCAGCGCCAGCGCCAGCGTGGCGCGCAGGAAGCCGGATTTCGACCCGCAGTCATAGCGCTGCCCGGAAAACAGGAAGGCGTTGACGTCGCCGGTCGCGGTGATTTCGCGCGCGATCGCGTCGGTCAGCTGGATCTCGCCGCCGGCCCCCGAATTCAGCCGGCCCAGATGGCCCAGAATGCGCGGGGTCAGGATGTAGCGGCCGATCGCGGCGATATTCGACGGGGCGGCCTCCGCGGCGGGCTTCTCGATCATGCCGTTGACGCTGCGCACACGGCCTTGCGCGTCACCGACATCGAGAATGCCGTAGGCGCTGACCTGATCCTGCGGAACCTCCATCGCGGCAACCATGTTGCCGCCGGTTTCGGCATGGGCATCCACCATCTGCTTCATGCAGGGGATTTCGGCGTCGATGACATCGTCGGGCAGGATCACCGCGAAGGGCTCATTGGCGATCAGCTTGCGCGCGCACCAGACGGCATGGCCCAGCCCCAGCGCGCGGTGCTGGCGGATATAGGCGATGGCGCCGCTTTCCATGTCGCTTTCGGCGAGCGCGTTCAGCAGCTTCGTCTTGCCGGCTTCGCGCAGCGTGGCTTCCAGCACCGGCGCGCGGTCGAAATAGTCCTCGAGCGCGCCCTTGCCGCGGGCCGTGACGAAGATGAACTNGGTGATGCCGGCCGCGCGGGCATCGTCGATCGCATACTGGATCAGCGGGCGATCGACGAGGGTCAGGATCTCCTTGGGAATGGACTTCGTCGCCGGCAGGAACCGTGTCCCGAGGCCCGCCACCGGAAAGATGGCCTTTGTCACCTGCTTTTTCATCTGCGCGTCCCCCTATGCCTTGCTTGTCCGTTCGCCGCGCCGTGACGCACGAATCCGGCGCGGGTCAGGCAATACCATGTCTCTCATCGGGCGAGTATATCGCATTCCCGGTGGATGTGCCCTTGTTCAGTGTATCATCGTGTCCAGCGCGCGCAGCGGCGACAGGCGGGCCATTTCCTGCCGCAGGCGCGTGGCGAAGCCGACCGGCCTGATCAGCGGCCCGTCCCGTTCCGACCGCCCCCAGACGCCGCCCGTCTGTTCCCAGTAGCCATCTTGATGAAAGCGGTGCTGGTGATACAGCGTTGTCGGGCTGAAGCGAAAGACCGTGACGATGGCGCCGCGCTGCACCGCGGCCCGCGCCTCGGAACGCAGCCGCCGATCCTGCCAGCACCATCCCGCGATGACGCGCCCCGGGCGCGGGCCGACGACATCGAGCTGCCGGAACGGCAGATCCGCCGTCGTCAACGGCGTGAATCGGGTCAGTCGCCGGGTCATCCCGTCCGCGATGCCGCGCTCCAGCCCGCGCATCAGGCGCGTGACATCGGACGGCTCAAGCCGGCCGTAAACCATGTGGGCGAGCAGGCGACGCCGTTCGTGCCGGCGCAGCCGATCCAGCGCCCCGTCATGCCGCGAGGACGGCGCGTGCTTGCGCAGAAAGACCGCCGTGCTGGCACCGATGTCGTGCAGATCCAGCGGCACCCGGTCATCGCGCCGCCGCGCGCTGGCGGCGAAACCGTGATGCACCTGCGCCAGCGGCACGATGGCCGTGAGCTGCCCGGTTCCCGAAAGGCGCATGTTCAGGTCGGTCTCATCCAGATAGAAGGCGAAAGCCGGATCGAAACCGCCCAGCTCCAGCAGCGTGTGCCGGCGAAATGCCATGTTCGTGCCTTCGGTCTTGATCGCGCGGCCCGGCTCGGGGCTGTGCAGGCTGGGTCGGTAGGGGTCCACCCCGAGGTCGACGGCGTGACCGGTCCGGTCGACGAGCCGCGCCCGCCACTGAAAGGAGATGCCGTTGCGCCCCCGCACGAAGCCGCCGGCGGCCATGACCTGGGGTCGTGCGAAGGCGTCGGCGAGGCGGCTCAGCCAGGTCGGCTCGGGTACGGCGTCGTCATCGATGAAGGCACAGACCTCGCCGGCGGCGACGCGGATCCCGGCATTGCGCGCGGCGGCGATGTTGGCCTCTTCGAAGGGGACGGTCTTGATCCGGCGTTCATGGCCCGTCTCGGCCACCGCCGACCGGCCTGCCACATCGGTCACGACGATCAGCTCGGTGATGGGGTGATCGGACTGCGCGATCCCGGCAATGCAGCGTTGCAGGGCCCGCGGCCGGCCCCGACTCACGATGATGACGCTGACCGGGATGTCGGCCCCCGTCGTCATGATGCGCGCGCGTCCGGCCGGGCCGGGGGACAGGCAGGGGCCCGTGTCATCCCTGCCTGAGCGTCACGCCGGGGGCATGTGCGATGAAGAAGGGATTCTCGTACCCGGTCTTGCCGTAGCGCAGCGGCGTGTGATCGTCGAACCGCACAACCTTTCCGCCCGCGCCCCGAAGCACCGCATCCCCGGCCGCCGTGTCCCACTCCATCGTGCGGCCCAGCCGCGGATATAGATCGGCCTCGCCACTGGCGACCAGGCAGAATTTGAGCGAGGAGCCGGCGCTGGTCATGTCGCGCACCGCGTAGCGCGCGATGTAGTCATCCGTGGCCTTGTCCCGATGCGACTTCGAGGCCACCACCATCAGCGCATCGTTATCCGGCACCGAAACCGAGATCATGCGCCGCGGGCCCGGCGTGTCGGGGTCGAAGGGCCCCTGTTCCTCCACGGCGCGCCCGTCATCGGCGGTGTAGAACATGCGGCCGCGCGCGGGGGCGTAGACCAGCCCGCGCACCGGCACACCGTCCTCGATCAGCGCGATGTTGACGGTGAAATCACCGCGGCGCTGGACGAACTCTCTGGTGCCGTCGAGCGGATCGACGATGAAGAATCGCGCGGCGCTGTGGGTGTGCGATGCGGCCTGTTCCTCGGTCACGACAAGGATGTCGGGAAACGCCTCCGCCAGCCCGGCCGATATCAGGGCGTCGGCGGCTTCATCCGCGTCGGTTACCGGGCTGGAATCCGACTTCGCGCGGACATCGAAATCGGGACTTTCATAAATCTCCATGATCCGCGCGCCGGCCTTCAGAGCAAGTCCACGCAATACCGTCATCATGTTCTCGTAATCCATTCAGCCTGCTCCCGGTCGGGTTGGCGGTTCGGTTGTCAATCGATATGCGGCGCCTTATCGTCGCTCGCCACGATTTGAGCAAGATCGCGCGGCAGGATATTCGCGGTCTGGGCAAAAGGATCAACCAGGTGATGTTTGCGCGCGACAAGTCGGCCTCCACCTTCCGCCGTCTGCTGGTGGTGCTGGATCTGATGTATCACTCTGCGGTGCGCTGGGTCCGCCAGAACCACGGAAACGCGGTGATCGGGCTGTTCCTCAATGTCGCGCAGACGCTGATCCTCGTGGCGGTGTTCTATCTGATGTTCGCGATCCTCGGTATCAGGGGCGCGGCGATTCGGGGCGACTTCCTGCTTTACATCATGTCGGGGATCTTTCTGTTCATGGTGCATATCAAGGCCATGGGCGCCGTTGTCGGCGCAGAGGGGCCGACGTCGCCGATGATGAAGCATGCCCCGATGAACACGGTTGTCGCCATCGGTGCCGCAGCGCTGGGCGCGCTCTATATTCAGGTGCTGTCGCTGGTGCTGGTGCTGTTCGTCTATCACGCGGCGTGGCAACCGATCACGATCCATGATCCGGTCGGGGCATTCGCGATGGTGATGCTGTCCTGGCTTTCGGGTGTCGCGATCGGGACGGTGTTTCTGGCCATCAAGCCCTGGTTCCCCGGCTTCGTGCAGTTGACCTCGCAGATCTACATGCGCGCGAACATGATCGCATCGGGCAAGTTCTTCGTCGCCAATGCGCTGCCCGGATACATGCTCGTCTTCTTCGACTGGAATCCGCTGTTTCACGCCATCGACCAGGCGCGCGGGTTCACCTTCATCAACTACAACCCGCATTTCAGTTCCATCAGCTACCCGCTTTATGCGACGCTGATTTGCCTGATGATCGGGTTGATGGGCGAATTCTATACACGGCAGCGTGCATCCATCAGCTGGCAGGGACGGAGGTAGACGCATGATCAGGAAGGTCGCGACGATGCTCGCCCTGCTGGCGCTGATGGCGCCGGGGGTCGCGGCGCAGGAGTTGCCCGCGCTTTATCGCGTGGTGGATGTGGCGTCCGACGATGTGCTCAATATCCGTTCGGGGCCGACGGCCTCGGCCGATATCATCGACGGCCTGGAGCCGGATGCCCGCCATGTCGTGGTCAGCGAGCTGAACGAGGCCGGGACCTGGGGGCGCGTGAACAGGTATGAGCGCTCGGGCTGGGTGTTGATGCGCTACATGGCGCGCGAGGTGCAGGACCCCTGGCACGAATTGTCGCAACCGCTGAGCTGCGGCGGGGTGGAGCCGGGCTGGCTGCTCGATTACGGGCGCGACGGGTCGCATATCGAGTATGCCGATTTCGTTTTCGGCGAAGACCGCAGGACGCTCTCGCGTGACTGGGCGGCGCCCCATCGCAGCAGCCCGTTGCCGCGCACCGCCGGCTTCAAGGCCACCGGCCGGGATATCGAGTTGTTTGCGGCCGTCACCGGCGAGTCCTGCAACGACACCATGTCCGATCGCGATTACGGTCTGTCGATCACGGTGTCCGTTCGCCACACGGGGGACGATACCGGCGCGACCTACCGGGGTTGCTGCAGCCCCGCGCCGGATCGCTGATCGCGGGGGCCATTCTCCGCTGGCCCCCGATTTCACCTTGCCGCGCGATACCTGTCAGATCGCGAAGCGCAGGATCGCCGCGAGCGAGGCGCCATGCGGAATGTCGTCGCGACGCACGGCGATGACGCGCCCGCCATTCGTCAGGGTGCGTCCGGCGATTTCGTCGACAATGCCGTAGCTCGCCGCGTCCCCGGTCGATTCGAAATGAACCGCGCCGGTTTCCTCGTCGACCGTGCCGGTGACGACCTCGTCGATATCGGCCATGAGCGTATCCACGGCGCCGAAGGTCGCCGCGCGGGCCGCGTGGGCGACATCGGTCGTGGCGCGGCCCTGATTCTCGCGCTGATGAAAGAGGTCCTTCACCTCCTGCACGCGGCGCGCGTTGATCCCGTCGAGGATGGGACGCGCCGACGCGGCCAGCTGCTCGGTCGAGACGCGGACCGGGCTGGTCGTGATGGCCTCCTGCGCGAGATGATCGTAGCTGGCCACCGACCGGAAGATCGACAGAACCGGCTCCGTCGCCGCCACGATCAGCGGTTCGTCCCGTCCGGTCAGGACCGGGCGCAGCGCCGCGTCGATTGCCCGCGCGAACTTGCGCAGGTGCAGCTTGCGGCCTTCTTCGCTCTGCTTCCAGCCGGCCCGGTCCGACCGGCGATCAAAGGCCTCCTCGCCGCGCGCATCCGCGCTTTCGCGCGGCATTTCGGATACCTTGACCTCGTGCGCCGCGTCCTCTGTCACCTCGATCAGGCGCACCTCGCTTTCCGCCAGCGCCAGCACGAAGGCGTGCTGCGGCAGGCTGATGGCGCGCAAGAGCGGCTTGATGTGGAACCTGTCCGCAACCTGAACCGTCTCGGTCAGCCGGTTCGGCAGGCGGTGCGTGCGCAGCTGGTCAGGTGTTGCGAAAACGGCGAGGCTGTGTGCCTGAAACTGCCAGAATTCGTAATCCTCGGCCAGGTGCTCGATCTGTTCGCGGATCGCCGTGATCGAATGGCTGTCCACGCCCGCATCCTCGAGCTGCTGCGCCGCGTCGCGTCCCAGATTGCGCAGGGTGATACGCGCGGTGTCGACATTCTGCGTCAGGGGGGTCGTGGGCAGATAGATCGAAACCAGCGCCGTGCCGCGGGCCCGCACGAGCGATTCGATTTCCGGGCGCGTCGGGATGTCCACATAAAGCATTTCAGGCGTCCTTATTCGTGTTCAACTTGTCACTTGCTCGGCATGTATCTGACACCGTGCTGCGGGCTGTTCAACATCCTTGCGGCGTTGCTTCGCCACGGGGCCCGTCATTGCGCGTCATTCGGCGATTCCGCGCCGGGCGCGGTCACCACGCGCAAGGTTACGTTGATCCGCCCGCCATCCGGCAGGAGCATGGAGCTGCCCACGCGAATCCTGTCCACGCCGTGCCAGGCCAGCCGTGCGGCGCCGCCCATCACCACCACATCCCCCGAACGCAGCCAGATCGAATCGGTCCCGGACTTGCGGTCGGGCCCGCCGATGCGAAACAGTGCTTCGTCACCGAGCGAGATGGAGACGACAGGACAGGTCAGATCCGCTTCGTCGCGGTCCTGATGCAGCCCCATCCGCGCCTTTTCGGTGTAGAAATTGATCAGGCAGCATTCCGGATCGCGGCCGACGCCCGAGACGCGGCGCCACACATCCAGCACCGTCTGCGGGATCGGCGGCCACGCCACGCCGGAGGGGTGTCTCGGCTCATAGCGATAGCCGCGCCGGTCGCTCACCCACCCGAAGCGCCCGGCGGCCGTCATCCGCACCGACATGCGCCGCCCGCCCGGAGTCACCGGTTGCACGAGCGGCGCCGCCTGCACGACCTCGCGCAGCCTGTCGACAAGGTCGCGCTGCGCATCCCCGGGCAACAGGCCCTGATGGATGGCGGCGCCGCGCAGTGTCAGTGTCGGGGACGGGCAAGTGCCGCTTTTCGGGGTATTCCGGTCGGTCATTACGGGGTCGACTTCCTTTCCCTGCGATGGTTGCAGCGCTTTCGGCCCCACCCTATATACCGCCCGAAGCCGCGCCGGGCACCCCGGCAAGGTGGAGAATTGGGATCAGGGCGCAGAAGCCGCCAAAGGGTCTGCGAACCGCAAATCGCCGAAAGAAGAGGTAACACATCATGGGCAAAGTCATCGGGATCGACCTCGGGACCACAAACTCCTGCGTCGCGATCATGGACGGGTCTCAGCCGCGCGTGATCGAGAATGCCGAGGGCGCGCGCACCACACCGTCGATCGTCGCCTTCACTGACGATGAGCGCCTGGTGGGCCAGTCCGCCAAGCGCCAGGCCGTCACCAACCCGACCAACACGATCTTCGGTGTCAAGCGCCTGATCGGCCGTCGGTACGACGACGCCGACCTGGCCAAGGACAACAAGAACACGCCCTACAGTGTCGTGGATGGTGGCCAGGGCGATGCGTGGGTCGAGGTGAAGGGCGAGAAGTACAGCCCCAGCCAGCTGTCCGCCTTCATCCTGCAGAAGATGAAGGAAACCGCCGAGTCCTATCTTGGCGAGGAGGTGACGCAGGCTGTCATCACCGTGCCCGCCTATTTCAACGACGCGCAGCGCCAGGCGACCAAGGATGCCGGCAAGATCGCCGGGCTGGAAGTGCAGCGCATCATCAACGAGCCGACGGCCGCCGCGCTCGCCTACGGGCTCGACAAGAAGGAAACGAAGACGATTGCCGTCTATGACCTCGGTGGCGGGACGTTCGATATCACCATCCTCGAGATCGACGATGGTCTCTTCGAGGTGAAATCCACCAACGGGGATACCTTCCTCGGCGGCGAGGATTTCGACATGCGGATCGTCAATCACCTCGCCGAAGAGTTCAAGAAGGAGCACGGCGTCGATCTGACCAAGGACAAGATGGCGCTGCAGCGGCTCAAGGAAGCGGCCGAGAAGGCCAAGATCGAGCTGTCCTCGGCGACGCAGACCGAAATCAACCAGCCCTTCATCTCCATGGACAAGGACACCGGCACGCCGCTGCACATGGTGATGAAGCTGACGCGCGCGAAGCTCGAGAGCCTCGTGAACGATCTCGTGCGCAATTCGATCAAGCCGTGCGAAGCCGCGCTCAAGGATGCCGGCCTGTCCAAGGGCGACATCGACGAGGTCGTGCTGGTGGGTGGCATGACACGCATGCCCAAGGTCATCGAGGAGGTCACGAACTTCTTCGGCAAGGAGCCGCACAAGGGCGTGAACCCGGACGAGGTCGTGGCGCTGGGTGCGGCCATTCAGGCCGGGGTTCTGCAAGGCGACGTCAAGGATGTTGTGCTGCTCGACGTGACCCCGCTGTCGCTCGGCATCGAGACGCTGGGTGGTGTCTTTACCCGGTTGATCGACCGCAACACCACCATCCCGACGAAGAAGTCGCAGGTCTTCTCCACCGCCGACGACAACCAGTCGGCCGTGACGATCCGGGTCTTCCAGGGTGAGCGCGAGATGGCCGCGGACAACAAGCTGCTCGGCCAGTTCAACCTCGAGAACATCCCGCCCGCGCCGCGGGGCATGCCGCAGATCGAGGTGACCTTCGACATCGACGCCAACGGCATCGTCAATGTGTCGGCCAAGGACAAGGGCACCGGCAAGGAGCAGAAGATCACCATCCAGGCGTCGGGCGGTCTGTCCGAGGACGAGATCGAACAGATGGTCAAGGATGCCGAGGCCAATGCCGAGGCCGACAAGACCCGCAAGGAGCTGGTGGAGACCCGCAACCAGGCGGAGAGCCTGATCCATACGACGCGCAAGTCGCTCGAGGAGCACAAGGACAAGGTCGATCCCAGCACCGTCGAGGCCATCGAGCTGGCCGTGAGCGCGCTGGAGGAGAACCTCGATTCCGAGGATCCCGAGAAGCTGAAATCCGGCATCCAGAACGTGACCGAAGCGTCCATGAAGCTGGGAGAAGCCATCTACAAGGCGCAGCAGGAACAAGCCGACAGCGCCGCCGAAGAGGCCGACAGCGGCGAGCCGCGCGGTGCCGACGAGGACATCGTCGATGCCGATTTCGAGGATGTCGACGACGACAGCAAGCGCTCCTAAGCGTGTTCGAAACCGGCGACCGGCCCGTGCAGCGCGCGGGTCGGTCGCCATGTTTTCCGAGAAGGATCACGCATGGCGAAGCGGGACTATTACGAGGTGCTCGGCGTTTCACGCGACGCCTCCGCCGACGAGATCAAGAAAGCCTACCGCCGCAAGGCGCGCGAGCTGCACCCGGACAGCAATGGCGACAACCCCGATGCCGAGGCGCGTTTCAAGGAGGTCAACGAAGCCTACGACGCGCTGAAGGATCCCGAGCGCAAGGCCGCCTATGACCGTTTCGGACATGCCGCCTTCGATGGTGGCATGGGCGGCGGCGGTGCCGGCGGACCGCGTGGCGGCATGCATCCGGGCGGTGACTTCGCGTCGGCGTTTTCGGATGTGTTCGAGGATCTGTTCGGCGATTTCATGGGTGGCGGGCGCGGCGGCGCCCGGCAACGCGCCAGCCGTGGCTCGGACCTGCGCTACAACATGCGGATCACGCTGGAAGAAGCCTATTCCGGCGTGGCCAAGAACATCACGCTCCCGGCTTCGGTGCTGTGCGATTCCTGCGAAGGCAGCGGTGCCGAGGGCGGCGCCGAGCCTGTGAGTTGCCCGACCTGCGGCGGCATGGGCAAGGTACGCGCGCAGCAGGGGTTCTTCACCGTCGAGCGCAGCTGTCCGACCTGTGGAGGGCTGGGGCAGATCGTCAAGAATCCGTGCAAGGCCTGCGGCGGCGCCGGCCGCGTCGAGAAGGAGCGCAGCCTGTCGGTGAATGTGCCGCCCGGTGTCGAGACCGGAACGCGTATCCGCTTGTCTGGCGAAGGTGAGGCGGGTCTGCGCGGCGGCCCGCCCGGCGATCTCTACATCTTCATCGAGTTGCGCGATCACCCCCTGTTCGAGAGGGACAACGTCAATCTGCACTGCCGTGTGCCGGTCAGCATCGCGACCGCCGCGCTGGGCGGCGAGATCGAGGTGCCGACGATCGATGGCGGGCGCTCACGCGTGAAGGTGCCGGCCGGCAGCCAGACGGGGCGCCAGATGCGGCTGCGGGGAAAGGGCATGCCGGCATTGCGCGGCGGCGGCGTCGGAGACATGTTCATAGAACTGGCGGTCGAGACCCCGGTCAACCTGACCGCGCGGCAGAAGGAGATTCTGCGCGAATTCGACAGGTTGAGCGAAGAGAACAACCCGGAATCGAGCGGCTTCTTCGATAAGGTCAAGAGCTTCTGGGAAAGCATGAAGGGCTGATCGCCGCCGCGTCGTGGCCGTGATCGTTAACCGCCGGTTTACCATGGCCGGGCATCGTTGTGGCATGACACGCGATTGGGCTTTCAGCGATGCGGCGATGCCGCTTTTCGGGGACGGCGGTCCGGCGGGCGACGAGGTCCCACCCCCGGCGGCCTCCGCGCTGGCGACGGGGTCGCGCCTGCCGTCCTATATTCGCGATCACCGCAAACGGTTGCGGGAGCGCTTCATGGCCGGCGGTGCCGGCGCGATGCCGGATTACGAGTTGCTGGAACTGGTCTTGTTTCGCGCCATCGCCCGGCGCGACGTGAAGCCGCTGGCGCGCCGCCTGCTCGATACCTTCGGCGACTTCAACCGCGTGTTGTCGGCCTCGCCCGCCAGGCTGTCCGCCATCGACGGCGTCGGTGAGGCTGTGATTGCCGAACTCAAGATCGTCGAAGCAGCGGCGCAGCGCATGGCGCGTGCCCGTGTGATCCACCGGCCGGTCATTTCGGGCTGGGGGGCGCTGATCGACTATTGCCACACCGCCATGGCGCATCACGAGACCGAGCAGTTTCGCGTGCTTTATCTGGATCGCAAGAACACGCTCATCGCCGATGAGCAGCAGGCGCGCGGCACTGTCGATCATGTTCCGGTCTATCCGCGTGAAGTCGTCAAGCGCGCGCTCGAGCTCAACGCGTCCGCGCTGATTCTGGTCCATAATCACCCGTCCGGAGATCCGTCACCGTCGCAGGCGGATATCGCGATGACGGCGCAGGTCGTGGCGGCGTGCGAGGCGCTGTCGCTGACATTGCACGACCATCTGATCATCGGCCGAGACTGTGAAATGAGCCTGCGCGCCGAAGGGTATCTGTAGCCGGCCGCCGAAGTCCTCCCCCGCGCCGTCTGCAGACCTGTGCGCCCTCGCCCCGGCATGACCTCGGTTCCATGACGGCTTGCCGGCGGCACCCGTCAGCGAAACAGCGTCGTCGGTTGAGCTGCC
>SL_7KL_010_BRINEDRAFT_10001517_pt1 | contig 11078 bp, 12 predicted proteins | sample SodLak_010_BRINE_FD_10663 | JGI IMG/M metagenome (IMG submission 10663)
GGCGGCTGACCGTGAATTGCGTATCAAGTGACACTTCACCATGCTTGATCGCCTCGAACGCCACATAGATCGTCATCATCTTGGTCAGCGATGCGGGGTGAAGCTGCGTGTCATGGTTGCGGGCGAAGATAACCTCGCCATTGCGGGCATCCATGACCATTGCCGCGTAGGGCGCGGCCTGTGCCACGCCAGCGAATACCATCATGCACAACATGACNCATACGGTCACGCCATGACGAACCACCTGCAAAAAGGTCGTCTGCATCCTGTGCCTCTGCCCGATCCCACGTTTTATTTGATTATGCGGGGTATCTACTCGTCTATAGGTTAGCACGCCGTACGGTTCTGGAAAAGCAATAATTTCAGGGGGTTTTGGGTGTCTCTTCATGTGCGAATCCAGATTTTGCGCGCATTTCCCGGCGCAACACAATATCCGCGATCAGCTGCCGTCGATCCATCCCACCAGTTCGGGCAATTCGCCCAGATGCGCCAGCACGCGAAAGCGCGGATGCGTCACCGGGGCCTCTGCGCGCTCGATCTCCCATTCCAGGCCAAAGGGCACATGAACCCCCCAGCCGCCTGCGAGAATCGGGGGCAGAACGTCCGATTTCATCGAATTGCCGACCATCAGCGCGGCCTCTGGCCCGTCGCCATGGCGTTCGAAAATCGCGGAATAGACCGGCGCGGTCTTGTCCGACACGATCTCGATGGCATCGAACATCTCGCCCAGCCCGGATTGCGCCAGCTTGCGTTCCTGATCCAGCAGATCGCCCTTGGTGATCAGCACCAGCCGATGCGACGGCGCCAAGGCTGAAATGGCGTCCTCGGCATGGGGCAACAGCTCTATCGGGTGGCGCAGCATGTCCTGCCCCGCGCTCAGCAATTCCGATATCACCTTGGCAGGCACGCGCTGGTCGGTCACCTCTATCGCGGTTTCGATCATCGACAGGACGAATCCCTTGATCCCGAATCCGTACTGCCCCAGATTGCGCCGCTCGGCGGCCAGCAGCCGCGCCATCAATGTGTCGCGATCCGTGTAATCGGCCAGCAGATCGGCGAAATGGTCCTGGGTCATGCGAAAGAAACGCTCATTATGCCAGAGCGTGTCATCTGCATCGAAACCGATTGTCGTGATCCGGGTCATCCGTTACGTCCTGATCTGCGCGAGGTGGCGACCGGGGGGCTTTTCAGGCCGCAGGGTTACGCTATATTGCGGACAACGCGTGCGCAATCCGGCTATAGGGGGCACTCTTCGGCATGACCGTGGTACACAACATGGCAGGGCAAGACCCGAACGGGCCAGAAGGCGACAATGCCGTCGTCACCAAGACCCGTACGCGCACCCAGCGTCCGCCGATGTACAAGGTTCTGCTGCTGAATGACGATTTCACGCCGATGGAATTCGTCGTCCATGTGCTGGAGCGGTTTTTCGGCATGTCCCATGCCATGGCCTTCGACATCATGCTGACCGTTCACAAGAAGGGGGTGGCAGTTGTGGGTGTGTTCTCTTATGAGGTGGCCGAGACGAAGGTGGCACAGGTGATGGATTTCGCCCGGCGCCATCAGCACCCGCTGCAATGCACGCTGGAAAAAGAGGAATAGGCGCCGCGCGCCCCATGACCCTTTTGCACACTCTGTTCCATGACCCCGCGCCGCGTTCGGTGCGCCTGAGCGTGGCGATGGCCGAAGGGCTGTCGCTGCCCGACGGGCCGATCTGCGTGCTGCGCCCGCGCGCGGGTGAACAGTTCGACCCGTTGCCCATGGACCGGCTGCAGATGGTGCAGGGCTTTGCGCCCGATCACGCGGCATTGCAGGCCGCGGGCCATTCCGTGTCGGTCACGCCTGCGCCGGCCCCCAACGCCCTGATCTGCCTGCCGCGCGCCAAGGCCGAAGGGCTGGGCCTGATCGCGCAGGCCGTAGCGGGCGGCGCGCAATGCGTCATGGTGGACGGGCAAAAGACCGATGGCGTGGAAAGCGTGCTGAAAGCCGTGCGCCAGCGTGTCGAGGTCAGTGGCGTTGTGTCCAAGGCGCATGGCAAGCTGTTCTGGTTCACCCCCGGCATCGAGAGATTCGCCGAGTGGCAGCTTGCCCCGCAGCCCGTCAGCGACCCGGATTACGGCGCGTTCCAGACGATGCCGGGCCTCTTCTCGGCTGGCGAAATAGACCCCGCATCGCGCTTGCTGGCCGAATATCTGCCCGACACCTTGCCTGCCATCATGGCCGATCTGGGTGCGGGCTGGGGGTATCTGGCAGCGGCCTGTCTGGCGCGCAAGGGCATCGAAGCCCTGCATCTGATCGAGGCCGAGGCCGCCGCGCTGGAGCTTGCGCGTACGAATGTCCCCGACCCGCGCGCGCAGTTTCATTGGGCCGATGCGACGCAGCCGCTCTCCCTGCCGCCTGTGGGGGGCGTGGTCATGAACCCGCCCTTTCACACGGGCCGCACGCCCCAGCCTGCGCTGGGGCTGGCGTTCATCGAATCGGCCGCGCGTCTGCTGACGGGGCGCGGGCAAGTATGGATGGTGGCGAATCGCCATCTGCCTTATGAGAAAACTTTGGCCGAGCGTTTCGGCCAGTATCAGGTCCTGGCCGAGACCGGCGCCTTTCGTGTCTGGCACGCCAGCGGCCCGCGCAGCCGATCCGCGCATACCCCTTCACGTCAACGACGAGAGCGATCCCGATGAGTTTTTCGATTTCCGGCAAGGTCGCCATCGTGACCGGGTCTGCCAATGGGGTGGGCCTGGCGATTGCGCGTCATTTCGTGGCCCAGGGCGCGCGCGTCGTGCTGGTGGACCGTGATGAAAAGCGCCTGCGGTCCGAAGTGGCAAAGATGTCGGGCGCGGATGAACATGCGATCTTTTTCGCGGGCGACCTGCGCGAACATCTGACCCGCGCCAATCTGTTGTCGGCCACGCTCGATGCCTTTGACCGGGTCGATATCCTGATCAATGCCACGCGCGAATGCATCCCCTGCGACCCGCTTAACGATCAGGGCGATGCCGTGCAGGACGCGTTGCAGCAGAATCTTCTGGCCAGCATGAAGCTCAGCCAGTTGATCGCGCGCCAGATGATCGCCCAGGCCGAAGAGGCCGAGGATGACCCCAAGGCGATCGGCTCCATCATCAACCTGTCCTCGATCGCGGCGCGGCGCACGCAGCCCGAACTGATGGCCTATTCCATCGCCTCTGCCGCGCTGGACCAGATGACCCGCTCGCTGGCCGTGGCGCTGGCCAAGCACCGCATCCGCATCAATGCCGTGGCGCTGGGCAGTGTCATGAGCGCCAATCTCAAGGATCAGATCAACGCGCATGAAGATTATCGCGACATGATCCTGCAACAAACCCCCATGGGCCGGATCGGCGCGTCATCCGAGGCGGCAGAGGCCGTGCAATTCCTCGCCTCGGACGCGGCGGCCTTCATGACCGGGCAGATCATCACCATCGATGGCGGGCGCACCCTGCTGGACCCGGTTTCCGTGCCCGCGCATTGAAGCTCAGAAACTGCCGAAGATCGTGCCGAGCGTGATCAGCACCACCAGCGCGATCAGCGGGATGATGACGGCCACAACAGCGATATCGCGATAGGCCTCGCGATGGGTCAGCCCGCAGATGGTCAGAAGCGTGATGACCGCCCCGTTATGGGGCAGCGCGTCCAGCCCGCCCGTGGCCACCGCCGTCACCCGGTGCAGCAATTCGGGCGAGATACCGGCGGCCAGCCCCATCTCCAGATAGGTCTCGCCCAGGGTCGCGAGCGCAATCGACATCCCGCCAGAGGCCGATCCCGTCATCCCCGCCAGCAGGCTGGTTCCGATGGCCAGCGAAATCAGCGGGTTGTCGCCCCCGGCCACAACCACCCAGTCGCGGATCAGCGCAAAGCCAGACAGCGACGCAATGACCGCGCCGAACCCCACAAGGCTGGCCGTGTTGAAGATCGGCAGCAGCGAGTCCTTGGCGCCCGTATCCAGTGCCTCTGCCAGACGCTTGCGCAACCGCGTCCAGTTCAGTGCGATCAGCGCAAGGCTCGACAGTGTCAGCGCCGCGATGATTGACCACACTCCGCGCACCGACTCGATATCCGTGCCGCCATAAAGCGGCTGGTCCAGATAGGATGTGTCAAGCCGCGGGATGAGCACAAAGGTAAAGGCCAGATTCAGCAGCAGCACCAGCGCCAGCGGCGTGCCCGCCACGATCAGCCCGGGCTGGTCTGCCTCTCCCGCTTGCGCGACATCCTCCTCGGTATCGCCATAGCCCGGCCCCAGCAGGCGGGCGCGCCGTTCCAGCCACAGCCAGCCAAGCGCCAGCATGACCAGCCCTGTCAGCACGCCCAGCCCCGGCGCGGCAAAGGGGGTGGTGCCGAAATAGGGCATCGGGATCGCATTCTGGATGGCAGGCGTGCCGGGCAGGGCAGTCATGGTAAAGGTGAATGCCCCAAGCGCGATGGTGGCGGGGATCAGGCGCTTGGGCAGATCGGCCTCGCGGAACAGATGCGCGGCGATGGGCCAGACAGCAAAGGCCACCACGAACAGCGACACCCCGCCATAGGTCATCAGCGCGCAGGACAGGATGACCGAAAGGATCGCCCGCCCGGGCCCCAGCCCGCGAATGATCCCGTCCGCCAGCACCTGCGCCGCGCCCGAGACATCCATCAGCTTGCCGAATACCGCCCCCAGCAAAAACAGCGGAAAGAACTGGACGATAAAGCCGCCCGTGGCCTGCATGAATATCTGCGTATAGCTCGCCAGCATCGGCCCCCCGTCCGAGGCCAGCACTGCAAGAGTGGCCAGCGCAGGGGTCAGCAGCAGCAGGCTCAGCCCGCGATAGGCCAGATAGATCAGCGCCCCCAGCGCAAGGGCAATGACAAGGATCCCGCTCATATGCCGCGCCTTTCAGGTCATGCTGCACCGCAGCATATCTGTCGCATGACCGCGCTGATCTGGCAAGGCGGTTTGCACCCGTTTGCCGTGCCGCTTTCACTGACCGCCAATTCATGGCATCAAGCCTTGGCAACCGGAGGGCACGCCATGACAGCGCCAGTGATCCATATTCTGAACGGTCCCAATCTGAACCTGCTGGGCCAGCGCCAGCCGGAAATCTACGGTCATGACACGCTGGAGGATATCGCCCGCGCCTGCGCCACGCTGGGGGGCCGTCTTGGCCTTGCCACGCAATTGCGGCAAAGCAACCATGAGGGCGCGCTGGTCGAGATGATCCATGCCGCGCGGGCCGAGGCGCAGGGCATCATCATCAACCCCGCCGCCTATACGCATACATCCGTGGCCATTCTGGATGCGCTGACCCTGTTCGACGGCCCCGTGATCGAGGTGCACCTGTCCAATATCCACAAACGCGAAGCCTTTCGCCATCATTCCTATGTCAGCACCCGCGCTGATGCCGTGATCGCGGGCTGCGGCGCGCATGGCTATACCCTCGCCCTGCGCCAGATGGCGCATCTGCTGCTGCCATCCTGACCGTTATCGGCTTCATCTTGCCAAAAATACTCAATAAGACATCAGCGGTTCGGGCCGAACGCAAGCGGTGGCCGCCGCGCTGAAACTCTCGTGCCCGGGACACCCGCCTCCGGGCCAGACGCGATCAGGGCGTCTCGGGCCCCGCGACCGCCTCAATGGCGTCGCGCAGCGTGGCGGCAAATTCGGGATGGTCATAGATGTCGTTATGCCGCGCCTCCAGCCGCCAGATCGCGCGGGCGGGGCGGCCTGCATCGGCCAGCCCCCGGGCCAGCGCCTCGGCGCGGGGGGGCGGGATGACCTCATCATGGCGGGCGATGATCAGGGCGACGGGCGTGTCGCTTTGCGCCAGCGTATCAAGCGCGGGCATGTCATGGCGGAAGAGCCAGCGCACAGGCGCGAAGGGAAAACTGGCGCGCGCAACCGCCATCAGGCTGTCAAAGGGCGTGACCAGCACGGCGCCCGCGATGGGCCGGGCCTGCGCCAGATGCGCGGCCACCCCTGCACCGATGCTGAAGCCCACGGCGATGATATCGGTGTCTGCATCTGCGATCAGCGTGTCATGGATCGCCAGCGAATCCGCCATCAGCGCATCGGCTGACGGGCGGCCTGTGCTGGGCGCATAGCCGCGAAAGTGAAAGGCGGCGACCGGGTGATCCGGCGCGCGCTGGTGCAGAAACAGCGCCATGGCCTCGGCATTCCAGGCATTGCCGCCAAAGCCCAACAGAAGCGGAGCGCCCCTGTCGGCGCCGGGAAGGCGCACCCCTTCCAGCGTCGTGCCATCGTCGAGCGTAACCTGCAGCCGCTCGGCGCCCTCGGGCAATTGCGGGGCAGGGCCGACCATGCTGCGTGGAAACAGCATGCCGGTCTGCAGCACGGCCAGCAGCGCCACCAGCCCGGCCCAGAGCGCCAGACCCGCAAGCACGAATTTGGCGAGCACCCACATCTCAGCCCCCGGCTGCCGCGCGCATCATTCGGGGGCGGGGTCTTGTTCAGGGTCAGACCGGCCCCGGAACCCCTGCGCGACGACGTATTTTTCCGAACTGTCGGCGCGGCTGGCGGGGGGTTTGACATTGGCGACCTTGCGGAAGCGCTGTTTCAGCGCCTGCTGCAATTCCCCCTCGGCCCCCCCGGCCAGCACCTTGGCGACGAAGGTGCCGCCCTCATCCAGCACATCAAAGGCGAAATGGGCCGCAGCCTCGCACAGCGCCATGATCCGCAGATGGTCCGTCTGCTTGTGCCCAGAGGAGGACGCCGCCATGTCCGAGAGCACCACATCCGCACGCCCGTCCAGCCAGTCCTTGACCTGTGCATCCGCGCCCTCGTCCAGAAAATCGAGGACATGCGCCTCGGCCCCCGGCACGGGCTCAACCTCTTGCAGGTCGACGCCCAGCACCGTGCCCGTGCGCTTGCCGGATTTCTCGCCCAGAGCATTGACGCGGGCCACGGCCACCTGCAGCCAGCCGCCGGGCGCGCAGCCCAGATCGACCACCCGCGCGCCGGGCACCAGAAAGCGATACTTGTCGTCCAGTTCGATCAGCTTATAGGCCGCGCGCCCGCGATACCCGTCGCGCCGTGCGGCCGCGACATAGGGATCGTTCAATTGCCGTTCCAGCCAGCGGGTCGAGGACAGCTTGCGCCCGCGCGCTGTCTTGACCTTGACCTTGAGATCGCGCTGCCCGCGCCCCGATGTCCGCCCCGGTTTCATGAAGGCGCCCCCCTAATGTTCAAGTTTCAGCGCGCCGTCATGGCTCATCTGCGCGTAAAGCAGCCCCTCGCGCAGGCCCCGGTCGGCGACCGACATCCGTTCCGTCGGCCAGACGCGCATCAGCGCAGTCAGGATGGCCGCGCCCGACATGATCTGCGTGTGCCGCTCGCGCCCGATGCGCGGGTCCTGCCGCCGCCCGATAGGGCCAAGCGCCAGATATTCGCGGATCACCTTGTCAACCTGGGCGGAATTCATCACCAACCCGTCCACCTTGTTGCGGTCATAGCGCCGCAGTCGCAGGTAAGACGCCGCAACCGTGGTGATCGTCCCCGAGGTGCCGATGATCTGAAACCCTTCATGCGCAGTGGCGTCGCGATAGGGGGCGAAGCTTTCGAGCTGTTCCTCGAAATACCAGCTCATCAGCGCAAAGCGCGCGGCATCGTCATCGACCTCGCGGAAATGGTCCTTGAGCGTGGCCACCCCCAGCGGCACGGAAATCCAGTCGACGACATGGGCCTGACCGGGCAGCGCCTCGCGCATGAAAGGGCCATCATACATGCGCAGGATCGCATCGCGGCGCGCGGCCTCGGGCACGCGCGACAGATCGATCCACACCAGCTCGGTCGAGCCGCCACCGATATCGATGACCAGAAGCTGCGCGGTCGTGGGGTCCACCAGCGAGGCGCAGGACACGACCGCAAGCTGCGCTTCTTCTTCAGCGGTGATCACATCCAGTCGCAGCCCGGTCTCGTTGCGGACACGGCGCATGAATTCGGCACTGTTGCTGGCGCGGCGGCAGGCTTCGGTCGCGACAAGGCGCATGTGCGACACCTTGTGATGTTCCAGCTTGGTCCGGCAGATGCGCAGCGCCTGCAATGTGCGCTGCATGGGACGATGCGACAACATGCCAGAGGTTTTCAGCCCGGTGCCAAGCTCGACCGCCTTGGAAAAGCTGTCCACAACCTCGAATTGCGTGCCCTTGGGGCGCGCAATCAGCATGCGACAACTATTCGTCCCCAGATCAAGCGCCGCATAGAGCGGGGCCTCACTCCGGGGTTGGCGCGGTGGCTGCACCGATGTCGGGGTCACGGCAGAGCGCGCCGGACCGGTCCTGAATTGAGCAGCGTCCGCGCCTGCGGGACGCTCGGGCGGCATTTTCGCCCTCCAATATCGTGTTGGTTTAACGATAGTGCGGGATAAACACTTAAGCAAGAGTTTGCTCATCCTGCGGTGACCGAAGCGCAGGTCGCAAAATGCGCGGCAAGGGGCGCTGGTTTGCGGCTGGGGCAGGGGGGCTGCGCGCATTCTGGCGGGCAACAGAAGGGAAAGGGGTAAAGCAGATGGCGCAACTGGTCGTGGTCTATTGGCGGGATATTCCGGCGCAGGTGATCGTCGGGCGCGGGCGGCGGGCGCAGAAGGTGCAATTGTCCGAGCGATTCGAGCAGGCCATCGACCGCTGCGCGATGAAAGTGGGGGCACGGGATGCCGATGCCTACCTGGCCGAATGGCGCAAGGCCGCCCCGGTCGAGGTCGCTGGCAGTGACGAAGATGTCGCGAAAGCCACGGCAGCAGAGCTGGAAGCCGCGTATGACGAGGGCACGCTGCGCGCGCTGATCGCCAATGAGGGCTGGGCGCAGAGCCGCGTGACCGAGACCTGAGCCTGTGACCCGACTGCGATTTCTGGAGAGCATCATGGCGCTGTTGAACTTTCGCCGCCCCGCCCCTGCCGCGCCTGCTGGCACTGCCGCGATCGAGGCGCTGATGCAGGGATTCTCGATCGAGGTGATGCCGCGCACAGCCGAAAAGGTCGCCGATTTCCGCAGCCTGCTGCCCGCTGGCACCCGCGTCTATATCGCGCATATCGACGGCACGCCCATCGCCGATATGGTCGCGACCGCTGCGCGCCTGCGCGCCGAGGGGATGGAGCCGATGCCCCATTTCCCCGCCCGCATCATCGCAGACCGGGCTGAACTGGGCGACTGGGTCGCGCGTTACACGGGCGAGGCCGATGTGCGCGAGGCGCTGATGCTTGGCGGCGGGGTCAGCCAGCCCAAGGGTGCTTATGACAATTCCATGCAATTGCTGGAAACGGGGCTGTTTGACGGGTTTCGGCGCCTGCATGTCGCGGGCCACCCCGAAGGCAACCGCGATATCGACCCGTCGGGCGGGAATGCCGTGCTGCTGGACGCGCTGCGCTGGAAGCAGAAATTTGCGCGCGCCCATGGCATCGACATGGCGATTGTCACCCAGTTCGCGTTCGAGGCCGGACCCCTTATCGACTGGACGCGCGGCCTGCGCGAAGCGGGCGTCACGCTGCCGGTGCATCTGGGGCTGGCGGGGCCGGCCAAGCTGCAGACGCTGATCAAATTCGCCATCGCCTGCGGGGTGGGGCCATCGCTGCGGGTGCTGCAGAAGCGGGCGCGCGATGTCTCGAAACTGCTGCTGCCGTTCGAGCCGACGGAACTGGCGCAGGATCTGGCCGCGCATAAGCTGACGGATCCGGATTGCGCCATCGAAGCTGTGCATTTCTTCCCGCTGGGCGGGATCGCGGCCACGGCACGATGGACGCAGTCCTATGGTGGCGCCTCGGCCCGCCCGGCCATCCCTTCCTGAACCCCCGGAGAAATCATGACCCGCACTGTCATCGAATCGGCCAGCAAGACGGTCGTCATCGGCTTTGATGAGCCTTTCTGCGTCATTGGCGAGCGTATCAACCCCACGGGGCGCAAGAAGCTGGCCGCCGAGCTGGAGGCGGGCGATTTCTCGACCGTCGAGCGGGACGCGCTGGAACAGGTGGCCTGCGGGGCGATGGTGCTGGATATCAATTCGGGCGCGGTGTTCTCCAACAAGATGGCCGAGGACCCGCGCTATGCCGACAACAATTTTGTCGAACCGCCCCTGATGCGCGAGCTGTGCGCGCGGGTGCAGGCGCTGGTGGATGTGCCGCTCTGCATCGACAGCTCGGTGCCCGAAGCGCTGAAGGCGGGGCTGGAGGCGACATCAGGCCGCCCGCTTCTGAACTCGGTGACGGGCGAGGAAGAGCGGCTGGAGGCGATCCTGCCGCTGGTCAGGAAATACAATGTGCCGGTGGTGGCGATCTCGAATGACGATACCGGCATTTCCGAGGATCCGGATGTGCGCTTTGCCGTGGCGAAAAAGATTGTCGAGCGCGCGGCGGATCATGGCATCCCGGCGCATGACATCGTGGTGGACCCGCTGGTCATGCCCATCGGGGCAATGGCGACGGCGGGGCATCAGGTGTTTACGCTGGTCCGCCGCCTGCGGGATGAGTTGGGCGTGAACACGACCTGCGGGGCGTCGAATATCAGTTTCGGCCTGCCCAACCGGCACGGCGTGAACGCGGCCTTTCTGCCCATGGCCATCGGCGCAGGCATGACCAGTGCGATCATGAACCCGGTCCGCGCGGTCGAGATGGAGGCCATTCGCGCCGCCAACCTGTTGATGAATCACGACCCCAATGGCGGGGCATGGATCGGGCTGGCCAAGGTCCTTGAGGGGATGAAGACCAGCGGCGCAAGCTTTGCCGATGCCTCGCGCGCCGCACATGAGGCGGGCGCGCGCACAGGCGGGCGCCGCGGAGGCCGCCGCGCCCGCGGCTGAGCGCAGGTCGTCACGCCGCGGATACTGTGGCGACACGCTACCCGGGCGCGCGCGCGGTCGAATGGCGCACAACCATCGTGACCGGCAAGGCAATGCGCGCCGCCGGGCCAGTGTTTTCACCGCGCAGGCGTTGCAGCAAGAGGGCGGCCGCCTCGGTCCCGATATTTGCCGCCGGGATATCGACCGTGGTCAGCGAGGGCGACAGATGCGCGGCCACATCGACATTGTCGATCCCCGCAATCGACAGCGCATCCGGCACCGCGATGCCGCGCCCTTGCGCTTCGAACA
>SL_7KL_010_BRINEDRAFT_10001518_pt1 | contig 11071 bp, 10 predicted proteins | sample SodLak_010_BRINE_FD_10663 | JGI IMG/M metagenome (IMG submission 10663)
GGGGACTATCGGGAGAAGGCTGCATGCGTCGTTTCGTGCTGGATACCAGCGTCTTTACCAATCCGCACGTGGCGGGCCAGTTCGGCGAGGATCCCGAGGATATCCTGCGGACCTTTCTCAACCTGGCTCGGCACTGCCCCGCCGAGTTCTACATGCCCCTGTCGGTGTACGAGGAGTTTCGCGGCATGCGCGATCTGAAGACCCTGGCCGCGGACTTCGAAACCGTGGTCTGGGTGCGGTCCCCGCGCCGCTTCGAACTCACCATCCCCAGCGACATCCTGTACGAGTTCATCGACGAGGTGCGCACTCGGATCGACCGCGGTCTGCGGATCGCCGAGGAGCATACCCGCCAGGCCGGGGCGGCCGAGACCCTCAACCCGGAGCTGATCACCCAGTTGCGCGAGCGCTTCCGCGAGGCGATGCGCAAGGGGCTGGTGGACTCGCGCGAGGACGTGGATGCGGTGTTGTTGGCGATGGAACTGGATGCCGAGCTTGCAAGCGCCGACGAGGGCATGCGCAAACTCGGCAACCGCATGGGCATCAAGCTGGTGACTGCCGACTATCTGCGCCAGGTGATGGAGAACCTGGCCGACTCGGCCCCCCCGGGCTAGGCTTTGCGCCTGACCGTTTGCGTTGTCGTCAGTCGTACTGGTGGTCGCCGGCCAGAGCGGAAGACAGAGTGCCGGTCATGTGGTCGAACACGCGTTCGAATTCCAGTAGCCAGTAATCGCCCTCCCGTCGCGGCATGTCGGTGCCAATGCGCACGTGGCGCCCGCCCGTGGTCCGCATGTGCTCGATGAAGCGCCGAGCGCTTGCCTGTTCGCGGAACCTGCAGCGGTACACGTGACCCACGCGCCCCTGTGCGCGGCTCTTGTCGACCGCCTCGCCCAGGCCGGCCAGAAGCGCTTCGCCCAGGGCGTGCCCGGTGGCCTTGCGGTCCATCTCCGGGTGTTCGGCCAGGAAGATCGCCAGGCGAGTCAGCCGGTTGGTGAAGTACTGTGGGGGCAGGTCGAGCAGTTGCGCGGCGCAGGCGCGGATGTCGGCGATGCAGGAGCCGCCGGTGACGTATTTCGCGCGTTCGCGGCCGTCGTCAGTCTTCAGTACCAGCCCTTCCGCGCCCTCGGCGTCCAGGCGCAGGATCAGTTTGCCCAGTGCGTCAATGTCCCGGGGTTCGAAGTGCCCGTGGATTGGTGCCGGTGGCAGGCCGTGGCGCTCGAACAGCGCGAACTTGTCCGTCTGGTTCAGGAAGCCGGGGACTCCGAGGCGCATCAGGTCGAATACGAACAGGGCAACGTCGCGTTCCACGCGCGGGGTTGAGCCCTCCAGGTAGGGGGTGTCCGGTCCGGCGATCTCGGCGCACAGCACCAGGTCGGGCTCGGCGTCGAACACCGCCGGCTCGATGAAATCCGGCGCCCGGTCGGTGCTGAACGCGCATACGTAGCCACCCCGACTGAAGGCGTAGATGGTCCCGGCCCACCGCAGGATTCGCACGTTGAAGCCGTCGATCTTTTCTTCCGCCCAGAACGGCCGGTGGAACTGGCGCGGCAGTCCCGCCTCCAGCGACTGGATGCGTCCGATCGAGGGATAGCCCGGTAACACGGAACCGTCCGGCAGCACCACGCTGCCGCGTGGGTACCCCGCTATCGGCTCCAGCAGACGATAGTAAGCCAGTGCGGCGTACTGCAGTGCTTGCGCGCGCCCGAGTTCGATTGCCTCGTCCAGTTGTGCCTGTTCGATCATGCAGTTTCCTTGAGGGCCTCGGGGAGAATCTTACTCCCTCCGTGGGTGTAGGGCGGGAAATCCAACGGCTCGACAGGACAAAGTCCGTGGGTGTCCCGGACTCAGCCGGACTCAGCCGCCCCGCCTTATGGGCGTCCAAGTGGAGTCGTAGCAGACTCGCAACCTGCTACCTTTCGGTCATGTACTCCACATGAGTCCGTGATGACCTACTCAATTGCAGTGATTGGTAGCGGTATGGCGGGACTGGCGGCGGCTTATCGGGCGCGTCGCGCCGGCCACGATGTCACCGTATTCGAAGCCCGTAACAGCCACGGCATGGATGCCCACGCCCTCAGGGTAGGCGACGGCATCGTGGATGTGCCCCTGCGTGTGATGAGCCCCGATGCCTGGCCCAGCGTCCTCCGGCTCGCCGAAGAGGTGGATGTGGGCACCTTCGAAGTGCAGGCCCGCGCCTCCTGCAGCTGGACTAATCGTGATACCTGGTTTCTTGGCGGAAAAGTGCCGGTTCTAGGCTGGCCCTTCGTCGGCTCCTGGCGTTACCTGAACGCCCGCGCTCTGCGTATGGGTCGGGGCATCTGGCAACTGGGGCGCCTGACCCGCAACCTCGAACGGGGGAACAACGACGAGGCCACCCTGGGTGAAATCCTGGAGCACGAGGACTTCGACCCGCTTTTCTGGCGCGGTCTGGTGCTGCCGATCCTCGCCACCATGTGCACCTGCGAGGAAAAACACCTGCTGAACTGGCCGGCGTTGCAACTGCTCTCCCTGCTTCACGGCACCCTCCACGGTTCCGAATTCCATCGGCTCAGGGGAGGGACGTCGGCGTTGGTCCGGGGCCTGGCCAAGGATCTGCCTTTGCATGCCGGCAGCCCTGTGGCGCAGGTCGCAGAGGGCGAGAACGGGGTAAAGGTCCATAACGAACGGGGCGAGGGTGGTGTATTCGACCGGGTGGTCGTCGCTACCCAGGCCAATCAGCTGCATTTTCTGGATGACACGCAGTTTGGCGACGAGCGGGAAATGCTGGAGAACATCAGGTTCGACTCGGGCGAACTCTGGGTCCATCAGGACCCGCGTTTAATGCCTGCTCGGAATCGGGACTGGACTGCGTTGAACTTCCAGATGGACGAAGCGCTGGAAAAGCCCATGTTCACCATCTGGGTCAACAAGGTGGAGCCCACGCTCATGGGCAGTGCGCCCGTGTTCCAGACCTGGAACCCGCTGTTCGAGCCGAACCCGGATACGGTGCTCGCCCGGGTGCCGCTGGAGCGCGCCGTGGTCCACCCCGGCACCGCCCGGGTCCACGAAGCCCTCGGCCAGTGGCACCTCCAGCCCGGTCGCAAGGTCTTCTTCTGCGGCTCCTGGGCTTACGAGGGCGTACCGCTGCTGGAATCCGCGGTGCGCTCGGCCAACGCTGCGGTGGACGCTATCAATAAGCCCGCGGCCGGGAATGAGAAATCCGGGACACCCACAGATTCTCTGTTGCTGGATCGTCATTGAGACAGCGTTGCTGATTAAGGAGATCCAATGGCTCGATCAAGAGGAAGTCGGTGGGTGTCCCGTACTTATTTGGAAGACCGGCTAATCAGAAGCTGCCGAATACCGTCCCCAGGGTGATCAGCACCACCAGCGACAGGAAGGGCGCCAGCATGGCGACCATGGCGAGGTCGAAATAGGCCTCGCGGTGGGTGAGACCGCAGATGGCTAGCAGCGTGATGACCGCACCGTTGTGGGGCAGGGTGTCCAGCCCACCGGTGGCCACCGCGGTTACCCGGTGCAGCAGTTCGGGGTCGATGCCCTGGGCCTGGGCCATTTGCATGTAGGTCTCGCCCAGCGTGGACAGGGCGATGCTCATGCCCCCCGAGGCGGATCCGGTCATACCGGCCAGTATGTTCACCGCGATGGCCAGGGAAATCAGAGGATTGTCGCCGCCCAGCCCCACCACCGTGTCCCGGATCAGCAGGAAGGCGCCCAGTGCTGCGATCACGGCCCCAAAGCCCACCAGACTGGCGGTGTTGAAGATGGGCAGCAGGGAGGCATTGGCGCCGTTGTCCACCGATTGCTTGAGCCGGGGCAGGCGTTTCCAGTTGGTGGCGATCACCACCATCAACGAAAGCACCAGTGCGGCGATGACGGACCAGATTCCCCGTACCTGCTCGATGCTGGTTTCGCCGTAAAGCGGCAGGGCGAGGTAGCCGGTATCCATGCGCGGGATGATCAGGAACGTGAACAGCAGGTTGATGGCGATCACCAGCACCAGGGGCAGCAGAGCGAGGAATACCGAAGGCGGCGCCACCGGGCGCTGTTCCACGGGCAGTTCCATGAGATCGAAGCCCTCGCCCGCGGAGCGTTCGCGCAGGTCCTTGTCGGGCGTGAACTCGACGTCCGGGTGGTCGCCGTAACCCTCCTGGGCCAGCTTGCGGGACCGGTAGCCGAGCCAGAGCATGCCCAGGCCGAACATCACCAGGGCGGTGATTACCCCCAGTCCGGGTGCAGCGAACGGCGAGGTGCCGAAAAAGGGCATGGGGATGGCGTTTTGAATCGCCGGCGTGCCCGGCAAGGCCGTCATGGTGAAGGTGAACGCCCCTAGGGCTATGGTGGCCGGAATCAGGCGCTTGGGGATGTCCGCCTGTCGGAACAGGGCTGCGGCAATGGGGTAAACGGCAAAGGCCACGACGAACAGGGAGACACCACCGTAGGTCATGAGGGCGCAGGAGAGGACCACTGCCAGCATGGCCCGCTTGCTTCCCAGCCAGCGGATGATGGCGCGGGCCAGCACATCGGCGCTGCCGGAGTCCTCCATGAGTTTTCCGAAGATGGCGCCCAGCAGGAAGACGGGAAAGTAAAGCGTGATGAAATCACCCGCCGAACCCATGAAGATCTGCGTATAGCTGCCCAGGACCGGGCCGTCCCGGGTGGCCACCACGGCGAAGGTGGCCAGGGCCGGGGCCAGAATCAGCAGACTGATGCCCCGATAGGCCAGATACATGAGCAGCCCCAGGGCGATGAGGATGACCAGGATGCCCGTCATGAGCCTGGTTTCCCGGAAGTGCCGCTGGTATCCGCCTGGTCCAGATCCGGCGGAGCGAAGGCATCGGTGAACAGTCCCCTGAGGTCGAAGCTGGAGCGTTGGCCCAGGTCGTCGAAGTGTTCGTTCAGGAAGGCCTCGGCCCAGGCGCGGCCGCGGTCCCTGAGATGGGTGAGGAACCCCCATTCTGCGTTGACCTTGCTGGAGGCATCCAGGTCCTTGAGTTCCTGTTCGGCGTGAATCAGGTGCACGAAGATGTCCCGGTAGCGCTCCGACTCCAGTTTTTCCGCCTCGATCAACTGGTGCAGCAGCTCGATGGACCGCAGTTCCTTGATGAGACTTGCGTTGAAGGTGATTTCGTTGAGCCGGTTGATGATCGCTCGACCGGTGCGGGGCAGTTCATCCCGCACCATGGGGTTGATCTGCACGATTATCAGATCGCGAGTGGTGGTGTCCTCCACCAGGGGATAGAGGGCCGGATTGCCGATGTAGCCGCCGTCCCAGTAAGCCTCGCCGTCGATCTCCACGGCCTGGAACATGAACGGCAGGCAGGCGGATGCCATGACCGTGTCCACTGAGAGGTCAGGCTGGGTAAAGATGCGACCCCGTCCGGTGCGCACATTGGTGGCGGTGACAAAGACCTTGAGTTCGCTGCAATGATTAACGCGCTCGAAGTCGATCTGTCTTGCCACCAGATCCCGAAGAGGGTTGATCTGCATCGGGTTGAGTTCGTAAGGGGAGAACTGGCGGGTGAGTTGTTCGAAGAACAGGTAGCCCGGGGAGTGGTCCATGCTGAAGCGCCCGGTGAGCCGGTCCCATATGGTGCGCTGGATTGGAGACGCGCGGGCGGCGTCACTTACCGCATTCCAGAAGGCCATGAGGGCTTCCCGGGCGCCCTCCCGACCGCCCCTTTCCAGCCCGTCAGCCATGACCACGGCATTCATGGCCCCGGCGCTGGTGCCGCTGACGCTGCTGATGTGGATACGCGGATCCGCCAGCAGTTGATCGAGTACGCCCCAGGTGAGGGCGCCATGGGCGCCTCCGCCCTGCAGGGCCAGGTCGACGGTCTTGGTGGGCGTGCGCTTGCTCATGTCACCGGCTCCTTTTTGAGCGGGCGTTCGTTGTAGCAGTTCCAGGGGGCAAGGTGGCGCGCTGAACCAGATGATGGCACCGTGCCGACATTGTCATTCCGCCATCCCCCTCCGGATGGTAGAGGATTTTCCAAATGATACGGAGCTTTCGATTCCGGTGGGGTTGATTCCAGAAGAAAAAATGGCGGGCGTGAGTACGATGTTCGTGGCACTCGCGGCACTTTGCTGGGGTCTCTCAGGTGGCATCGGCGGCATTCTTACGGGCGACGGCTGGGATCCGGTCGTCGTGTCGTTCTACCGGGGTGCGATCGGTTTCCTGTTCGTACTCGCATGGCTTGCGTTGCGGCCGCGCGGGAGCGGCCTGGCAAACCGACGCCTATGGTTCTGGTCGGTGGTTGCCGGTGTCGGCGTTGCTGGTAACTTCGCATTTTATTTCATAAGCATCGCGGAGGGCAGTGTCGCGGTTGCGGCGACATTGATGTACTCCGCGCCGGTCTTCGTCTATCTGGTGTCCTTCACCCTCAAGCTTGAACAACCCTCTCTGTTCAAGTGGGTGGCGATCGCAATGGTCATGCTCGGCGTCGTCCTACTGACAGGTATTTACGACGTTGGAGCAGGTGACGTCACACTGATTGCGGCCGGCGCCGGCCTGCTCTCGGGCCTGTCCTATGCGGTATTCATTTTCGGCTTCAAGTATGCGGCGCCGCACGGCAGTCCCCAGGCGATCCTCGTCATCGCGTTCGCGGTGCTTGCCGTTGTCCTTTTCAAGCTGGGCGATCCGGATCAGACGGTGGCCGTACTGACGACGTCAAGTTGGCCACTTTTCCTTATTCTGGGGACGCTCGGCGCAGGTTTATCGTTCATCTTCTATATTGTCGGCCTGAAGCATACCGCCCCCGCCATCGCGTCCATCGTGGCCATGGTCGAACCGGTCACGGCATCGCTTTTTGGCGTCGTGATCCTGAATCAGGGCCTGGCCGCACTGCAGGTCTTCGGCATGGGACTGATTCTGATAACGGTTACTGCGCTGAGCGTCTATTCGAACGTCCAGAATCGAAAAAATGCTGTAACACCCATAAGCTCGACGGGGTGAAGGGGACGGTTGCGTCCAGCTCGATCCCAGGTATGCCGGTGGCGCACTTGTCAGTCGGCATCGTCACTTGTTCAGCGGGTCAGTGGGGCGGGACGCGCGCCGCGGTTGGCATGCGAAAAATCTCTTTCCGAGTTGGTTCGTCTGCCGGTTTCTGCGATGGTCCATGTGCCAAAGGCCCAGGAGCTCTTTGCCGCAAACGGGACACCCCGAGCGGGCGGTCTGGTGGGCTCGGGCGGCAAGCGCGTGCCGGGCAACACATGATCCCCGGGAGTTGTTCAAGGACTCCGGGAGAGATCCTTCGCAGACAAATGCTCCCTATAAGCAATTGCCGATTATCCGGAAATGCCAACAATGCCCAATCAAGCTGTTTACGCCCTGAACCTGTTCGACGTCTCGAATCGGGATGAATACATGGCCTATTCTCGCAGATCGGCGAAAGAAGTTGCTGCCCATGGTGGCCGGGTGGTGGCACTGGGCAGGTTCCGGGAGGCGGTTGCCGGTGAGATCGCGCCGCGCACGGTAATGATCGTGGTGGAGTGGGAGTCCCGCGAGGCCTTCGACAGCTACTGCAACGATCCGGCGCTTGCGGACCTGCACCCGCACCGGGAAAACGGTACCCGGAACTATGTCTGGCACCTGTTCGACCGACTCGACGATCTCAGGCCGATCCTTAAAGCGGATTAGCGTTGTGTGGAAGGATTGGCGGAGCTGGCGAAGTCTCGTTGGAGCACGTCGCCAAGCAGGTCCAGCCACTCGCCACTGGTCTCCAGCGCGGTGATGCAACTGAAGCGGATGCGTGGTCCCGGCTCGGTCAGTGGCCGGTAACAGGTGCCGTTGACACAGCTGTGCTGCAAGGACTCGGCGATGGTGGCGATGCCGGCACCCGCCGCCACGAGCCCTACTGCGATGGAGCGAGGGGCCACCTCGCGAACCCGGGTAGGGCTGAAGCCCTGCTCCCGGCATGCGGCCAGGATCTCGTCGTACATCACCGGGTTGGTCTGTCTCGGGAAAAGAATGAAGGTCTCATTGCGCAGAGACGCCAGCGACAGGCTGTCCTGCGCCGCCAGGGGGTGGTTGTCCGGCAGTATGATGCCCACCGGTTCGCTGCGGATGGGGATCATTCGGAGCAGCGGATTCTCCGGTCTGTGAAGAACGAACGCGGCATCCAGCTGGCCGCGAATCACCGCGTCGATGAGCTGGTCCGAGGTTTTCTCGACGAAACTGAAGTCCGCTCCATCCAGGCCATCGCGGATGGAGCGAATGACGGAAGGAAGGAAACTCGACATCGCTGCGCTGGAATAACCGAGTCGCAATAGTGCCGTCCGGCCCTCGGCAACATTTCGCGTCTGCTCGGCAATCGACGCCAGGGTCTGCAGTGTCCTGACGCTCTCACGGTAGAAAAACTCGCCCGCCCGGGTGAGGCGTATGCGTCGCCCTTCCCGATGGAAAAGCGAGCATTCCAGGGCTCCTTCCAGCTGTGCGATCTGTCGGGAGAGCGCTGGCTGGGCGATGTGCAGGCGCTCCGCTGCGCGGCGAAAGCTCTGTTCTTCGGCTATGGTCTGAAATGTCGCGATATGCCGCAATTGATACGCTAATTGATATCGAGAAAGCATCATTAATAACCAGGCTGATATTGGATTTGTATCATACTACGTTGGCATAGTGGCGCTCGCCGGCCGAGGATATGCACCGTGAATCGCGTTTCCCTGAGGCTCGAAGGCTTGCGAATCCACGATTTCGAAAGGAGAAAGACCATGCGCTTGCACACTTTTCTTGCCGCGGCCATCGCGGCTGCAGTTTTCACCGTGACGCCTGCCCTGGCGGAGGAAGCGGCCCATGAGGTTGCGGAATCCCTTGCCGAGGCCTGGGACGAGGACTTCAACCGGGCTGACGCGGCTCCGCTTGCCGACCACTACGCCGAGGACGCAATGCTGTCGCCGGGCAATGGCGAGATCCTTGAAGGTCGTGAAGAGATTCAGGGCCTGTTCCAGAGTTTCTTCGATAACGGCGTGCACAGTCACCGCCTCGAGGTCGTTCGCGCTCACCGGCACGGCGATCTGCTTGTCCAGACCGGGCGCTGGCAGGCAGAGGGTGTTGATGGGGATGGCAACGCCATAACCTTTGGTGGTGTTCTCACGACAGCCTTCCAGCGGGATGATACGGGTGACTGGGAACTCGTCAGCCACGTCTGGAACATGGCCGAGTAGCAACCATCGGTGACTCCAGGAACCAGAAGCCGCCCGGTGAACGGCCGGGCGGTGGAAGACAGACTCGGTGCACAAGACGTTTCGTCCACTCTCATCGAAAAGGCAGCAGTGAACAGATTCCAGGACTATCTGCCGGCTCTGAAGACCGCCCTGGGGAAACTCGATGCATGGCGGGAGGCGTACGGGCCAACGGCAGAGGACGATAATCCTGTTCCCCACTATGCGCCGGAACGAATCGAAGAAGTCTTACTGAAGCTCGAACAAAGGCTCGAGGAGAACTACCCGTTCCATCATCCCGAGTATGCGGGCCAGATGCTCAAGCCCCCGCATCCCGCGGCATGGCTGGCTTACACGCTGGCAATGACCATCAATCCAAACAACCACTCCATGGATGGCGGGCCGCCGACCTCCCGGATGGAGAAAGCGGTCATAAAGAAGCTCGCCGCGATGGTCGGATACGACGAAACCAGTCTTGGGCATCTAACCTCGGGCGGCACCATCGCAAACCTGGAAGCCCTTTTCGTGGCGCGTGAACTGCATCCCGGGAAAGCGATTGCCGCCAGTGCGAATGCGCATTTTACTCACCAAAGAATGTGCCGGGTGCTCAACGCTGAATTTATCGCTATACCCGTCAATGCCGAGGGTGTGCCGGATCCCGAGTTCATTGAGCACAATGCGGATCGTATCGGCACCGTCGTCGTAACCCTCGGCACCACCGGGCTCGGCGTCGTGGAACCTCTTGCGGATATCCTCGACATTACCCGGAGGCATGGAATTCGTGTCCATGCGGACGCCGCTTACGGAGGGTTTTTTACACTGATAAAGGATTCATTGCCGTCCAGGCAGCACTGGCAAGCTATCCACGATGCAGACAGCATCGTGATTGACCCGCACAAGCACGGGCTTCAGCCGTATGGCTGCGGAAGTGTCCTGTATAAGGACGCATCCGTTGCCCGGTTCTTTCAGCACGATTCCCCCTATACGTACTTTACCTCCGATGATATTCACCTCGGTGAAATCAGCCTTGAATGCTCGCGAGCCGGGGCTTCAGCTGCGGCACTATGGACCACGCTGGAGCTTCTGCCATTGGAACCATCGGGTCTTGGCACGGTACTGACGTCCGCGCGAAATGCCGCGATGAAATTTGCAGCAAGATTACGCGATAGCGCTGCCTGGGAACTCTACAGCGACCCGGATCTCGATATCGTCGGCTATTTCAGGAGTCCTGAATCAAAGAAGCTGACCGATTTGAACAGAGCCAACAACGCGATTTTTCAGCAAGGCATGAAGAACAGGGATGATCCGTTTTATTTAAGCCTCTACAAGATTGAAGCCGATCAATTCCTGAAACGTTTTCCTGGCTTTGAGGCGAATGCGGACCGGGCAGTAATCCTCAGAAGCGTCTTCATGAAAGAAGAACATGAAAGATTTGTTGAGACGCTGGCCGGCCGTCTAGGTATTTAAGGAAACACTGATTTATTTCCGAATCAATCAGTGTTTCCTTGATGGCGTGCAAAAAAACAGGCCCCGAAGGGCCTGAAGTGCTCTTGCTACAGGGAGATTCCGGAGTCTGCCGTCAGACTGACAGATAGGACGTGATCTTGTCGGCGTCGCAGTTGTCGCGCGCGACGTCGTGCACCATGCGACCGGATTCGATCACCATCAGCCGGTCGGCGATATCCAGCGTGAAGCTCAGGATCTGTTCCGAGACGACGATGGTGATGTCACGCATCTTCTGAATCTCGTTCAGAGTCTGCGCGATTTCCTTGATGATCGACGGCTGAATGCCTTCCGTCGGCTCATCCAGCAACAGTACCTTGGGTTCGGAGACCAGGGCTCGGGCGATGGCCAGCTGCTGTTGCTGACCTCCCGAGAGGTTGCCGCCCTTGCGGTGCCGCATCTCATGCAGCACCGG
>SL_7KL_010_BRINEDRAFT_10001520_pt1 | contig 11071 bp, 20 predicted proteins | sample SodLak_010_BRINE_FD_10663 | JGI IMG/M metagenome (IMG submission 10663)
ATTACTTTTACTTGTTTGTTGTTTTTATCTAATTCATACATTGCACCTACATAAAAACGGCCTTTCAAGTTCTTTTCGATCCACTTGACAATAGTTTGCTCAAGATTATACTTCCTCATTTCAATAGTTATATATTCGAAATGAGGAGGAGGTACTTTTAGCTGCCTAATGTCGTAAAAGTTTAGTGGATTGATTTTGTTAGGTCTATTTCTAAGCATCTTCGTAGTATGTGGTTACTCCAAACGGTGCTTCTGGTGCTCTACCGTATACTGAATGAATAAGGAATACNGTNTCNNNATAATCNGGATCTCCCCAGCTACCGAACGGCATTCCGTCTGTGAACATGATAAACTTTTTAGGCGTAATATTGTTCTCTTTCATGTAATTCCAGTTGCATTCAAAGTCAGTACCACCACCGCCTTTGATATCATATTCGATAATATCGCGACCGTCGTCTGCTGAAAACTCATCTTCGTTATACACTTCGGTATCAAAGCACCAAAGTTTGATTCGATAGTCTTCATACTGATCCATAATGCCTTTGATTTCGCTCAAGAACACACGGGCCTGTTCATCACCGATTGAACCCGACATGTCAAGTGCAATACAGATGTCAATTGTCTCGTCAAAGTTCTGACCGGGCAGAACAGCACCGGTGTGCCAGCCTTTGCGTGACGGACGAGCAAAAGTAAAGTCGTTCTTGATAGTGCTTTGAATTTGCTGCTGAAGAATTTCACGCCAGTTCATTTTAGGCTCAGTAAGATCTTTGATCATTCTCTCAATCTCGCCAGGCACATTGCCAGCACCTGCACCTTGTGCAGCAGAAATCATGTTTTCTTTGATCTCGTCACGAATCTTTTCTAGTTCTTCTCGAGAGTACCGAGGACGTCCGCCCTTGCCTTCTCCTTCTTTTTGTTTACTACCAGAACCAGAACCTTCTTGTTCTTTTTCCCAGTCAATGTGCTCGTCAAGCATCTTGCCTAGTTCATCAAGGTCAATTTTTTCAGCATTTTCATAAAGTTCGTCGTAGATTTCTTCCGAAGTCCACCCGTCGTATTTGTAATCCTGATATATTCCAATATCTGGTACGTCGCCGATTCGGTCGCGCACTAGAGTATTATTAACCTTGTAGTCGCAAGCAATGTTGTATAGACGAGGATTGCGATCTTCGCGTCGAATGATATGACCAAACACACAATGAAGAATCTCGTGTGCAATAACGAACTCAATCTGCTTGGTAGTAAGCTTGTTGAAGAACTGCGAATTATAATACAGATTGCGACCATCTGTAGCAGCAGTAGGACACCAACCGTCGCAAGGCTGAACACGCAGACGAGTTGCCATATTACCAAACCAAGGATGGCGAAGCAAAAGACCTACTCGTGCTGTAATTACTTTTTCTTTAACTTCATCCTGTAAAGCAGCAAGTGCTGCTTCTGAAAGTTCTTCTTGTTCAAGTAGTGTTTCGTCTGCCACAATGTTCTCCTAATTATCAGTGTATGTATATAATACACAATTTTGAGTGTTTAGTCAAGAATTGGGGCGAACAAATCGCCCCAATAGTTACGCCTTTTGAGCAGCAGTAATGTACTTGCCGTATCGCTCGTGGAACTCGTCAAAGCATTCGATTGCGTCCGGATCAATTGGCAGACTGTACTGTGTCAGTGCTAGTTTGATGCCCATAACAACAAGCTCGGTTTCGAAATTATCCATCGAGAAACGCAAAAAGTTGTTAACTTTATCGTCGAACTTCTTGTCGTTTGCATCACTGGCTTCTTTAAGCTCATAGCAGAGAGAAACAGTCAAAGAATACATTGCGGAAATTTCTTTGGTATTAAGCTCTTTTACTTTGCCTTCAAGAATATCACCAGGATTAGGCATCTGCGATGCAACCTTGCGATGCGCCATAAACTTCACAGCAAGACCTTCGCCAACAGCGCCTGATACAAGGTCAGTAGTAGTCGAATCGTCAAGAGCATCTTCTAGCAATTCGCTTACAAACGCCCAAGAACGAGGTGTAGCAAACGAACGGCTAGACGACCTAGGATCAAAGTCGTATAGATCCTTCTTAGAAAATGTCAAATAACCTACAACATCTTGGTGAATGTTGTTGTCAACAGCCCACTGGAACCAGTCATCAAAGTTCACAGTCATCTCAAGGTGAACAAAACGATTAGCAAGCGGAGCCGGCATGCGATAGGTAACACCCTTGTCAGCTTCTCTGTTACCAGCAGCACAATGTACACATTGTCCGGCAGTGTGTAAGTACCAACTTTGCGATTAAGAATAAGCTGATAAGCAGCAGCCTGTACAGCCGGAGCAGCAGAGTTCATCTCATCAAGAAACAACACAATGTTGTCATGCTGAGCAGCCAAGTCTTCGTCTGGTAGTTCAAGCGGCGGTGCCCAAACCATCTTGCCAATGTTGGAATCAAAATAAGGAATACCTTTGATATCAGTTGGTTCCCAAAGCGAAAGGCGAACGTCAATAACCTTGGCATTCATCTGCTCGCCGATCTGGTGAACAATGTCACTTTTTCCTATTCCTGGGGGACCCCATAAAAAAATTGGACGCTTCTTGCGAATAGCGTGATTGATAGACGCCTTTGCGGAATTAGGTGTAAGTTGACGAGTTGTAGTATCCATAAGTACCTCTAGTTGCAGTTGTTTTTAAGTACAAGTGTTATTATACAGGAACGAGGGCAAGTGTCAATCGTTTTTGGCTTCCTGTCTTGCCAAAGCTTTAGAAATACCGTATTTTTTGATATCTCCTGAGAATAAATGAAGCTCAAGTGCCTTTTTATCGTCTGCAACAAACATGCTTCTCTTATCTAGATAATAAGGACAATCTATAAAGTTGTCGAGCCATATAATTATTTGAGTAGTAAACTGCATGTCAGGAGCATACGGTACTTCATAGAAGGTAATGTCTAGATCTTCTGTCATCATTCTATAACCTTCGTCGGTTAATCGTAATCCGCCTTTTGATTTAGATCTTGAATTTTGCCACCAAACAGGTTTATAAGATTTTACATTAAGATCGTTTGCAGATTGTCCTAGATTTTTTAGAAAAATTTTAGTATATGTGTCGTTTAAGCTCATTTTGTATCGAGAGGAATCGTCTCTCCTTGAGTTAGTTTTACAACTTCAAATTCGTCGGTGTTAAACAGAGAATTTAGTTTTTTTGCAAGGTTAATTGCATGACCAGGATTAGAAAATGACACTTTAGGATATTTAGGACCAGGGTAGTTAGTAAGCATATTTGCAGATTTTAGATTAAATGGTTTACCTTGATAAAATACTGCCCAGATTGCTTCGGCTTCTAGAACTTGCTCTGTCTTATAGGTTTTTTTATCAATATGCTCTCTAAGAACATTGGGCTTGGGTCTGCTCATGCGTAATTCCTTTTAAGTTAACTACGCATTTATTTATCTTTACCAGCTGTTTCCACCGTCCATAGTAATGTTAATAACAGACTCTTCTTGTGTAGAATTTGCCGCTAGAATTTTTTCTAGGTCTCCTTCTAGTCTTGCCATGGTTTCTCCAAGACAAAATGCAAGGCGTTTAGCCTGCTGCATGTTTAGTTTTACATCTTTGGCATTTCCGGCTTCTGCTGCACGTACCTGCTGTATAAACTGCTGTATCGGTGCTGTATTGAGAGGTTCGCTAGGATTTGACACGATGCAACTCCTGTTTTGCTTCGATCTCTGTTTTATAAGGGCCTTTGTAGTCGTTATTTTCTATAGTTATTAGTTTTGGACAAAAACTCTTAACCCATCCTTTATCAAACTTAATTACATAATATCCTGCGCAGTATATGCTTTTACTTTTAGGAGACTTTGTAAATAGAGGAAGTTTATGTTTAATATCAAACATAGGATTATATGGCTTATAAGAAGTCGTATAACCATGCACTTCGTATGTAATATCGTCAAATACAGGATGTTTTTTATTCCAAGTAATGTCTCCTAGTGTCTTTCTAAGACTTTTTTCAGAATCAAAAAACTGAGTCTGATTCTTGCTGCTAAACAAGTATTGATTTTCATCAAGTGTTAGTGTTCCTATTTTAACACCTTTGTCTTCCAGTATCCAGAATTTTCCGTCTAGAATTGGTTTTGCATTAGTCATTTAAATACCTCGCTGATAGTGGTTTAGCATACGACGCTGCTTGATCGGCAATTCTCTGCATGTCCCATTTTGCACAAAATTTCATTAGTCTTAAACCTACTTGTGATATATTTTTAGACTGTACATTTTGCGTTTCGTTGTTGATAATTTCTCTAATTTCTGCAGGCTGTGCTGTTAGATCACAAAGAATCACATTTCTATTATAGTCATCGATTACACGATGTTCGTTGCCGTTGTGATCTACCCATCTCTGCAACATAAGATTGTTCCAGTTAAAGCCTTTTGTGTGTTTATCATCAAACGCTTCGAATAGCCCAACTTTGTTCTTGGTGCCTTTCTTTCTTACACCAGGGTAAGCACTAAACACATTGTCTGATGTGTCGCCTCGCATACACTTTTCGAACAGCATCCATTCAGGATTAGGTGCAGGCTTGGGCTCTCCTGTTTTTTTATCTACAACAGGCTTTCCTTTGTCGTCAAAATATCCTTCGTGTGTTATAGTAGTAGAAGTAACACCGTTGTATTGTTTTACATTTGGAGCAATTAACTGAGCAAAATCACCGTCTGTAGATATAATTACATGCTCGTCGTTAGGATGATTTTGTACCCAACCAGCAATTAAATCGTCGGCTTCTAGATTCTTGTGTTGTAGAACAGAAACATTTGTTTTTTCAGTAAGAAAGGTTTTTAGTTCGTCAAAGATTTCCCAAAAAACTTGATCCTCTTCTTCTTCCTTTGCAGTCATTGCTGCTCGTGCTTCTTTTCTATTGCGTTTGTATGGTTCGTAGAAATCTTTCCGCCACGACCTTCCTTCGAGACATACAACAGTATGATCCCCATCAAAGTCGTCCCATGCTTTTTTCAAAGATGAAAGAGTAATATGAATAGCCATACCTACTTTTGTGTCAATGTCGCCTCGAACAACATGGCGACTGCGAAAAAAAACATTTGCTAAGTCAATTAATATATATGTGCTCATACAGGATCCATTCCTAAACTTTCTGTTAGATCAAAGACATCTCGGCCTTCGAGTTCATACAGTATAGCATGTTTAGGCTTTAAAAGCAATACTTCATTATCAATAAGATACAGATGCATTAAGAAACTTCCGAGCGTCCTTTGTCGATCGGAGTAACATTTATATATCCCATGCCTCTTTCTGTACCAACACCTTCCTCTGCCAGCATTTGAGTCACTATAGTTCTAAACCAAGCGTCTACAATCTGTTCGTTTGTTTCACCTTTGTAACCAGCATCAAGCAATCTCTCAATAAACTCGTTGTTCCAGTCTAATTCAAAGAAACCGTTGCGAATGTTTTCAGGATTCACCTGCGTGTCGAGCACAGCAACCCAAGGTTCTCCTTTGCGGGTTGCTTCGGCTTTTTCCTGCTCAAGAGTTTCTCTTCGAACATCTTCTGCAGTTTTTTCTTCTGCAGGAACTTCTTCTTTATTTGATTTCAGTTTTTTCCAAAAATTAAACATTGTATTCACCTTTAAAATCCTGATTTTCTAAGCCTTTCTGTGGGATCATCATGTTCCCCAGGCATTGCCGAAGAGGTCGATATGAAGTCTCGGCGAGTACCTCCAGCCTCTTGACATTGCGAGTTTTGCAACTCGTTCTGTGTTAAACTCATACTCCTCAGATCGTCCGCCGAGCGGCATGATGTAGACCGGACATTCGATTCCTGCTTCTCGATATAATTTCGTAGCCCGAGTAACTTCGTCCACATCTTGTTCATCAGCAACCACAAACTTAAAATACTGGTCACTGTGAGGAGTGTTATAGTATTGCCTAGCAATCTCAGGCTTAATAGCACGATCCCAACGTTCTCCCGAAACGGTGAGTTTTGGTGAGCACGAAAAGGTAACATGTATTCTGTCTTGAGTGTTGAGCCAATGTTCAAAATCTGGCTGTAACTTCTGTGTTGTATTTGTTTCAATAGTGACATGTTTTAGGTCCTGCATATCTGGGTGAGCAAATAGTTCTGGCCAGAACTTCTGCCAAAGCATGGGCTCACCACCTGTTAGTATGAGATGAATATCCTGTCCGTTTGATTGTGTCCATCTACCTTCTGGAATGAGAGACAGAAGATGTTCTACTACTTCGTCTACTGTTTTATCCTGCATAAACTTCTTGAATTCTGGATAGATAGAAGCGTATGTGTCGCAGCCTGTATGCACGATTGGTAGATCTGTAAATTTTTTTGTGTTTTCTAATACACCATTGTCTAGCAGTTCTTTGACTTCGGGATTATATTTGCCCATCTCTTCATCTTTGTCTCTGCCAAATGCTTTACAACGAAAGTTGCAGCCAAATGTTCTTAGAAAGAGAGAAGGAACACCTACAAATCTACCTTCGCCTTGTACTGAGTAAAATGCTTCTGAGTATCTTAGATTCATCGTGGGGCAAACTCCTGTTGTAGTTTGATATTGTGAAAGAATTCTTCCTTCACCGATGCGTCTTTCATAAACGCACCTTCCAATACCGTTGTTTGAGTTAATAAATTTTGTTTCATAGTTGTTACCTTACTTATTCTAGTAAATTATAGCGTAATAAGGTATAGGTTGTCAAGAAGATAAATAAAGATGTAGTCCACGATATTGGCGTATCTGACTACTCTAACAGTTTACAAGGAACTATCAGCAATGTTATTTATCGACAACAAATATACCAAATGGTATTACCAAATCATAGAATCTGCTCAAAATCGTACTATTACAGGATATACAGAAAAACACCATATAATACCTAGATCATTAAATGGTCCAGATGATGCTAAAAACATTGTACCATTAACAGCAAGGGAACATTTTATATGTCATATGCTATTACCGAAAATGGTAAAAAGTAAAAAACATCGTAACAAAATGATACATGCAATCTGGGCTATGACTACACTAGAATATTCAGAACGTCAAACACGACGTATTCATAATTCTAAATCATATTCACGTGTAAGAAAGCTATGGAGCGATTATATGTCTAGTAATAATCCCATGTACGATCCGGAAATACAAAATAAAAGAGTACAAACATGGAAAGCTAATAGAGCAAAACGTGTTCATATTCCTCCACGAGTATTAAAAGATAAATTTGTAACACCATATGGCATCTTCAAAACTAAGAAGTCAATACAAGCAGAATTGTGTATACCGGAACACACTCTTAATAAGATTTATCGAGGTTTAGATGACTATCCTAATAATTCTGGAAGGGGAAGTAAAAAGATAACGCATCTAAACCTCGATTATTCTAAAACCTGGCGAGAAAATGGTTTTTACATATTAGAAACCTAATATACACCTTTGCCGCCTACTTGCTGTTGTAGTGCAATATTGTCAAAGAATTCTTTCTTCGTGCCACTGTCGTCTCTAAACGCACCTTTTAGCACTGTAGTCTGAGTCAATGAGCTAGTAGCCATTATGCCCCTATTGGTGCAACATCCGTGTTCTGCACCAATATGCACGCCTATATCTTTAGCACCAGTTGCACGTTCGATCTCTCGTGCAATATCATTTGCAAGTTCTTCTTGTAGTGTTCCACGACGAGCACACCATTGAGCGATACGAGTATATTTGCTTAATCCGATTAAAGTATCAGCAGCAATAATACCGATGTAAGCAACACCACTAACAGGCTGATGGTGATGACTACACATGCTTTTAAGCTCACTGCGGACGACAAGCATGCCGTCATATCTTTCGTCTGTGTAATTAGGAAAAGCAGTTGCATTAGGCATAGGATAATAACGCCCGCTCATTAGTTCGTTTACATACATCTTAGCAAGACGATATCCTGTGTTCTGAGAATTAGGATCACGTGCTCTGTCAATTACAAGAGAATCAAGAACCGATTCAAACTTGTCTGTAAGTTCATCAATAAGCTCTTCTCTTTCACCGTCTTCGATGTAATGTGAGATATTATCTCCTGCCCAATATCGGGCATTTGCTTGTTCTAGTCTTTGTTTAATTTTTTCTGATATTTTCAATTTTTTCTCCGAGTTTGGGCGGTGGATCGCCATATTTTATACTATTGTACAGACTATTTAGGTTTTTGTCAAGAAAAGACGACAAAAACTATCCTCTTCTTCCTAGAATTGGTGATCTGCCTGCTTCCATTTGCACGTCTTCTAAACCCATGTAGGTATAAAGTGCTTCTAGTTTATCGTGATAATCAGCAACCTCAGCAAGTTCCTTTTCTAATTCTTCTAAAATATCGCCATTATTGCCTACACCTGCTGCATTAGTAGCCAGCACTTCCGCATTCAATCTATGCTTTTCAATATGTCCTACAAAGTGGGCTTCAGCAGCCAGTAGGATCTCCGATCTCATATTCTTCATCGTCGTCTCCTTTTGATTTATAATTTCCCATATGTGGTATAACATGCCTAACGCCTCCTTCAGGATTGGACATGTCACCTGTTCGTCTTGGTATAAGGTGGATGTGGGGATAGCAAACAGTTTGACCTGCTGCTTCTCCTACATTCATTCCTATGTTAAATGCGTCACAGTAGCCTCTATCTACCCAGTCTGTTCCCCACTTGTAAGCAGCCTCCCAACATCTTGTGACGTGCTTCCAGTCCTCTTGAATAGGTACAAAAAGAACATGTCCTTCTGTGACAGGGTAAGCATCTTGAAATACTGTGTAATCTCTAGTTTCTATCAGTGCCTCTTGCCACGGTGCTTCTCCTGCTTTGTGTGCTTCACTCAGTGTTCGGATCATATTCAACAACCTTTATGTTATCTTCTTTGCCAGGCAGTCTCCAAAAGTCTGCTGCTTGCTCTGCTTCTTCTCGTGTGTTAAATGTTTTAACAACAGGTGCACTAAAATCCATTCCTTCAACAAATTCAGTTGTATACATAAACTCATTGTCAAATAGCACCATGATTGCCCACTTAGTCACGATATTCTCCTACAACTTCCCAAGGAAAGCAAATCCACTGGGGATCTTCGTTTTTGTTTATTTCTGTTGCGTAGTAGGATATATCATCGAATTCGCTTGGTGTGTTATGTACAAGTGTAGCAAACCGAACATTTCTCTCCCAAATACTTCCCCAGGCATGTTCTTCATTAGGGAAACAGGTACTCTGCCAATCACTCTGAATCCACTTAAGAGTATCGCCAGTGTCGTTGATGTCGTCTACTACGAGAATGTTCTTTCTCAAATCAATATCCCAACGACTGTTGTAATCTTCTTCGCACACTATACCAAACGCATCTTCTGCCATCCAGCAGTTTGATTCACACTGCTCACCGTCTCTAAGAGCAACCTTAAGTGCTTCGCATCTTACATCCAGCATGTGAGAAATAATAGTAGCAGGAATATTTCCTCCTCTAGTAATCCCTACAACATAGTCAGGACGCCATTTATCTCTCGCAATCTGATTCACAATTGATTGGCATTGACGTTCTATATCTTGCCAACTGTAGTATACTTTTTTTGTCATTTTAGTACCTCCAATGAAAGACATTTTGAAACATATTCACCAATGTCTGTTTCTTTGTCTACAACATAGATAGAGTTATTAACCCTATCTCTCTGTTTATTATATCTAAAAAACTCTAGAACCTGTCCGTTTTGAGCAGAGTAGATTTTAAATGATAAAACAGGCTCGCTCTGAGGATTATGTTCTACTGGCATAGCCTGTGCTGACATGCATTCTTTTTCGTTTTCGATTTCCCTTACCCATCCGGCAACTTTTCTTTTAAGCCATTTCATTTTGTAGTCCTTTCTGTTTCCCAGTCGTCTTTTACAAGATTGTAAGTGTTTTGAAATTGTTCTAATGCTTTTTGTAAAGCAGGATATCGCTCACACATTTTTTTGAAATCTTCTACACCTTGAGACTTGTCTATGCCTACATACTCGCAGAACTCTTCCCAGGGATTATAGAAAGTGATATTGCCATTATCAAAAATTCCGTCTGTTTGAATAGTGTTTGGAGTATTAACAACTGTAAAGTCACCGGGCAATTTGCCTATACCAGTGTGCGTTGTAATATCAAAATCTTTCAAAATATCCTCGTCATCTAGGTCGATAGTAATTACATCATCTGTATAAGTGTTATCGGTAATTGTGTAATTCACTTGGTCGTAGGTTTCTTCAAGACTGTATTTCTGTAATGGCATTGTTTATCACCTTGTATAGTCGTTCACCAGAGAAAAAATCCTTCTCTAGTTTTCTTTTCTGTTTTAGCACATAGGGCAAATAGTCTTCATAGTTTTCCATGAGATGGATGATTCTGTTTGCAATATGCTGTCTGTTTGTTTTATAGCTTTTCCAATTTTTAGTCCAAATTGACGGATAAGAAAAAGAATCCACAGCCATTTCAGAATAACTCAGCCTGTCAGGAACAAGCGGAATAGCATTCACAAGAACACCTTCATACCATGATATACCCAGAGTTTCTTGCAGGTTAGCAGAGAACACCATCTTTGCCTCGCCAAGCAGATTGTGATATTCGTTCTTTGTGAGTTCTTGTTCTTGGCACATTACAAATTCATACTGCGGAAGAGTTTCTTTCAAGTCTCTAAAAATATCAGGCTGCTTTTCCGGAGCAATCCTATGAGGGAATAGGATAAGATTTCTCTTTTCCATTCCTTCATACTGTGTTAGAGAATGTTCGAGATATTCCATAGGCCAGCCTACTCGTTTTGCGAGTTTTTTCTTGGCGTTAGGAAAAGCACTCTGAAACATGTTGACGTGAAACTTTGTAGCAAAAAAAGCATCATCCAAGCAGTGATACATAGATTCTTCTGCGTGACGCACCCAAGGAGTTTCGCCAATCAATCTTCCTAAAAAGTCTTGATCGTCATAACTGCCAGCATGCCATAAACCACCAATTCGAATATTGACGCCAAGCAATTCAGCCATGTAACGCAGTTGTATAATAGTAGGATTCCAAGCATCTGTATAAAGAAAATAGTCGCCGTCTTTGATTTTTCCT
>SL_7KL_010_BRINEDRAFT_10001522_pt1 | contig 11069 bp, 10 predicted proteins | sample SodLak_010_BRINE_FD_10663 | JGI IMG/M metagenome (IMG submission 10663)
GCGCCTTGAGCGCGCGCGCACCCGCCGCGATGGCCAGAGCATAGGCGGCATCGACATCGTCGCGCGTGTTGAAATTCTGCGCCAGCGTCATCGCGCCTGTGCCCAGTTCCGCCCTGCCCGGCCCTGATCCTCGGCCAGCGCGGCGCGCCCGAACAGCATCAGCGCCTGCCCCTGCAACTGATAGCAGGCCATCCCGTCCGCCTGTTCTGCAGGCGCCCAGCCCAGGGCGGCATACAAGGCGCAGGCGCGGTCCAGATCGGCAACACCCAGGCTGACAAGGGTGATCCGCTGCTGGGGCAGTGTCATGGCATTCTCTCCCGCAGATGCGAGAGGCCCTCGGCCTCGGTGACGTGGAAATGCTGCGCGCGCGCGCCCAGCCCGGCAAAGAACTCGTGCCCCGTGCCGGTCAGAAAGGCCTGAGTGCCCAAACCGCAAAGCGTGTCGAACAGGGCCGCGCGGCGAGATGCGTCCAGATGGGCCGCGACCTCATCAAGCAGCAGGACCGGGGGGGTGCCACGCTCGGCCGCGAGCGCGCGCGCATTGGCAAGGATCAGCGAAATCAGCAGCGCCTTCTGCTCACCAGTGGAGCATTGGGCGGCGGGCATCCCTTTCGCCGCCCAGACCGCACCCAGATCGGCACGGTGCGGCCCGCTCAGGCTGCGCCCGGCGGCCATGTCGCGGCGCCGCCCCTCGGCCAGCAGCTGTGCCAGAGCATCCGCGCCCTCGGGGGCGGCGCAGTCAAGCGTCAGATCGGCCACGGGAAACGGGCCATCGGGGTCCGCATGACGGGCAAGCAGCGTCAGAGTGTCCTGCCGGTTGCGGGTGATCTGCGCACCGGCCTGCGCCATCTGCCCCTCAAGCGCGGCATACCAGCCGCCATCGGCCACAGCGTCGCGCAGCAGGCGGTTGCGTTCGCGCATGGCCTTGTCATAGGCCAGCACCTCTGCGCCGTGCCCGGGCAGGAAGCTCAGCACCATACGGTCCAGAAAGCGCCGCCGGCCCTCTGCCGCCTCGATCCACAGGCGATCCATCTGCGGGGTCAGCCACAGCATCGCCATGATCGCCCCCAGCGCGATCTGCGGGGAGGATTTGTCATCGATGCGCACCTGCCGTGTGCTGCCGGGCTCGGCCCATGTCTCCAGCGCGCGGGGGCCGTCCGGGGTAGCGACCTCGGTGCGCAGCTTCCAGCCCAGCGCCTGTGGCTTGCGCGCGATCTCGTCAGGCGTTGCACGGCGTAGCCCGCGACCGGGCGAGAAGAGCGAGACGGCCTCAAGGATATTCGTCTTGCCCGCCCCATTGGGGCCGGACAGCACGACCGGGCGCCCGTCCAGCACCAGCCGCGTGCGCAGATGCGAGCGGAAATGCGACAGGGTCAGTTGGGCAAGGTGCACAGCCATGCGTCAGCGGTAAAAACTATTGCTTCGGGATGCCAGAGGAAAACCATCACCGAGCAAGGGTCATATCCGCCCGGCACTGCCGGGCAGCGCCTGCGAGGCGTGCAGGGGCGGGTGGGTGGGCACACCGAGCAGGCGCTTTCACCGCCCGCTTACACCCGCATCGGCATCACGACATAGACCGCGCTCAGATCGTCGCCTTCGCGCATCAGCGTCGGGTCGCCCGAGCCGTTGAACAGAAAGACCGCATTCTCACGATCCACCTGGCTGGCAATCTCGAGCAGGTATTTCGCGTTGAACCCGATCTCCAGTCGCTCATCGGCATAGGAGACGATCAGCTCCTCTTCGGCGGCACCGGAATCGGGGGCATTGACCGACAGTGTCAGCTTGTCTTCTTCCAGCGCGAGCTTGACCGCGCGCGAGCGTTCCGACGACACGGTTGCCACGCGGTCCACCGCCTTGGCAAACTCGGCAGCATCCACTTCCAGCTTGCGGGTGTTCTGGGTCGGGATGACACGGGTGTAATCCGGGAATGTCCCGTCGATCACCTTGGAGGTCAGGGTAATATCGGGCGTCGCAAAGCGCACCTTGGTCTCTGACACAGACACGGCGATCTGCATCTCGTCATCTTCCAGCAGCTTGCGCAATTCGCCCACGGTCTTGCGCGGGACGATGACGCCGGGCATCGCCTCTGCCCCTTCGGGCAGGGCGGAATCGACACGGGCCAGACGATGCCCGTCCGTTGCCACGCAGCGCAGGGCGCGCCCGCCCTCGGCCTCGGCGACATGCATGTAGACACCGTTCAGATAATAGCGTGTCTCCTCAGTCGAGATGGCGAATTTCGCCTTGTCGAACAGGCGCCGCAGTTCTTTCGCACTGGCCGAGAAATTGGCGCTGTATTCGCTTGACGCCATGACCGGGAAATCTTCTTTCGGCAAGGTCGCCAGCGCAAAGGATGACCGCCCCGCCCGGACCTGCAGGCGGCCCGTGCGCGCATCCGCGGTCAGTTCCACCAGCGCGCCATCGGGCAGTTTGCGCACGATGTCATGCAGCAACACGGCGGAGACGGTCGTGGCCCCGGCCTGTTCGACCATGGCGGGCGCGCGGTCCAGCACCTCGATATCCAGATCAGTGGCGCGCAGGCTGACCTGCGCGTCTTCGGCCTCAATCAGCACATTGGCGAGGATCGGGATCGTGTTTCGTCGCTCGACCACCGATTGCGCCTGGCTCACGGCCTTGAGCAGAACTGCCCGTTCTATGCTGATCTTCATGCCCTCGATCCCTGTTAGCCTGCAAGGCGCGTCGCGCCCCCTCTCGGGAGCGTGAGCCTAGCCATTTCTGCCATGACGACAAGCCATTTCTCGCCCGGACTGTGCCTGCGGCTCAGCTTTCCAGCAGGCGGCGCAGCAATTCGATGTCTTCGTCCAGTTGCGTGTCGCTCAGGCGCATTTCCTCGACCTTGCGCACGCCATGCAGGATCGTGGTGTGGTCGCGACCACCAAAGCGACGCCCGATTTCCGGCAGGGAGCGCGATGTCAGTTCCTTGGACAGATACATCGCCACCTGGCGCGGGCGGGCAATCGTCCGTGTGCGCTTTGGGCCCAGCATGTCGGACAGGCGGATGCTGTAATATTCCGCGACCTTGCGCTGAATTTCCTCGACCGTCACGCGGCGGTCGGAGCTGCGCAGGATGTCGGACAGGCAATCCTGCACCATATCCAGCGTGATTTCCTGCCCGATCAGGCTGGAGAACGCAAAGAGGCGCTGCAACGCCCCTTCCAGAATGCGCACATTCGAGGCGATCCGATGCGCGAGGAACTCCAGCACACCCGTGTCGATCTTTATCCCGCCATAGCTTTGAGCGAACAGATCCGCCTTGCGCTGCAGGATGCCCAGACGCAATTCGTAATTCGTGGGGTGCAGGTCCACCACCAGCCCACATTGCAGGCGCGAGGATATCCGCGCCTCAAGATCCTTGATCTCGCCCGGTGCGCGGTCGGCTGATATCACGATCTGCTTGTTCTGGTCCACCAGCGCGTTGAAGGTGTGAAAGAACTCTTCCTGCGTGCTGTCCTTGCCGGCGATGAACTGCACGTCATCGACCATCAGCACATCGACCGAACGGAACAGATTCTTGAAATCCATGATCTGCCGGTCGCGCAGCGCCTGCACGAAGCGATACATGAACTGTTCCGCCGACAGATACAGCACCTGCAGATCGGGCTGGCTGTCCTGCAATTCCCAGGCGATGGCCTGCATCAGGTGCGTCTTGCCCAGGCCCACCCCGCCATACAGAAACAGCGGGTTGAACGTGACCTCGCCGCCCTCTGACACGCGGCGCGCGGCGGCATGAGCCAACTCATTGGGTTTGCCGACAACGAAATTCTCGAAGCGCAGCTTTGCGTCCAGCGGCGCGCTTTGCAGCGCGTCATCCATGGGCGCCCGGTTGCGCGATGGCGCGACAGATGGCGATGCGACGACCGAGCTGGCACGCGCGGCGCCGAATTCGAAATCCACCCGCGTCACCCCATGCCCCGACCGGTTGAGATGGGCGAGAATCTGGTCGTGATAATTCCGCTTTACCCAATCGCCGACAAATCGCGACGGCGCGCGCAGGCGCAACACATCATCATTGATTTCTATGCATTCCAGCGGTGCAATCCAGCTCTTGTGATTGCTTTCCCCGACCTCGCGCCGCAATTCATCCGAAATCCCCGCCCAAGTTTCTGCAGCCATATCACCCCAACCCGACGTATTCTTGTTTCATCCGGCCCCCAAAAAACAAACATCAGACGCCCGGCGGAGAGCCCCGTGCGCGAGCATCACAGACACAGAACCGCAAGCCAGCCAGAGCCCGCCTACAGACCTAAACAACAGTTGATGACACGGACATTCCGGCAGAGCGGCCCTGCGGCCCCTGATAGCCATGTCCCAGACAACATTGCACGGTAAAGCAGCTATCGCGACGGTTGCCTGCGTTCCCCCACGTTTCGAACGAGTCGCAAGGACATTACCAAGCAGGACAAAACCCGCGCAACCGAACAACTGACTTGACCTGTGATTGGCGGGAAAAGAATCGAAATTGCTGTGCCACTCTGCCACAGTTTCAAACAGCACAGGGCGCCCGAAGGCGCCCTGTTCAAACCGGTTCAACAGGCTGCATCAGCCCGTTTTTCCAATGGATTCAGGCAGCCATCGCCTTGATCCGGGCCGACAGGCGCGATTTTTTGCGCGCCACGGTGTTCTTGTGCAGAACACCTTTTGTCACGCCGCGGTCAAGTTCGGGTTGCGCGGCCAGGAATGCTGCGCGTGCAGCCGTCTGATCACCCGAGGTGATCGCCTCTTCGACCTTGCGCAGGAAGGTACGGATGCGCGAGCGGCGCGCCTTGTTCACTGCGGTACGGCGCTCGATCTGGCGGGCGCGCTTCTTGGATTGGGGAGTATTGGCCATCGGTGTCGCTTCTTTCGGGTCTGTTACAATATCGTCGCGCAACAGACCCGACTGGTCAGGATGACCAGTGCTGATTCATGCCTTAAGCGGGCCCACGCGCATGTGCNGCAAGCCTATAGGGCAAGCGCTGCCAAAAGAAAACAGGAAAAACGCGCCTATTGATCGCGGAACTGGGGCTGACGNTTTTCCAGAAAGGCGGACATGCCTTCGCTCTGGTCATCCGAGGCGAACATCATATTGAACACGCGCCGCTCGAACAGCAGCCCTTCGCGCAACGATGTCTCTTCGCTGCGGTTGACCGCCTCCTTGACCGCCTTGACGGAGATCTGCGATTTCTCGGCAATCTTGGCGGCGGCGGCCATCGCCTCTTCGATCAGCTTCTTGGCTGGCACGACGCGGCTGACAAGCCCCGCGCGCTCGGCTTCGTCAGCATGCATGTTGCGCCCGGTCAGATGCATGTCCATCGCCTTGGACCGCCCCACCAGACGCGGCAGACGCTGCGTGCCGCCGATCCCGGCCAGAATGCCCATGTTGATTTCCGGCTGTCCGAATTTCGCAGTATCAGCGGCGATGATGAAATCACACATCATCGCCAATTCGCACCCGCCGCCCAGCGCATAGCCTGCGACAGCCGCGATGATCGGCTTGCGCACACGCAACAGCGCTTCGGTCTCGGCGCTGAAGAAATCGGCGCTGAACATGTCGATGGCGCCCTTCTCGGCCATCTCTTTTATATCGGCGCCAGCGGCAAAGGCCTTGTCCGATCCGGTGATGACAATGCAGCGCACCTTGTCATTGCGATCAGCGGCGGCAAGGGCGTCGGCCAATTCGCCCAACAACGTGCTGTTCAGCGCATTCAGCGCCTCGGGCCGGTTGAGGCGGATCAGTGCGACATGATCCTCGGTCTCGACGATCAGCGTTTCATAGGCCATTCGCGCGGCACCCTGCTAGTTGCAAAACAGCCCTTGGCATAACAGCTTGGGATTGGGGTTCAAGTCATCTCTGGCATTGCGGGCAATAGAAACTCGACCGCGCCGATTGCACGATTCGGCGCACCTGGCCGTGGCAACAGGGCGTTGTGCAGGCCGCCCCCTCGCGTCCGTAAACGCGAAAGGCATGCTGAAAATATCCAAGCTCGCCATTGGCTTGACGGTAGTCGCGCAGGGATGATCCCCCGGCCTCTATCGCCTCTTGCAGCGTGTCGCGGATCGCCTGTGTCAGCCGCTCCAACCGCACAGGCCCGATGCGCCCTGCCGCGCGCAGAGGGCTGATGCCTGCACGAAACAGCGCCTCGCACACATAGATATTGCCCAGGCCCGCGACGATTCGCTGATCCAGCAGCGCGGCCTTGATGGGTGTGCGCCGCCCCTGCAGGCGCGCCCGCAGATAGGGTGCGTCAAAGGCGTTGCCCAATGGCTCTGGCCCGATGCCCGCCATCAGGCGATGCCCGTCCAGCGCCGCCGTGGGGCACATATCCATTGCCCCGAACCGGCGCGGGTCGTTGAATGTCACGCGCGCGCCGCTTTCCATGTGAAACAGCACATGGTCGTGTTTCTCGATTTGCGGATGGTCGAAATGAAACTGCCCCGGCACATGCGCCGCAGCCAGACCCGAAATGACCATCCGCCCCGACATGCCCAGATGCACGATCAGCGTCTCGCCCCGGTCCAGATCGGCCAGCAGGTATTTCGAACGGCGGCGCAACTGCATCACCCGCGCGCCCGACAGCCGCGCGCCCATATCGGGCGGAAAGGGCCAGCGCAAATCGCCGCGCCGCAATTCCGCGCGCAGGATGCGCGCCCCTTCCATCGCGGGCACAAGGCCCCGGCGCACAGTTTCGACCTCTGGCAATTCGGGCATGGGCAGTTCCTCGGAACAGATGCGGCAGCAAAGGGGTCGCATTGTCAGTCGCCCCTGTTCCCCTATAAGGAGTGGTGGAACACCCCGGCAAGGGGCAGGCAGCAAGCGGCAGCACCGGATGACCAAGGACAACAAGACAACTCATTTCGGGTTTCAGACCGTCGCGGAAGACCAGAAGGCCGGGATGGTGCAGGGCGTCTTTTCCAGCGTCGCGGCGCGCTATGATATCATGAATGACCTGATGTCCGGTGGCATCCATCGGCTGTGGAAAGATGCCATGATGGACTGGCTGGCCCCACGCCCCGGACAGCAATTGCTGGATGTGGCAGGCGGCACGGGCGATGTCGCCTTTCGGTTCCTGCGCCGCGCGGGTGCGACCGCGCAGGCCACGGTGCTGGATTTGACAGAACCCATGCTGATCGAGGGGCAGAAACGCGCCGAGGCTGCGAATATGGCAGGCCAGCTTGACTGGGTGGTGGGCGATGCGATGGCCCTGCCCTTTCCGCCCGCAGGCTTCGATGTCTATACGATCAGCTTCGGCATCCGCAATGTCACCCGGATCGAGGATGCGCTGTCCGAGGCGTTTCGCGTGCTGCGCCCCGGCGGTCGGCTGATGGTGCTGGAATTCAGCCAGATCCCGAATGATCTGATGCAGAAGGTCTATGATCTGTATTCCTTCAACATCATCCCGATGATGGGGCAGGTCGTGACGGGGGATCGCGACAGCTATCAATATCTGGTCGAATCAATCCGCCGCTTCCCCGATCAGGACCGGTTCGCCGAAATGATCCGCAGCGCCGGGTTCGATCAGGTGCGCTATCGCAACCTGTCGATGGGCATTGCCGCGCTGCATTCAGGCTGGAAGCTCTAGGCCGATGCGGGGACCGATCAACCTATGGCGGCTGGCCCGCACCGGAGCCACATTCGAGCGCACGGGCGCGATGCAGGTCGTGCTGGAAGCGCTGAACGCGCCCCCGCGCCTGCGTGTTGCCGCGCGTGTGCTGGGCTGGCCGTTCAAGCTGCTGGGGCTGCGCGGCGACCCGGACCTGCCACCGCTGACCCGCGCGCTGACAGCCCTTGGCCCGGCCTATATCAAGTTCGGGCAGACGCTGGCCACGCGGCCCGATGTGGTCGGGTCCGAACTGGCCGATCAATTGCGCTATCTGCAAGACCGGCTGGCGCCCTTCCCCCGCAGCGTGGCGATGGACACCGTGGCCGAGGAACTTGGCCACCCCGTCCCATCGCTGTTTTCCGAATTCTCCGAACCCGTGGCCGCCGCCTCTATCGCGCAGGTGCATTGGGCGATTCGGGCTGATACCGGTCGCAAGGTCGCCATCAAGGTGCTGCGCCCGGGCGTGGAACGTGCCTTTCGCCGCGATATCGACGCGTTCTATTTCGCCGCCGGTCTGATCGAGGTGCTTCTGCCCAAGACCCGCCGCCTGCGCCCGCTGGATGTGATCGCGCATTTCGAAAGCGTGGTCGAAGGCGAGATCGATCTGCGACTGGAAGCCTCGGCTGCTGCCGAATTCGCCGCCAATACCGAGGATGACGCGGGCTTTTCCGTGCCCCGCCCGGTCTGGGACCTGTCCTCGCGCCGGGTGATGACGCTGGGCTGGGCAGAGGGCGTGACCATGGGCGACAATGCCGCGCTGGATGCGCTGGGCCTGGACCGGGCCGAGCTGGGCATACGAGTGCTGTCGCTGTTCCTGCGCCATGCGCTGCGCGATGGATTCTTTCACGGGGACATGCATCAGGGCAATCTGAAGGTCGCGCCCTCGGGCGAGATCATCGCGCTGGATTTCGGGATCATGGGGCGGATCGACGGCTTTACCCGCCGTGCCTATGCCGAGATCATTTTCGGCTTTATCCGCAAGGATTACCGCCGCGTGGCCGAAGTGCATTTCGAGATGGGCTATGTCCCCGCCGACCGGGACATCGACGAATTCGCGCGCGCCCTCCGCGCCGTCGGGGAACCGATTTTCGGCATGGATGCGCGCCATATCTCGATGGCCAAGCTGCTGGCCTATCTGTTCGAGGTGACGGAACGCTTCGGCATGGAAACCCGCACCGAACTGATCCTGCTGCAGCGCACCATGGTCGTGGTCGAGGGGGTGGCGCGGTCGCTCAACCCCGAAATCAACATGTGGCATGTCGCACGACCCATCGTCGAGGAGTATGTCCGCGAGAATATCGGGCCGCAGGCGCTGGCGCGCGATCTGGCGCAGACGGCCCGCATTCTGGTGCGCTTTGGCCCGCATCTGCCGCGCATGGTCGAAACCGCGCTGATCGCACAGTCGCAACGGGACGAGCCGCAACCGCCGTCGCGCCAGATCGGGCCGGTAACCGGGGCCGCATTGGGCGCAGGGCTGGTTGCGCTGGGGGTTGCGCTGGGCAGTCTGCTATAGACCCTTTTGCCAATCCGGCACGGCCAGCACGGCGCGCAGCGCCTCCGTCAGACGCGCGCGTTCCAGCAGCACCAGCATGGCGGGGCGGTTGCTGTGCAGCGTGACCTCGGGCGCGCTGGCGCGGTTCGATGTGCCCGCCAGCGCCTCGGGCGTGAACGGTATGCCCTCTATCGGCCAGTGCAGCCCGGTCGAGCGGCCGGCGACCTGCCCCATCGGGAACAGTGACACGCGCTCGCCCACATCCAGCCCCAGATGCAGGCGCGGGGGGGCCAGAAACACGATATCCTCTGCCGCCAGCAACAGCACACGGGCCGATCCGTGGCGGGTCAGCGATGTCATGGCCGCAAGCGTGTGATCCAGCCGCGCCCCGTCAAAGCCCAGCCCCAGCACAAAGGGCGCGCGAATCCGCGACAGGCATTTGTCCAGATCGGTGCTGTCCTGTTCCGGCACATGCAGCACGCAGTCGCCAAGCCGGGCGCGCAGATCAGGCGCGATGGAATCCAGATCGCCGATCACCTGTTCGGGCAGATGCCCAAGCGCTGCCGCCCGATTGGCCCCGCCATCGGCCGCGACCAGGCGCGGCGCAAGCGAAAGCGACAGGTCCAGATCACGCCTGTTGACTATTCCACCACCAACAAGCGTAACGGCCGAAGGGTCATGGACGGGCTGTGGCAAAGCGTTATCCTGTATCTCGAAACGAATCGTTGCGATCTTTGGCCACATTCAGATCATCAAAATACCCAAGTCTGAACATTGAATCGCTCAGGTAGTCAGCGACTTTGCCGATGTTATGGTAAAGAAAGTGAGCAAGTCATGGTGCCCCCGAATAAAATCCTGACCGTGTCCTATGGCACGTTTTCCTGCACTCTCGAAGGGTTTGACGAACCTTTCGGGACGATGCAGGCGATTTCGGAGTATTTTCGCGATCTTGCCGAGCGCGACAGATATTTTGGCGCCGAGCCGCCGACCCCGGATGCCGATATGCTGCACCGCATTGCGGAACGCGAGATTCAGCGCCGGGTCGAGGCACGGGTTCAGGACAATCAGGTTGTCCTGCGCACCGACATGGCCCATGCGCCCACGCCCGCCGCGCAGGCACCCCAGGCGCTGACACAGCAAACCGCTGCGGCACCGGTTGCCTATGCCCAGCCGCAAGCCGACGAGGCCATCGCCGAGCCAGAGGCACCAGCGCACCCCGAATCGATAGAGGCAGAGGCACCCACCGCGCCGGAGGCCGAGGCGCCCGCGCCCGAGCAGGAGGTCGTCGCCGAGGCGCCTGAGAGCGATCAGGCCGATGATGACGCGCAGGACGCCCCGGCGAATGGCGAGGATTTCAGCGACAAGCTGGCGCGCATCCGCGCCGCGGTCGCAAAATCCGCAACGGCCCCGGCCGCCGTCGCGCCCATTGCCAACGCCCCGGAAGCGCCCACGGCCCCGCAGGATGCGGATGACAGCGCACATGATACCGGGTCTGACGATGATACGGTTATCGCAGCCGATTTCGACACCACCACCCCCGAGGCTGACGCGGAAGCACCGCAGGACGCGGACGACGTCGCCGTGGAAACCGAAGCCGTTGAAGACGCGCCGACGCAAAACGACGATACGGTCGTCGCGGCCGATTTCGACACCACCGCACCCGAGGCTGACACCGAAACGCAGCTTGAGGGCGTGACGGCCGAAGAAGACACCCCCCTGCCCGATGAGGACACAGGGGAGGATTCGATCTTCGCGGCCATATTCGATGATGAGCACGCGCCCGAGGCGCAAGCGCAAGACGCCGGTGATACCGCTGAAGACGTGGCGCAGCCCGACGAAGATGACGACGCGGGCACGGATTCGGTTCTGGCCGCTCATTTCGACAATGACGACAGCTTTGACGACATGGTGCCCGAGGATGACTTCGACAGCGCGCTGATCGCAGCAGGCGACGCACCCGCAACCGACACGGCAGAGCCT
>SL_7KL_010_BRINEDRAFT_10001523_pt1 | contig 11065 bp, 8 predicted proteins | sample SodLak_010_BRINE_FD_10663 | JGI IMG/M metagenome (IMG submission 10663)
AACACCAGCCCCATCATCGCGACGCCGAGGAGGTAGCCGCCCGCGGTGAGCAGCAGCCCGCCCCCGATCCCGTGGCGGCGCGCCACCACCTCGGTGTCGTCAGCGGACCCTGGAAGGGAGACGGACACGGCTCCTGCTCCTGTGGTGATCCCGGGCGCCCGCCCCCGCGAAGGCGGCGCGGGCAGCACGCAGACGGCCGGACGGCACCTCATGGGGCTGCTCGACAGGATCCTGGCCCGTACGGGCTACCACGGCCAGAGGCGAAGGCCCATGCAGCCGTCCCTCACCGCACCGTGGGATCGCTGAACCGCCGTGCCACCTCGGGGCTGAGCCGGCTCAGGACCTCGGGCGGGAGGGTGGTGCCGAAGGGGTCCGTCGACCGGTAGGCGCACACCGGGCACAGCGCCCCTCCGTCCGCGGGGAAGCGTCCCCCGCAGCGGCGGCAGGCAGCGGTGTCGAGGGTCTCGAGCACCACCTCGGCGTCGGTCAGCAGGACGCCCCAGGCCTCCTGGCCGTCCGCAGACAGGGCCCCCGCGGGGCAGACGTCCAGACAGGCCCGGCAGCCGCTGCAGGCCGCCGGTCGCAGCCACAGGTGCGTCTCGTCCCCGCGAGGGTGCGTGTCCCCGGACGCCGGGCCGGCGGAGCTGGTACCTGTCGTGATGACCTCGATGGCCAACGCCTCCTCCGGGCAGGCCTGCACACACACCCCGCAGGCGGTGCACCCCCTGGAGGCCAGCCGTAGCGCGGGAGCGCCCGGCTCGTGGACCGCAGCCTGAGCTGCCTCGTGCGCACCACCGGCCAGGGCCCGCACCGCCGTCACCAGCCGCTGGTGGGGGGTCGCCGAGGTGTCGGGCAGCTCTCGACGCGGGGCCTGCGGCAGGAACAACAGCTGCCGCCGACCCACCGGCATCGAGGTGGCGGCGTGCACCGGCCGCCGCAGGCCACGCTCGCCGGTCTCGGTGCACCGCAGGCGTCCGGTGTGGCCGAGCTGGTCGAGCAGGGCGATGAGGGTGCTGGAGCGGTCGCGGACCACGTCCCTGGCAGCGCAGCCCGCGAGCGCCAGGGTGAGCGATGCGGCGCCGGCGACCAACAGCTCGAGGAGGAGGTGGGAGCCCACCCCCTCGAGACAGTCCGGGGCCACCACCACCTCGCGTCCGCGGGGCCCCCTGGCCGGGTCCGGATGCTCCGGGCAGGCCAGCTCGAGGTCGGCTCCCTCGGGTTGGCGGGAGACCCAGTCCAGCAACGCCCGCAGATCGGCACCGCTGTCGGGCCCACCCTGGACGTCGGCGTTCACGACCGCGTGGTCGGTCCCACGACCCGGTGCTGGAGCTCCTCGAGCAGACCCGCCCCGAGGGCACCGACCCCGCGGTAGAAGTCCGTGTCAGCCTGGTCCTCGATCATCCGCATCAGACCCGGTGCCCACCGCAGGAGATGGTCAACCAAAAAGGTCCGCTGCGCCGCCTGGAGGGCATCGGCGGCCCCAGGATCGTCGGCCTCGAGGGCGTCGATCGCCCGTAGCGACAACGTCGCCAGCAGATCCAACTCCAGGCCGATGTGGTCGTCCGGCTCGCGGTCCAGGCTGGGGGCGGCGAGCCCGTGCTCGGCGTACACCGCCCGCACCTGCAGCGTCTGCTCCTCGAAGACCAGCCGGTCCACGGAGCGGTGCACGGACTCGTACGGCGGTGCCAGCAGCGGCCCGGGTCCGATGAAGAGCCGGCGGTGGTCGCGTCGGACCGCACGTTCGTCCTCCGCAGCGCTCGCCGAGCGCTGCCAGGCAGCCAGCCCGCGGCTCGTCGGCTCGGACGGCGGGAGCGGCCAGGCTGCCAGCATGTCAGCACGACGTGAGCCGTCGAGCACCCCCTGATCCGGGGCCGACAGCAGCACCCGTGACAGGACGGTGCAGGCCGCTGCCTGCCCATCCAGTTCCTCGAGGGTCAACCGCCTGCCGTGCACCACCGCCCCAACGTCCGCTCCCACCACCTCGGCGGTCACATCCCGATCCGCATCATCTGATCGTAGAACAGCGAGCGACCCATGAACTCGCCGACGAACACCAGACCGAAGGCCAGGGTGGCGACCACGGCCAGCGGCCGGGGGTCGGACTGGTCGGTGCGGGTGAAGCGGAAGACGAACACCCCGAGCAACCCCGCGCCGACGAACACCAGCAGGAGCCGCGTGATGAACCAGGCGCCGGAGAACACCTCGGCGCTCGCGACCGCCGCGGCATCGCCCTGGGACAGGGCGGCCAGGTGCAGCGGGGTCACGACGAACACCACGCCGAGCATCACGATGGCCAGCACCGCGATGCCACGGAGTGCTGTGGCGATGATGTGCAGATCGCCGGGGTCGGTCGTCGCCACGTCTGTCGCGTCATCGCTGCTGCGCCGTCGCCACATCAACGTGCCCATCAGTGCGGCACCGACCGCCAAGGATCCGAGCAGCAACGTGGTGGTGAAGAACTGCACCGGGGTGACCCAGGTGTTCCATGCCGGGACAGCTGCAAGCGTGGTATAGATCATGCTCATCGCGTACACCAGTGCGATCCCGACGAGCGCCGTGACCGCCGCCAGCGCCTGGCGAAGGCCCGCGCTGCCCCACTTGAACCACTGGGTCGCTGCGAAGATGAACCCGAGGCCGGCGAAGGCGATCCCGAGGATGATCTCCCGACTGAGCCACGAGGAGCCGACGTGCCGCACGACGTCGAACACGTTGACGAGGTTGCCGAGGTGGGCGATGGAGGCGACCAGGCCCAGCACCAGGGTGACCCCGATCGCGTAGAGCGTGGGGTCGGTGAGCCGGTCGAGTTCCTCGCCGCTGACGCGTCCCCGCACCCGGGCGATCACCTGGATGGCCCCGAGCACGACGAAGGCCCCCACGCTCATCTGCGCGAGGATGGTGAAGATGATCATGGGCAGTTCGTGGACGTTCATCGTCAGCCCTCGTGCTCGTGGACGATCCGGCCGGTCCCGGTCCCTACCGGCTGGGCATCGCGGTGTGGCGTGATCACCAGGTTGGGAGAGGTGATCGACGCGTCGGGCAGTGGCTCGATGGCCGCCAACTCCCCGTGCTCCGCGCGGAGCTCGTCGATCGGCCCCCAGTCCAGCGCCCGCGATGGGCACGCGGCGACGCAGCCCGGGTCCTGTCCTTCGGCTCGGTAGTCGCGACACAGGTCGCACTTCGACATCACGCCGCGGTCCGCGTCGTACTGCGGTGCGGAGTAGGGGCAGGCCCACTCGCAGTAGCGACAGCCGATGCACAAGCTGTCATCGACGTGGACGACGCCGTCCTCGCCCTGGGTCATCGCGGTGGTGGGACAGACCTGCACGCAGACCGCGTCCTCGCAGTGGTTGCAGGAGACCGACATGTAGCTGGCGAACACGCTCGGCTGGAAGCTGTCGCCGTCGACCTGCCAGGTACCGCCCCCGTACTCCACCACCCGCCGCCACGTCGTGCCTACCGGGAGGTCGTGCTTGTCCTTGCACGCCACCTGGCAGGCCCGGCAGCCGTTGCAGCGGGTCTGATCGAAGTAGAATCCCAGCTTCTCGGACATGGTGCTCACTTCCTGCTGGTCAGGCCCGCTGGACCTGAACGAGGGTGGTGTGCTGCGCGTTGCCCTTGTGGATGGGCGATTGACGCCAGCTGGTGAGGGTGTTCACGGATCCGCCGACGTCGACGCCGTCAGCGTCGGGCTGGAACCACGCCCCCTGTGGGACCGACAGGATCCCGGGCGCGATACGGGCTGTGACCCGGGCAGGCAATCGGATCCGGCCACGGTCGTTGAACACCTCGACGGGATCGTTGTCCGAGATGTCGCGGTCACGGGCGTCGAGTGGGTTGATCCACACCACCTGCGGGTGTGCCTCCTGCAGCCAGGGCAGCTCTCCGTAGGACGAGTGGGTGCGCTGCTTGAAGTGGTGCCCGATGCACTGCAGGGGATAGGTGCCGTTGCTGCGTGCCTCCTCGATGCCCTCCCACTGCGCCAGGTGCTCTGGGGTCGCGGTGATGCGGTCACCCTCGGGGAGCTCCCACGTGTCCGCCATCTCCCACAGGGTCGAGGAGAAGATCTCGATCTTGCCCGACGGGGTGTTGAGCGGGTTGGCTTCCGGGTCGGCGCGGAAGTCCTCGAGGGAGACACGCCCAACCTCTGGTGGATCGGGTGAACGCCACACCCCGAGCTCGCGGAACTCCTCGAAGGACGGGAGCTCAGGGACGTTCTCCCGGGACGCCTCGACGATGGCGCGGACCCACTCCTCCTGGGTGCGGCCCTCGGTGAACTCCTGCTCGGTGCCCAGTCGCCGCGCGATCTCCGTGCACATCTCGTAGATGGTCTTGCAGTCGTACATCGGCTCGATGACCTGCTCCGCCAGGATCGCGTACTGCATGTTGCCCGCGCTGCCCTGGGAGGCCAGGTCCAGTTGCTCGACGTTGGTCGTGTCGGGCAGAAGGATGTCGGCGTAGCGGGCGGAGACGGTCATGCGTGTGTCGATCACGACGATCATCTCGCACTTGGTGTCGTCCTTGAGCAGTTCCACCGTGCGGTTGATGTCGCCGTGCTGGTTGGTCATGGCGTTGCCGGCGTACTGCCAGATCATCTTGATCGGTGCAGGGAGCCGATCGACGCCACGCACCCCTGCGTTCAGGGCGGTCATCTCCGTGCCGCGCTCGACCGCGTCGGTCCAGGCGAAGACCGGGATCGAGGCCTCCACGGGGTTGGCCGTCGGGAAGAGGTTGACCATCGGCAGGCCCGCCGAGCTCTCCCGTTCACCCGTACCACCCCCCGGGATGCCGATGTTGCCCGTCATCGCGCACAGGGTGAACACCGCCCGCGCCTGGTTCTCGCCGTTGGCGTGGCGTTGGGGCCCCCAACCCTGGGTGATGTGCACGGGACCGGTCGTGGCGATCTCCCGCGCAAGCCGGGTGATGGTCCCGCCCGGGACGCCGCAGACGCCAGCTGCCCACGCCGGTGTCTTGGCGGTGCCGTCGGGGCCGTCACCGAGCACGTACGCCGCGTAGGAGCTGCCCGCCGGGATGCCCTCGGGCAGGTGCTCGTCGTCGAAGCCCTGACAGTAGGTGTCGAGGAAGTCCTGATCGTGCAGGCCCTCGGTGATCATCACGTACGCCATCCCGGCGACCAAGGCAGCGTCGGTGCCGGGGCGGATCGCGATCCACTCGTCCGCGATCGTCAGCGCGGTCTCGGAGTAGCGGGGATCGATGACGATCGTGCGGACCTGGCTGTCCTCCTTCGTCTTCTGCGTGACGAAGGTCTCCCCGCCGCCCGACATACGGGTCTCGTGAGGGTTGTTGCCGAACATGACCTGCAGTCGCGCGTTCCTCGCATCGTCGAAGCTGTTGGAACCGATCCAGCCGCCGTAGTGGTACTGGACGGCACCCTGGATCTGCGCCGTGCTGTAGTCGGCGTAGTGGTTGAGGTACCCGCCGACGGTGTTCATCAGCCGCGCGACGGGCGTGCTCGCAGGCGGCCAACTCTTGGTGATGGTGCCACCGAGCGTCCCTGTGCCGTACTGGAGGTAGATCGACTCGTTGCCGTACTCGGCGATCAGGCGCTGGACCGTCTCCGCGATCTCATCGAAGGCCTGCTCCCAGCTGATCTCCTCCCACTCACCGCTGCCGCGCTCACCGACACGCTTCATCGGCCTCTTGAGCCGGTCGGGCGAGTACACCTTCTGGCGCATGCTGCGCCCACGGACGCACGCGCGGATCTGCTGGGAGCCCAGCGCGTCATCCCCGGTGTCATCGGGCAGCACCCGGACGATGGTCCCGTCCGACACCTGCATCCGGAGCGGACAACGGGAACCACAGTTGACGTTGCACGATGACCACACGGTCCTGAGCGAGGCCGGCGTTTCCTGCGCCGCGGCCGCTCGCACCCACTGCCTGGTCGGGCCCATCCCGAGCCGGAAGCCGGAGCCGACCAGTGCCGCTCCGCCGCCCGCCACCGCGGACCACTTCAGGAAGGAACGCCGCGAGGGACCCGGCCGCTGCTCCTGCGTCGTCTGGGAACCTTCGGTCACCTGCATCGCCATGCCGCGCCCTCTTCGCTGGGTCGGGTCCAGGACCACGCCCGTCGGGAACCGTGTCACCGACACTGGTCGCTCCCGCTGTCAGCGGCCAGGGACCATCCAGCACGCATCCGGCGCCGGAGGGCCCTACCTGGAGCGCGCGACCGTGCAGATACCGCTACAGGGCCCGGAGCCGACGGCGCCGCACCAGGGGCAGGATCCGAGGCGCGCCGCTGTCGACCTCGGAAGGGCACATGCCCTCTGCTGTCGGCCGGCACTCCCGACGAGCATCACGTCGATGACCACCTCCACGCCCCCGAGGCCACGATGACCGGGACCGGTGCGGCGCCCGACGCGGCGCCCATCTCCCTGCGCGCCGTGGAGCGCACCTTCGGGGAGATCCGGGCGGTGGACGGGGTGTCGCTGGAGGTCGAGGCGGGGCAGGTGGTGGGCCTCCTCGGGCACAACGGAGCCGGCAAGACCACCCTGGTCCGCCTCCTGACCGGCATCCTGGCGCCCCACGGCGGATCGGTCCGGGTGCTCGGGCTGGACCCGCTCACCCACGGACCGGCCGTGCGGCGGGCCACCGGCGTGGTCAGCGCCATCCCGTCGGTGGACGACCGGCTGACCGCCTGGCAGAACCTCGCCTTCGTGGCCGGCGTGCACGGCCTGGACGCGGCCGTGACCGATGAGCGGGCCGCCGCACTGCTGGAGCGCTTCGGGCTGGCGGAGCGGGCCGAGGAGCAGGTCCGCGGCTACAGCTCAGGTATGCGCCAGCGGCTCGCCCTGGCCCGCGCGTTGCTCCCCGACCCACCCCTGGTGCTCCTCGACGAGCCCACCGCCGCCCTGGATCCCGTGGCCAGCCGGGACGTCCGCGAGCTGATCGGTGAGCTGGCGGAGGGTGGTGCACGCAGCGTGCTGCTGTGCAGCCACAACCTCGTCGAGGTGCAGCGGCTGTGCGACCACGTCGTGATCCTCGAGCGAGGTCGGGTCATCGCGGCCGGCAGCCCGCAGGTCCTGGCCGCCGAGCTCGGCATCGGGCGCCTGCGCATCGAGTTGGCGCGGGATGGTCTCGAGCGAGCAAGCGTGTGCTGTCCGACCTCGGCGCCACCCATGAAGCCGTCGACGGTGGGGTGCTGGTCACCAACCCGGCCAGCATCGAGGTACCCGACCTCCTGGCCGCGCTGATCCGCGCCGAGGTGCGGATCTGTGCTGCGGTGCCCGAGAGCGCCTCCCTCGAGGACGTCTACTTCGCCCTCCACGACAGGCAGCGATCGTGAGCAGCCCGGCGCCGACCCCCGTGTCCACCACCTCCTGGGACCGCGGTGCCATCGCCGCGGTGGTGCGCCGCGACCTGCGCGTGGTGCGCGGCAGCAAGCCCGTCGTGATCCCGATGCTGGTCGTCCCCATCGTGCTCCTGGTCCTCATCCCGGCGCTGACCGTGGTCAGCGCCCGGCTCGGCGCCGCTGCGGTCGCGATGGAGGACATCGCGGGGATGCTCGCGCTGCTCCCCGAGGACGTCGCGGCCCGTGTCACCGCCGATCCCGCCGCCGGCCTGACGGAGGTCACCCTGGTCTACCTGCTGTCCCCGCTGCTGTTGATCGTGCCGTTGATGACCGCGAGCGTCATCGCCGCCGACGCCATCGCCCCCCAGGACCCTGGAGGGCCTGCTGCTCACCCCCCTCAGCGACCGCGACCTCTTCGCGGCGAAGCTGCTGGTGTCGTGGTTGCCCGCCCTGGCCGTCGGCGTCGGCGGTGGGATCGTCTACGCGGTGGTCGCCGACGTGGCCGCCTACGGGCTCGTCGAGGGGCTGCTGTTCCCGAACCTGGTGTGGGCCCTGCTGGTGCTGTGGCTCGGACCGGCCGTGGCTGCGATCAGCCTCGGGGTGACCATCCTGGTCTCCGCACGGGTCGACACCGTGCAGGAGGCCTTCCAGATCGCCGGCGTGGTGGTGCTGCCCGTGGTCGCGCTGGTGGTGTCCCAGGCCGTGGGGCTGCTGGCGCTCTCGCCGATCCTGCTGCTGGTCGCCGGTGCGGTGTGCTGGTTGGTGGCCGCTGGTGTGCTGCGCGCCGGCGCCCGTGCCCTGAGCCGGGAGCGCCTCGGTCAACGCCTGTGAGGCTCACGGGTGGGGGTCCGGCCGCAGCACCTCGAGCAGGACACGGAGGAACAGCACGGCGCTGCCGAACAGCCCGATCCAGCCCAGGACCTCCAGCAACCGGATCTCGCTGCCGGCGAGCACCGGGCCCGCCTCCGTGGCGAGCAGCAGGGTGGACAGCAGCCCGAGCCCCAGGGCCAGCGCGGTCAGCACGACGCGGTTGACCAGCCGCTCCACCACGGCGACGTCCTGGGGCTCGGCGAACAACCGCACCCGGGTGGTGAGCCGCCCGTGGGTGGCGAGCGTCGCCAGCCGGTCGAGGTGGCGGGGCGCACGCTGCACCAGGGGCCCGAGCTGGGCCCACTCGCGCTGCACCAGCTCCCCCACCGAGGACGGCGAGGTGCGCTCGCGGAACTCGGCGCCGCCGAGCGCCGCGACCTGCTCGATCAGTGGGTACTCCGGGGAGAGCTGCTCCAGGGTGCCGGCGAGGGTGGCCAGGGCCCGGAACATCGTCGCGGTCTGGGGCGGCAACCGCAGCCCGAGCCGGGTCGTCAGCCGCAGGAGGTCGGTCAGGGCGCTGGCCGGCGGCAGGCCGCTACCGACGTTGGCCGCCAGGAACCGGGCCAGCTCGCGTTCGATCGCGCTCGGATCACGCGTCGGCTCCACCGCGCCGACGGCGACCAGCGACTCGTAGAGCAGGCTCGGCTCCCCGAGCTGCAGCGCCAGCAGCAGCTGGAACACCGACGCCTGCTCGAAGGCGTCGAGCCGCCCCGTGACCCCGAAGTCGATCAGGCCGAGGTGGCCGTCCTCCAGCAGCAACACGTTGCCGGGGTGCGGGTCACCGTGGAACCGCTCACCCTGCAGCATCGCCTCCACCTGGCTCGCGCACAGCGCGTCGGCGAGCTCGCGGCGTCCGGCACGATCAACCTCGGCGACCGCCAGGGGCAGCGACGACAGGGGCACGCCGACCACCCGGTCCATCACCACCAGACGCTGCGTGGTCAGCCCGGCGACGATGGCCGGGACCTCGACGCGCTCGTGATCAGCGGTGGCGGCGGCCATCTCCGCGGCATGGCGCGCCTCGACCCGTAGGTCCAGTTCCTGCCGCAGGGAGGCCGCGAAGCCCTCGGCGATCGCCGCCACCTCGTAGGTGCGGCCCCACACGGTGCGCCGTTCGGCGAGCCGGGCGAAGGCCAGGGCGATCGCCAGGTCCCGCTCCACCGCCGCGAGCAGGCCGGGGCGGCGCACCTTGACCACGACCTCCCGCCCGTCGTGCAGGCGCGCAGCGTGCACCTGCGCGATCGAGGCTGAGCCCAGGGGTTCCCACTCGATCGCCGCGAAGGTGTCCTCGAGCGGCCCCGGTAGCTCCGCGCGGATGGCGGCCTCCACCTCCTCGCGCGCCAGGGGCCGGGCCGAGGCGTGGAGCTGGCCCAGCTCCTCGCACGCGGCCGGTGGCAGCAGGTCGGGCCGGGTGGCCAGCAGCTGGCCGAGCTTGACGAACATCCCGCCGGCGTCCTCCAGCGCCAGCCGGGCACGCCGTGCGAGCTCCTCGGGCTGCGGACGTCCAACTCACCGCGTTTGAGGCCCAGCGCCGGCGCCAGCCCGTGGCGCGTCACGATCCGTGCCACCTGCACCCCTCGCCAGGCCACACCGAACCACCGCGTGCTGCGCCGCAGGCGGGTGAGTACCCCCGGCCTCGGCTGCGAGGGGNGCCGGGCGAAGACCACCTCGAGGCCGACGACCACCACCATCGTCGCGAGCACCTGGAAGGGNAGCGCCAGGGTCGCGAAGCCGTCGGCTGCCGCCTCGAAGCGCTCAACCTGGCCCTCCATCGGTGCGGTGATGTCCACCACGAGCAGCGCGGCGAGGGTGGCGCCGACGACCGCGCCGATGACCACGGCCAGGATCAGGCGGGGCCAGGTCACCTCGCGCGCACCGAGCACCGCCCGGACGAGCCAGGCGACGAGCACGATGACGACGAGGTTGGTGAGCAGCTGCATGGACCTCCGGCTCCCACGGACGGGACCGAGGTCCACCCTAGAGCCCGCACCACGGCTGCATACTGCTGGGCAGCAACCGATCGGCACCGGCGGCCTGCGGGCGATCACCTGGGGGATCGTCACCTTCCTGGCCTTCGACCCGCGGCGCCGACGCCGTCCCGCAGCCACCAGCCCGGCGGGCCGACAGCCCGGCGCACAGCCCCACCCCGCAGCGACAGGAGACCGAGATGACCGCGGTCGTGCGAACCGAGGGACTGGTGAAGACCTTCGGCCGGACCCGGGCCCTCGACGGGCTGGACCTGGAGGTCGCCGAGGGCGAGGTCCACGGCTTCCTCGGACCGAACGGGGCGGGCAAGTCCACCACCATCCGCGTGCTGCTCGGACTGCTCCGCCCCGACGGCGGGCGTGCGCAGCTGTTCGACGGCGACCCCTGGTCGGAGTCGGTCCGCCTGCACCGACGACTGGCCTACGTGCCCGGTGACGTGGAGCTGTGGCCGAACCTCACGGGCGGTGAAGCCATCGACCTCTTCGCCCGGCTGAGGGGCCACCTCGACCGGTCCCACCGGGACGAGCTGTGCGAGCGCTTCGACCTCGACCCGACCAAGAAGGGCCGCACCTACTCCAAGGGCAACCGCCAGAAGGTCGCCCTGATCTCCGCGCTGGCCTCCGACGTCGACCTGCTGCTGCTCGACGAGCCGACCGCGGGCCTCGACCCGTTGATGGAGGCGGTGTTCCAGGACGCGATCCGCGAGGTCAAGGCCGCCGGCCGCACCGTCCTGCTCTCCAGCCACATCCTCGCCCAGGTCGAGGTCCTGGCCGACCGCATCTCCATCATCCGCCAGGGCCGCATCGTCGAGTCCGGGTCGCTCACCGAGCTCCGCCACCTGCACCGCATCACCATCACGGTGGAGCTGCGCGAGCCCGCCGATCGGCTCGATGGGCTCGAGGG
>SL_7KL_010_BRINEDRAFT_10001524_pt1 | contig 11055 bp, 10 predicted proteins | sample SodLak_010_BRINE_FD_10663 | JGI IMG/M metagenome (IMG submission 10663)
GTCGCGGCAGTCGGGCGTGTTTCTTGGGTACTTCTTTGCACGAGCAAAGAAGTACCTCGCGGTGCGCTCGCGAGAGAGCGCGTGGCAGGCGGCGGACCGACGCCACCGTAAACACCAGACGATTAACCAGGCCCGGCCATTCGGCTCGAGAAACCGCGACAGTCGTCACTCGATCAGTCCTTTCCGGGCGCCCCGCCAAATGCATCGCGCAGCCAGCCACGCAGGGCGTCAAAGCCATGTTCCGCCCGCTCCGAAGGCGGCAGCATCCCCGGCACGAAGCCGCGCGCCCGGAACGGTTCCAGTAATTCCGGATCGCCCGAGATCACGTGGACCGGTACCGCCCAGCTGGCGTCCTGACCGGTGATCAGCGCGGCCGCCGGATGATCGCCCAGCATGAAGAACAGTGTTTCCTCGTCGGCAAACCGGGCGGCGTAGGCCCCGGTCACCTCCAGCGAGTAGCGCACCGACTCCGCGTAGTACTCGCGCACGCGACCAAAGTCCCGCCACAGCGTCTCCGGCGCGGGCCCCTGGTCGGCCCACTGGTCAAAGATCGCGCCATCCCCGATCGCATCCCAGTCCTCCAGCACCGGCAGGATCGGCGTCCAGGGCGCATGCGAACTGACCAGCGCCAGCATCGCGAACACCGGGTCTTCCGAGGCCGCACGCACCTCGCGGTCGAAGAACGACCAGGTGTACTGGTCCGGCATCGTTACCCAGAAGAATGGCGGCCCGGCGTAGTCGAAGTCGTGCTTGTCGACGATCCGATCCCAGCCGAACCACCGGCCCTCCGGCCAGTCAAGCTGGATCGCCGGCGCGAGCATGGCCGTGCGGTGGCCGGTCGTCTGGAAATCCTGCACCAGGGTATCGCGGGGCTCGGCCTGCAACGCGTCGTAGTGCCCGGCGTAGCGCACCTGCAGGCCCGACAGCAGCGAGGCCTGCGCCAGCCAGGATTGCCCGCCGGCGATCGGCGCCTCCAGCACGCCGGTCACCACGTGCAGGCCCGCGGCGTCGAGATCGTCGCCGATCGACTCGAGTCCCGGCACGATCACGGGCGCATAGCGCTCGTCGAAAACGGCGGATACGCCATAGGACTCCACCAGGCCCAGAATCACGTCGACCCCGGCAAGTCCCGGCAGCGGTTGTGCCCCGGCCTGCTCACGGCTTTGCTGCAGCCGCGCACGAAAGGCCCGGTTCTCCGCGATGGCGGCCTGCCCCGCCGCGATCTGCTGTTGCACCATCCCAGCCGCCGGCGCGACCGTTCCGGTGGGCGCCACGTCGCGCATGCCGGCGGCCGTACCCACCAGGCCAAGCGCCAGCAGCCCAACGGCAAGGGGCAGCGGCACCCGCCGCGCGCCTGCGGCACGGCTGCCCAGCGCATACAGCCCCCGAGCCGCTCCCCAGATCACCACGACCAGCCCGGCGATCAGGACGATGCCCAGCAACACGGTGGCCACCCAGCCGAGATTCCCGGTCACCAACTGGTACACCGCATCCAGCAGTATCCAGTCCTGGATCAGGTTGAGCGGCCGGTTCAGACTGGCCCGGGTCAGGGCATCGAACAACGCCAACACCACCAGCGCAAGCAGGAGCCCGCCCGCCAGCCACGCCAACCCCCGCGCCAGCCGGCCCGACGGCAGAAGCGCGAACAGGCCCACCAGCAGCACGGCCTCCCAGGCCAACCAGTACGGTGCAAGCCCCGCGTAGCGCGGGAGTTCCAGACCCAGCAGCACCGCATTCAGCGCAACAAAGGTCAGCAGCAATCGCAGCATCGGCGCCCCGGAATCAGCGCCGAGCCGAACCGAAGGTCATTCGCTGCATCACGCCATCCCGACGCACGCGCCAGTGGAACAGCGCCACCGCAATATGGCCGAGCGCCAGGATCAGGATGGCCACCCCCAGGGCCTGGTGCCAGCCGAACAGGGTCTCCGAAAGGGCTTCGTTTTCCGGGAACAAGCCCGGCAGGATCAACGGCCCCAGCTGGACCGGATAGCCCCCGGCTGCGGTCGCCCACCACCCGATCACCGGCATCACGATCAGCAGGACATAGAGCAGCCCGTGCACCACCTCCGAGCCAATCCGCTGCCAACGGGCGAGTGCCACCGCGTAGGGCGGCTTGCCATGACGCAGCCGCAGCCCGATGCGCACCAGCATCAGTGCCAGAATCAGCACCCCGAAGCTCTTGTGCCAGGTGTAAATGGTGTTGGTCGCATCCTCGCCGAAGCGCGCCTGCAACCCTTCGAAACCGAACCAGCCAATCGTCCCGCCGAGACTCAGCGCGCCCAGCACCAATACCGCCACCAGCCAGTGCACCACCCGCTGGCCCCGACTGTAGCGCGGCCAGACACCGGAATCGTTGGTTGTTTGCATGTCGAAGACCTCCTCGTCGCTTCCTTCCCAGCGTAGCAGTCCACTCCGACGGCCGAACGCCGTGAGTACCCCCAAAGGTGTTATCCGAATGGTCGCGCCGTCGCAGTTCCACGCTACCCTTGTACGGATGAACCACGCACCCCGTCGCGAGCCTGTTCGACCTCGAGCGTTCGAACCCGGCCGTATCCGCTGTCTGACCTTCGACCTCGACGACACGCTGTGGCCGGTGATGCCGGTCATCCATCACGCCGAGGCGCGCTTCTATGCCTGGCTTCGCGAACAGGCGCCCGAGGTGTGCGAGCGCTTCGGTCCCGATGCCCTGATCCAGGCGCGCACGGCCTTCATGCGCGCGGCCCCCGACCACGAGCGCCACGACCTGACCCGCCTGCGCAAGCGCTGGCTGCGCGAACTGGCCGAAACCTGTGGCTGCTGTCCGGAGCGTCTGTCGGGTGAAGGCTTCCAGGTGTTCTGGGAGGCGCGCAACGAGGTCACGCCCTATCCCGAAGCCCAGAATGTGCTGGCAACCCTGGCACGCCACTTCCGCCTGGGCGCGATCAGTAACGGTAACGCGGATGTCTTTCGCACGCCCCTCGGGCAGTACTTCGGCTTCGCCGTCGCCGCCGGCGAAGCGGGTGCGGCCAAGCCCGATCCGCATATCTTCGATCAGGCCCGCAAGCATGCGGGGATGGAGCCCGACGCCATCCTGCACGTCGGAGACGACAGCACGGCGGACGTCCTGGGCGCGCTGCAGGCCGGCTTCCGCGCCGCCTGGTTCAACCCGCAATCCCTCCCCTGGGAACACGGTCATCCCCGCCCCTGCCTGACCCTCGGCCGCCTCGGCCAGCTACCCCGGCAACTCGGCATCGACACCTGACCCTGCGCGCCACCACACCCGTGGGAGCCTGCTTGCAGGCGGGCAGAACCGATGAAGGGGCCCATCCCATGCTCCGGGATTGGCTTTGGTCCGCGATTCTTCCAAACTGCGCCCATGATCCCGACCCCCTCCCCGCGTCCATGAAGCTCCTGTGCGTGGGCGACATCCATCTGGGCCGACAGCCGTCGCGCATCCCGCCCGCGGTGGACGAGGCGCTCGGCATCGCAAACCTCGGCCCGGCCGCTGCGTGGCGCCGCAGCGTCGACTACGCCGTGGAACAAGGCATCGACGCAGTGCTGCTGGCCGGCGACGTGGTCGAACAGGAGGACGACTTCTACGAGGCTTACCGCGACCTGAGGGCGGGTGTCGAGCGCCTGACCCAGGCGGGCATCCGGGTACTCGGCGTCGCCGGCAACCATGACGTCCAGGTCCTGCCACGGCTGGCCGAATCCCTGCCGGCCTTCGAGCTGCTGGGGGCCGGCGGGCAGTGGGAAACCCGCGAGTTGCGCGGCCACGATGATCAGCGTCTACGGATTGCGGGCTGGTCGTTCCCCGAAGCGCGCGTAACCACCAGTCCGCTGGAAGGCGATTTTCCCGCCCCCACAGACTGCCCCACCGTCGGGCTCCTGCACTGTGATCGTGACCAGTCCCGCAGCCCGCACGCCCCCGTGCGCAGCAGCGACCTGGAGGCCGCCCCGGTCGAGGCCTGGCTACTGGGCCACATCCACCGCCCCGATCCGCTCGCCGCGCCCCGACCGATGGGCTATCTGGGCTCCCTGAGCGGCATGGATCCGGGCGAGCCCGGCCGCCATGGCCCCTGGTGTCTCGAGATCACCCCGGGCGGCGACCTCGCGATCGAGCAGATTCCATTGGCACCGCTGTACTGGCATACCCTCGAGATCGCCGTGGATGGCCTGCAGCAAGCGGCCGATATCCACCGCCGGGTGACCGAGGCACTGGGAGCCCTCCATGCCGAGCTGGAGACCTGGAGCCACAGGCCTGCGGCCGTCGGCTGCCGCCTGCGGTTGACCGGACGCAGCGATCAACGCCATGCGCTGGAGCGCAGCCTGTACGCCGACGACCCGCGCGCCACCCCGCAGGAACTCGGCGGCCGTTTGTATTTCGTCCATGACTGGCGCCTGGAGGCCCTGCCCGCCCTGGACCTGGCGGAACTCGCCGCGGGCAGCGATCCCGCCGCATTGCTGGCCCGCAAGCTCCAGTTGCTGCAAGGCCCGGACAACGCGGCCCGCCGCGAACTCCTGGAGAAGGCCCGGGCTCCGCTCGCCCAGGTGATTCATGACCCGCGTTATCGCGCCCTCGCCCCGGAGGGCCCGGATGACGAGGCGATCGCCCGCCACCTGGAAGCGGCCGCCCTGCACGCCCTTGACCGGCTGCTGCTCCAGCGCGAGAGCGAAGCGTGAGGGCCGCATGAGACTGGACTCACTGGATATCGTCCGTCTGCCGGGCATCCATCCGGGGTTCCGCCTGGATGCCCTGGGGCCAGGCGTGAACGTGGCCATCGGGCCCAACGCGTCCGGAAAATCGAGCCTGGTGCGCGCCTTGCGAGCCGCCCTGTATGCCCAGGAACTGCGCCAGACCGGAGTCCACATCGAGGCGACCTTCGTCGACGCCCAGGGCCCGTTACAGGCCCATCGGCTGGGGACCGACTTGTCCTGGTCCCGCAATGGCGAACGCGTCGAGGCGCCCCCACTGCCGGATCATCGCTTCATCGACTGCTACACCCTGCGCATCGAGGATCTGCTGAACGCCGACCACGGCACCGAGCAGGAGATCGGCCTGCGCCTAGCCCGCGAACTGGCCGGTGGCTACGACCTGCCCACCCTGCGCGACGATCCCGCGTTGGCCCTGAAGACGACCCACGCCCGTAGCGAGTCCCAGGCGCTGACGGCTGCGGAACAGGAACTGCGCGAGCGCCGTCAGCAGCAACGCGGCCTGCAACACGACGAACAGCGCCTGACCGACCTGAAGGCGCAACGCCAGCAGACCCAGCGCGCTGCCCACGAGGCCGATCAGTACGAACGCGCCATGGACCTGCTGGGGGCCCGACGCGAACACCGAGACCTGGAGACCCGGGTGGCGGCCTTGCCTCCCGGTCTGGACAGGCTCCGCGGCGACGAACTGCAACGCCTCGCCCCACTCCAGGACGAATTGCGACGCCTGGAACACGAACAACAACAGGCCCGCGAACGCCTGGAGGACGCTTGCCAGCGCCGCGAGGCAGCCGGACTGGCGGATCCCGAGCTAGATGCCGATCGCGTGGACGATCAACGCCCCGTGGTTCGCAGGCTGCTGGAGCTGGAGAGGGGGCTGGAGCAGACGACAAGGGAGCTGCACGCGGCCCAGGCGACACGGCACCAGGCAACCGAAGAACTGGGGGGCACGCCAGAGGCGATTCCGGCCCTGGACCCCGCCACGCTCCACTCGGTGGAACAGTCCCTGGAGACCCTGCGTGGGCTGCAGGCCGGCATCGCGCAACGGGAAGACGAACTCGCCTCCCTGCCTCCGACTGAGGACACCCTGCCCACCCCCGACACACTGCGACGCGGCCGCGACGAGCTGCTGCACTGGCTGGGGTCCCCGCGCCCCNCCCCCTGGACCGGCCTGCGCCGGGTCGCCGCCGGGATCGCCCTGCTCGCGGCGGGCGGCGCCATTGGCACAGCGACGTTGCTGGTACACCCCGCCTTCGCCGTACTCGCGCTCCCGGTCGCCTGGGGCGCCTACATCGCCGCTCGCCCGGCGACCGACAACATACCCCGCGAGGCTGCGAAGGCACGCTTCCGCGATACCGGTCTGGCGCTACCCACGGAATGGGACGGCCGACGCGGTCCGCGAGCGCCTGNCCCACCTGGAGCGCGAACTGGAAACTGCGGAGGGCGCGCGGCGAACGGCGGAGCGCCGCGCTCGACTCGAACGGGAACTGCAAGAGCNGCGCGCCGCCCGCGACCGGGAAGAGGGGCGCCTGAAGGACATTGCCCGGCAGGTCGGCTTCGACCCCGGCTGTATGGATGCCTCGCTGCAGCGCTGGATCCACCTGACCGCGAACCATGACCGGGCGCGCCAGGCCGTGAACACGGCCCGGGCNGAGCAGGAACGCCTGACAGCCGAGCTGGAGGCGACCCGGGCACCCGTCATGGCCTTTCTCGCCCAGTATGCCGTGGCCCCTCCGGACTCCGAGCCTTCGGCGGATACCCTGGCCCAGCACCTGGACCGTCTCGCCGCCCGGCTGCAGACGCGGGACACCGCGCAGCGGGAGGAGAAGGCCGCCCAGCGCGAACTCGAACGCCTGCAAGCCGACGCGAACCGNACNCGGGAGCAGATCGCCGCCCTGTACGCNGCGNCCGGCCTGGAGAATGACGATGAATCGACCCTGCGCGAGAGGCTGCGTCTGTGGCCCGACTGGCAGGAACTGAACGTGCAACTNGGTAATGTGCGCGAACGCGAACGCGAACGCCGCCGCCACCTCGAGGACCGCCCGGACNTNCTGGAGGNGGTCGAGGCCGATGCCGCGGAACCNCTGGAATCNCAACTTCAGACCCTGCGNGACCAGGCGGGGGAACGCGACCGGCTGAGCGAGGAGATCGCCCGCATCGAAGCGGCCATCGACCGCGCCGGCCATGAACGCCAGCTGGAAACCGCCCGCGCCCGCCGCGAACTCGCCCGCGACGCCCTGACCCAGCGACTCGACCAGGCCCTGTTCGCCACGGCCGGAAACTTCCTGCTGGACCAGGTCGAGATGGAACACGAACAGGCGGTGCAGCCCGCCGCCCTGCGCCAGGCCCGCGAGTGGTTCCGGCGCTTCACACGGCATCACTACGAACTTCAGTTCTCGCCCCATGCCTCGGCCCGGTTCAGCGCCCGCGAGACCGCCAGCGGGGCCACCCGCTCGCTCAGCGAACTCTCCAGCGGGACGCGGATGCAGCTTCTGCTCGCCGTACGCATCGCCTTTGCGCTGGAGGCCGAACGCGGGCGCAGCGCGCTCCCGCTCATCCTCGACGAGGCGCTGGGCACGGCGGACCCGGACCGCTTCCGGGCGGTCGCCGAAAGCCTGCAGGCACTGGCCCACGACGCCGGCCGCCAGGTCTTCTACCTGACCGCCCAGCCCGAAGACGCGCGTTACTGGCAGGCACAGGAGTCCAGCGTCGAGATCATCGACCTGGCCGCACGCCGCTGGGGNCAGCAAGCGTTGGGTAGCCACGAGCAGCTGGGCCTTCCGGAACCCGAAGCGNTACCCNCCCCCGGCAGCGACGCGCCCGAGGACTACGCGCAGCGGATTGGGGGCATTCCCCTGATCGACCCCTGGCAGGATCCGGCCGGTATCCATCTGTTTCACCTGCTGCGGGACCGTCTGGAGCTGTTGCAGCGCCTGCTGGAGCTGGGGGTGGATCGCCTGGGCGCGCTGGAATCCCTGCTACAAGGCCCCGCCGGCTCCCTGCTGGAACCCCCGGAATGCCAGACGCTGCAGGCCCGTAGTGAGGCCGCCCGCGCCTGGACTCGCGCCTGGCGCCAGGGTCGCGGCCGCCCGGTAGACCGCGCGGCCCTGGAGGCCTCCGAGGCGGTCAGTGCGACCTTCATCGACGCCGTCTCCGACCTGGCGAAGCAGCTGAACGGCAACGGCGAACAGCTCCTGCGCGAACTGGAGAACGGTACGGTCAAGCGCTTCCAGAGCAGTGCCCGCGAACGGCTGTCCGAATGGCTCACCGACAACGGCTATATCGACCCGAACACAATCCTGACCGAGACCGAGCTCGAACACCGCGTGATCGCGACCCTCAAACCGCACCACTCCACACCGGAGCGGGCCATCCGCGAGGGCCAGGCCCTGGCCCGCGCCCTGCAAGCCGGCTCGCACCCGCCCGCCTGAACGGCACGGGGAAGGAAACTCTAGCCCTGCTTCGTGCGCTCGCCCCCATGACAATGTTTCGGTGCTATTGTGGAGAGACAACGCTTCGTGACCCCGCCTCGCTGGCGACACCCCAATGGAGACCCTGCTGCCCTATGGCCAAACCGAACTACCAATACGAAAAGCGCCAGCGCGAGCTGAAAAAAGCCGCCAAGCAGGAAGAAAAACGCCAGCAGAAACGGGCACGCAATCAGCCGGATGATCCGTCCGGCGCCCCAGAGGACCCACCCCATGAAGACCATGGATCGTAAGCGCGACAGCAAGAAGAAGGCCGAAAAGACACTGATGGAGAAACGCACCGCCAAGGCGGAGAAGCGCAAACCCAAGATCTTTCTGCCCTGACCCAACCGTTTTGGAACGCACGACGCCGGCCTCCGGGGTTCCCCCAGGTCGGCGTCTTTCGTTTCGCCAACCCCGTACGCGCTTATGAAAATCCCCAAGATCCTCCAGCCGCTGATCGAAGACGGCGTCATTGATACCGTCCTCGGGCAGCTGCAAAGCGGCAAGGAGGCGAACATCTACCTCGTCCGCAGCGGGGGCGCGACACGCTGTGCCAAGGCGTACAAGGAAGCCAAGCATCGCGGCTTCCACAAACTGGCCGAGTATCAGGAAGGCCGCAAGGTCCGCGGCAGCCGCGATGCGCGGGCCATGGCCCGACGTGGGCGTCACGGCCGCGAGGTCGAGGAGACGCAGTGGAAGAACGCGGAAGTCGAGGCGCTCTACCGCCTTGCCGACGCGGGCGTTCGAGTGCCCGTCCCCTACGGCGTATTCGACCGCGTCCTGTTGATGGAACTGGTGCTGGACGCCGACGGCAACACCGCGCCCCAGCTGCACGAAGTCGAGCTGGACCCCGAGACAGCACGCGAGTGGTTCGCATTCATGATCCGCCAGATCCAGCGCATGCTGTGCGCCGGCCTGATCCATGGCGACCTGTCCGAGTACAACGTGCTGGTGGACGCGCACGGACCCGTCATCATCGACCTCCCCCAGGCCGTCAACGCCGCCGGCAACAACAGCGCATTCCGCATGCTGCAGCGGGACGTGAACAACATGCGCACAACCTTCGGCCGCGCGGACCCCACGCTGCTGGAGACGCAGTACGCCCACGAGATGTGGGACCTGTTCGCCAACGGTGACCTGACGCCGGAAACACCCCTGACCGGGCACTTTGTGCACAGCGAAGAGACCCCCGACGTGGATGGCGTGCTCGACGAGATCGAGGATGCGCGACTGGAGCACGAGGCCTTGCTGGCCGCCCTCGACCCGACCCACCCCGACAACCAGTAGGCGGCTGTCCGCGCGATTCTACCGAGCCTGGTCAGGATCGAAGCTCTTTGGCGGGGGCCCTTCGCCTGCAAGCAGGCTCCTACGAGGGCAAGACCCGGTAGGAGCCTGCTTGCAGGCGAACCAACGGCGGTTCGGAAGCGCTCAGGGGGCCCTCTGGCCCGCGAAGGATGGGGCTAGTCAGAAGTCCGGTCGCGCGTTACACGCGGGCCGTGCCCGAAAGAAAGGCGTCCACGCGGTCCAGGTCCTCGGGGGTATCCACGCCAGGCGGGTGCGCCTCGGCGCGGCGGCCGACCTGGATCCAGGCACCCATGTCCAGCGCGCGTAGCTGTTCCAGCTGCTCCAACTGCTCCAGCGGCGCGGGCGGCTCGGCACTCATGCGCCGCAGGAAGCCGGCGCGGTACGCGTAGAGCCCCAGGTGCCGGATGGCATGGTCGACCGAGGGCGGCTGCCCCGCCCGGCGCGCCTCGCGGTCCCAGGGGATCGGGGCGCGCGAGAAATACAGGGCCCGGCCGTTGCGGTCGGTCACCAGCTTCACCTGGTTGGGGTCGGCCAGATCCTCCGCACAGCGGATCGGCACGCCCAGGGTGGCCATATCCGCTTGCGGGGTCTGTTCGAGCAGGGCCGCCAGGTCATTCAGCAGCGTCCCCGGGGTGAGCGGTTCGTCGCCCTGCAGGTTGACCACGATGGACTCGTCGCCCCAGCCCTCAGCGGCGGCCACAGCCGCGATGCGGTCGGTGCCGGAAGGGAGCGCGGGATCGGTCAGGAAGGCCTCGACGCCGCACTGGCGCGCCACCGCCAGGATGCGTTCGTCATCCGCGGCGACGATCACGCGGGTGGCGGCGCTCTCCTGCGCACGGCTGATCACATGCGCAATCAGTGGGCGCCCGGCCACCGCAGCCAGCGGCTTGTCCGGCAGACGGCTGGAGGCCATGCGTGCCGGGATCACCACAACGAAGCCCGTCATGCGGATGCTCAGGCCTCGCGCCAGCGTTCCTTCTCGTCCTCGGAGAGACTGCGCGCCTCGTCCTCCAGCATCACCGGGATGTCGTCCCGGATCGGATAGGCGAGACCGGCGGAGACGGAGATCAGCTCCTGATTCTCGCGATCGTACTTGAGCGGACCCTTGGTAACCGGGCAGACCAGAATATCGAGCAGACGCTTGTCCATGCATTACCCCAGGTGTTTGAGCCGACTGACCGTCTCCAGACGCGCGAGTAGCGCCGGCTCGAAAGTGGTTGGCAACCGGGCCGCGATCGGCCAGTACCAGTGATTATCCTGCGCAAACGACCGGCATTTTACGGCATCCTTCTCCGTCATCAGAACCGGCAACTCGTCATCGAAGCGGATCTGATGCGGCAGGAAACGATGGTGATCCGGAAACGGATGCCGAATGATACCGATCTTCGCCGCTTCCAGGGTGCGGAAGAAGCGCTCCGGATCCGCGATCCCGGCGATGGCGTGGGCATCGCGCCGGGCAAAGCGGTGGGGCTTGCGCGCCTCCTCCGCCCCGTCCACCCGCTGCAACCGACTGGACGGGACCAGTTCCATCGGGATCTCGCCGGGACCCGGCTCGCCACCGGTCACGATCACGAAATCGGCCCGTTCC
>SL_7KL_010_BRINEDRAFT_10001527_pt1 | contig 11025 bp, 10 predicted proteins | sample SodLak_010_BRINE_FD_10663 | JGI IMG/M metagenome (IMG submission 10663)
ATACGAGCGATCACATTACCTATGTGATTGGTGATGCCGTTTTTTGTGGCGATACGCTGTTTATGCCGGATGCGGGAACGGCCCGTTGTGATTTTCCTGCCGGTTCAGCGCAAGCCCTCTATCGATCCATTCATCGGCTCTTTGACGCCTTGCCCGATAGTCATCGGGTGTTTGTTCTGCACGACTACGGAACCGATGATCGTGAACCGGCCTATATGAGCAGCATCGGGGAGCAGCGGCTGAACAACATTCACGTGGGCGCTGGAGTTAGCGAATCGCAGTTTGTTGCCATCCGTGAAGCACGGGATGCCACATTGCCGCTGCCTGACCTCATTTTGCCCGCGGTTCAGCTCAATATTCGTGCGGGGGAGTTACCCCCGCCGGAGGAAAACAGACTGCGTTATCTGAAAATCCCGCTGAATGAATTTGGCCCGCATTATGGGGTGGCTAAGGATTAAGCAGATGCCTCGCCATTCTGCATGATGATTAAGGGCTTATTTTGTCTTGCTAGGTTGGGTTACTTTGTCTGCCTTGATCTCGCTCATCGATACCGTTAACGTAATACAAAGTCACTATCGATAGGTGTTTTATGACGGCAGTCACTGTTTCGCCGAAGTATCAGATTGTAATTCCTAAGGAAATTCGGGAGTCAATGGGCATTGTGTCTGGGCAGAAAATGCAGATCATATCCTATCAAGGGCGGATAGAGGTTATTCCTCTCAAGCCCATGAAAGCAATGAAAGGATTTCTCAAGGACATTGATGTCACGGTTACCAGAGATGAAGATCGGGTATGAATGTGGTTGATTCTTCGGCCTGGTTGTCTTATTTCGCTGATGACGACAATGCAGCGGTATTTTCCGGGCCAATTGAAGCAATAACCCAATTGCTTGTGCCAAGCATCACGATCACGGAAGTATTCAAGAATGTTCTGCGCCAACGCGGTGAAGAAGCTGCCCTGATTGTCACCGCTCATATAAAGCAAGGCAGAGTGATTCCCCTAGATTCTGACCTCGCTATGGATGCCGCCAAATTTGGTGTGCTGCACAAGTTACCGCTGGCGGATAGCGTAATCTTTGCCACTGCCCAAAAATTTAATGCCGAGCTCTGGACTCAAGATACTGATTTTAGTGGGTTGGAGAACGTCAGGTTCTTTCCGAAGAAAAGCGCATAACAACCGGCTGTTGTCTCCCCTCGGCATTGGCAAGAATCCCTAGACATAAAAAACCCCGCCGAAGCGGGATTTACTAGGTTTGGTGGACATGGCGGGGATCGAACAGTTTCTATAACATGATGTTTTTGAACGTGTTAGTTCATCCACCTGGGTTGGGTTACTCACATTGTTATACGCGGAAAAATTTGGTGCTGTGGGTTCGGTTTCGGGTGGCGTTGAACGGAAGGATTTAGTGGACACTATGACTTGATTGGCTAAAAGCCGGAGGTGTCATGTGCCCAGAAAAAAGGAAGTCAGCGAAGTTCGTCGAAAGTACGAATTTATCAAATCGAGGCAAGGTGAACACAACGTCAGGATGCCTGCCTGTTGCGATTAATCCGAGCATCGTTTAAAGAAAGTCAGTGCGTCTACGGTGCGCCTCGCGTGTTCTTGGACTTAAGAGAAGCCGGAGAAAGCGGTAGCAAACATCGGGTCGCTCGGCTGATGGGTGAAAATGGGATGAGAGCGCAGCCTGGATACAGAACGCGTCGGTATATTGCTGGCAAGCCAGCTGAGCTCATCCCAAATTTGGTCAAGCGAAACTTTATGTTTCGCAACCGAATAAGGTTTGGGTAACCGACATCACCTCTATCCGAACCTGGGAAGGCTGGCTCTATGTGGCCGTGGCTCTCGATATGGTCTCCCGGAAGGTCATTGGCTGGGCTGCCCGCCCCACCATTCATCGTCAGTTAGTGCTATAGAACACGAGTATGAGCCGACGTGGCAACTGCTGGGACAATGCCGTAGCCGAGTCTTTCTTCAGCAGGCTTAAAAAGGAACGGGTCAAAAAACGCATCTAAACAGGTGTCCATTCAAATCTGGGAACTCCAGTCAGGACGTGTTCCAGTCTGATAGACCTTGCGGGATTTGGGGAGTGGGGCGATCGCGGCGGCGTCGACCTCGGCAGTGGCTGCTAAAAACTTTGGGTTGGTATTCATGATGGGAGCTCCAAAAAAGGGTTGGAGCCGATTCGGGAAGAAGTCCGAGCAAACAAAACACGCTTCCAGCGTCGGCATTATCCGTACTGGTGCGGAGGGTGTCTCTCAACTAGGTCAAAAGCCTAGTACCCCTGCGTATCGCAAAATCAGTATAGGGGTAGGGATGTCTTTTGAATAGGTTGGTGGAACCGGTTAGTGGTGACAGGTGGTGGTAACTATGGCGCGCTTTGCCGATAGATACGGTATCCGCTTTAAAAACCAGCAATGTGCTAAGGTGGACTGATAAAGATTGGCTTATAGAGCATCGCGTTTTATAAGCTAACTCACCTTAGTGGGGACCTCTCGTTGACCTTCGGCTAATTCTGGCTGGCACGATCTAGTCGCTTCCTCTGAGCTCTTATGCAAAGGAACGACTGTGTTGAACAGACCTATCTCGCCAATTACTGCCAATACCCCGGCAACCACTGCTTCAGTCACTAACGGCAACCTTAAAATTCCAACGCCTGTTCCTGCGGTTCGGCCAATGCCATCGCTTGAGAGCGAAAGACGCCAGGCGACGGCTATTGTGTATTGCGAGGCAAACTTTGGTGCTGTGGACGGTAAAACAGCCAATGGCCTTATCCGGCGCTCGGAAAAGTATCAAATCCTGTCAGTGATCGATAGCGAAAAAGCGGGTCTTGACTCGGGAGTAGTGCTAGATAGCAAAGCTAACAACATTCCCATTTGCCACGATCTTGATGATGCTTTAGCGCAAGCAGGGTCTGCGCCGGATTCATTCATTTTTGGGATGGCGCCCGCAAGTGGCTTGCTGTCTAAGCACCAGCGTGGCGTCATTCTTGAGGCGATGAGTCACGGCATGAATATCGTGAACGGCTTGCATGAGTTTCTCAATGACGACCCGGTGTTTGCAGCGGCTTGCCAAGTCAATCAAGTGACAATTAATGATGTTCGCAAGCCCAGAGACAAAAGAGATCTGCGTTTGTTTAGTGGTCGGATAGCTGAAGTGACTTGTCCGCGTATTGCGATTCTTGGAACCGATTGCGCGATTGGTAAACGAACAACAGCGACGGTTTTGACGAGCGCATTAAACGAGCAGGGCATCAAAACCGTCATGATCGGAACGGGTCAGACTGGTTTGATCCAAGGAGCTCGCTACGGTGTGGCATTAGATGCGGTGCCGTCGCAATTTTGCGCGGGGGAATTAGAAGCCATCATTGTCGAGGCCTACGAAAACGAAAAGGCGGACGTCATCATCATTGAGGGGCAAGGTGCATTGAGTCACCCGGCTTTTTCATCTTCAGCATTCATTTTGCGGGGCAGTTGCCCGACCGGTGTGGTCTTGCAGCATGCCCCCAATCGCCAATCGCGTTGTGACTTCGAACACATGGCTATGCCAAACCCTACCGCCGAGATCAACCTCATTCAGACCTTTTCGGACACGAAAGTGATCGGGCTGACGATCAATCATGAAGGAATGAATGACGACGAGGTCAGTGCCGCGATTGCGAAATACGAGCGTGAGCTTGGCATTCCAACGACCGACGCGCTCAGTCGTCCGACCGCCAAATTGGTTGAGATGGTGGTCGCGGCCTTTCCTGAGCTGAAGTGGAAGTCCACTGGCGGTGCGTGATGCCAGCGCCGCGGCTAGAAATTGATCTAGCGAAAATTCATCACAATGCCAGTCAGCTGGTCACGCAGTTTGCCTTGCAAGGCATCTCAATCACTGGGGTTTGCAAAGCCACTTTAGGCTTGGCCGAGGTCGCGAATACGATGTGTGATGCGGGTGTTCGTTTCCTCGCGGATTCCCATATAGAAAACATCGAGTCGATGCGACGTGACGGTGTACGCGCTGAGATGACGCTCATTCGTTCACCGATGTTAAGTCAGGTGGCACGAGTCGTGGCCGCGGCTGATGTGAGCCTTAATACCGAAATTGAGGTAATTCAGCGTCTGTCGGCGGCTGCGCAGAAAATCGACCGCGTACATGGCGTCGTTCTTATGGTTGAACTTGGCGATCGTCGCGAAGGCATCATGCCCGATGATTTGTTGATGGTGGTTGGTGAAACATTACGTTTGCCCAATATCGTACTCAAAGGCATAGGAACCAATCTGGCGTGTCGCAATGGCATTAGTCCTGACGTTAAAAATATGGCTCAGCTGTCTGCACTAGCAGATTTGATTGAGGCTACATTTGAAATAAAGCTTGATCTTGTGTCAGGCGGTAATTCGGCAAATGTCGACTGGGGCTTGAGTGAGTCTCCTCCGGGTCGGATCAATAATCTTCGATTAGGCGAATCAATATTATTGGGTTGTGAGACGTTGCATCGACAGCCGATCCCTGATTTGTTTACGGACGCATTCACCTTAGTGGCCGAAGTCATTGAGTCCAACATAAAGCCCTCAAAGCCAGAGGGCGTGTGCGCTCAAACTGCGTTCGGTGGGGTTGCAATGGCCTTGGATTGTGGCTTGGTGATGCAGTCAATCTTGGCCATTGGACGACAAGACATTGATCCCGAGGGGTTGGTGGCACCTACTGGAATTGAGGTCATGGCAGCGAGTAGTGACCATTTGATCGTAGTGTCAGAAACCGATTGTTTGGCCCTTGGCTCTGAAGTGGCGTTTCAGCTGAATTACAGCGCGCTGCTGTTGGCCATGACGTCGCCATTTGTGGCTAAGGTCATTAAAAAAGGACAGACGGTTTCCGCTTGCTCAGCACACAACAAGCCTTACCCTTTGTATAAACATCTTATTTAGCGTCCTTTGCAGCGGTACCATATTGATTAATGAGCCATGGACTCGGTTTAAATTCAGGGGGTGCGTGCATGCAAGTTCGCAAATTAGATCAATCCGGTCCAGACGTTTCGCCGATAGGTGTTGGTGCCATGTCGTTCACCAATTTTTACGGGCCAACCAATGAGGCGGGAAGCCGTGCGATTCTGGATGCTGCGTTAGATGCCGGGGTGACGTTACTCGACACCGCCAATGTGTACGGTCAGGGCGGCACCTCTAGGCGTTCGCTTCTCGCCCCGCTTCAACGGCTTTGCGCATGGCGCCGGCCATTATCACTGGTTCGCGCAGATTGCGGTACGTTGGTACCCCCCGGTATTGGCAAGAACCCACAGGCATAAAAAAACCCCGCCGAAGCGGGGTTTACTAGGTTTGGTGGAGACGGCGGGGATCGAACAGTTTGTAAAACTTTTTGTTTTTAAGCGTTTTAAATCACCCATCTGGGTTGGGTTACTCACATTGTTATACGTGGAAAAATTTGGTGCTGTGGGTTCGGTTTCGGGTGACGTTGAAGAATACGGTAACAGGGCGTTTATAAAGTTACGACTTTCAACGGTGCGAAAAATTGAATAAGTGGGAGACGCTAACGTTATGATCGGGGATGTTGCTAACCAATGTGGCGCGACATGGTGAAGTGAAGTACCGATATTTCTGTGTTTTAACCAACCCGCCGACCATGCCACTGGTCAAAGGGCGGTCTAATGCCTTGAGCATGAGGCAGTTTCCTGTAGCGCTCCCGGAACAGGTGTTTGTGCGCGCCGAGTTGCTCGTCCAACATGACGATACCTCGGTTTCCATCCAGAAAGGAGGTATAGATTTGTTACAGGAAAACGATTGGACTGCTGAACCTCGTTCTGGTGCAATACGGAATCGGGCTATCACCAATATGACCGATGCCGTCTAACACACTGTTAGGAGCAGTAAGTGAGTATCGCGGATATTATCAGTGCAGCCTCGGTGCTAATTGCCGCAGTAGCGTTCCTGAGCGGGGTCACAGCTTGGAAACGAGAGTTTGTAGGGAAAAGGCAGCTTGAGCTTGCCGAGAGCGTCTTAGCGCTATTCTACGAAGCAGAAGATGCAATCCGTGAGATACGTCGTCCATTTTCGTTTGTAGGGGAAGGGGCTTCGAGACAGCGTTCAGAAGGAGAAACAGAAGAAGAGTCCCGGCTGATGGATCATGCCTATGTGGTGTTCGAAAGGTATCAGACACGGGAAAAGCTTTTTGCAGAGTTACGGTCTATGCGCTACAGGTGTATGGCATCTTTCGGCGCATCTGCTTCTGAGCCATTCGATGAGGTGTCAAAGATACTTCATGAGATATTCGTTTCTGCCCGCATGCTTGGTTCTCACTACTGGCCGCGCCAAGGCCGCGCAGCAATGTCCGATCAGGAATTTCAGAGGCACTTGGAGCAAATGCACAAACACGAGGAGATATTCTGGTATGTGGGAGAAGATAGGGATGAAATCGCCCCTCGCGTCAAGAGTGCTATCGCTAAGATTGAGCAAATTGCTCAGCGAATAATTCTCTCACATGCTGGGTCGAATCTCTCACTGCTCGGCAGGGTTCGCCAATGCTTGAAGCACCCCTAACAAACGCGTCAACGCGGACCGGCTTATTCGCTGGCGCTACAAAGCCGTCCGGTTACGTTTGGCGTTAGGTAGAGGCGCTGGATGAAATTACCCCCTGTGCAAGTTTCAAACTATTTCATTCGGCAGCTTGCCAGCTTTCGAGATTTCATTGATTTGTCTGAACGCCAATGGCGAGCAGAATCGGCGTTGTATAAGCGGTCATTGAATATTGACGAGTACGAAGCGCTGAACTGGAATAGATACAGCTACAGGAGTGATATGGCGGCAGACGTCATGCAAAAATTCCCTCAGTACCAACGGCAGTCGCAACTGATAATGGTTATCTCGCTATTCGAAGATTACCTCAATCAGCTGTGCCTAAGCTTTGAGAGGGCAAACAGATTGAATATCGCAGTAAATGATTTTAAGGGCAGCGGCATCAAACGAGCCAAGATTTATTTGGAAAAGGCGGTTGGTATCCCATTTCCATCAGATGGCGACTCATGGCAGAGAATACTAGATGCGCAGTTGATCAGAAACATAGTCGTACACAATGGCGGCCATCTTGACCAGATTCAACATAGCAAGCACTTGAGAGTAGTAGAGGCCAGCGATAATTTGGATGCTGAAGTGTTTGCTAGGTCGCACTTGATTATAGAGTCGGAATATTTGCCATCGCTAGTGAGCGCTATGGAGACACATGCAGAGGCACTTTAGAGGCCTTCGGCCGGCGCCTAACAAGATGCTGCATTCGGAAAACTTACTCGCTACGCTCATAATTTTCCGGTGAGCAAAGCGTTAGCCTTACTCAGTCGCTCGTAGCTAGGAGACATTCTGAGATTTAATAAATATCACAAGTCAAAAACGGCAGATTAACGCGTATTAGAGTGGGGCACGAATGAGCATCATCCAAGACTTTTTGAGCCAAATTAGTATTACATTTAAGACCGGCTCGGCTACAGAGCACTCTTATCGTTCTTCGTTTGAGAGTCTGTTCAAGAGGTTGGATGATAATATATCCGCGCTGAATGAACCCAAGCGGGTGGAGTGCGGCGCGCCGGACTTTATCATACAGCGGGGTGATCTGGTGGTTGGCCACCTTGAGGCCAAGGATGTGGGTGCAGACATTCGCAACCTAAAGGGCTACAGCAAGGAACAGCAGAGTCGCTACCTGGATGCTTTGCCCAACCTGATCTATAGCAATGGATTGGATTGGGACTTCTACCGGGACGGTGAACTGGTCGAGTCCGTCACCATTGGGACGCTGGGCAAGACCATCAACCCCGATGAAAGCCAGTACGCAAAGCTGGAATCACTGCTGGCCGATTTCATTGTCCAGACACCCCTGAGTATCACCAGGCCGAAGGACTTGGCCGGACGCATGGCGGGCAAGGCCAAGCTCATTAAGTCGGTGTTCTACAATGTTTTGGCTGATGACTTGGAAAACGAGGTCGACACGGATTTGGTTTTCCAGTTCAAGACGTTTCAGGAAAACCTGATTCACGACATTCAACCCGAAGACTTCGCGGACATTTACGCCGAAACCATTTGCTACGGCATGTTTGCGGCTCGGCTACACGATGACACCCTGGAGACATTCAGCCGTCATGAGGCGTTGGACAAGCTGCCAAAGACCAACCCTTTCCTGAAAAACCTCTTCAGCTATGTGGCCGGCTCCGGGCTGGATGAGCGTATTGCCTGGATCATTGACGACTTGGCGGGCATTTTCCGTGCTACCGACGTGGCATCCATTATGGCAGGCTTCGGTAAGCTGACTGGTCGGCAAGACCCTTTTCTGCATTTCTATGAAACGTTTCTTGCTGCCTACAATCCGGACAAACGTAAATCGCGTGGCGTCTGGTATACCCCCGAGCCCGTGGTGAACTTCATCGTGCGAGCGGTGGATGAGGTCTTGCAGACTGAATTTGGGCTGGCTGATGGCTTGGCTGACACATCGAAGGTCAAGATCGAGTGGGATACCGGGCAACCTAAACTCACTAAGAAGGGCAAGCCAACAGCCGATGGCGAGAACGCCATCATTGAAAAGCAGGTTCACCGCGTTCAGGTTCTCGACCCGGCCACCGGTACGGGAACGTTTTTAGCCGAGGTTATTAAGCAGATTGCTCCGAAGGTCAAAGGCGTAGCACCGGGTATGTGGAGCGGCTACATTGAGAACGATCTGATGCCGCGGATTCACGGCTTCGAGCTCTTGATGGCTTCCTACGCCATGTGCCACCTGAAGCTGGATATGGTGCTGACAGAGTTAGGTTACAAGCCGTCAAACAATCCACCACGCCAGTCGGTCTACCTGACCAATTCGCTGGAAGAAGGAGACCCTCCACAGTATGAGCTGCCTTTTGCACGTTGGCTTGCCAATGAGGTGAAGTGGGCCAACACTATCAAGCGAGACATGCCCATCATGTGCGTAATAGGGAATCCGCCGTATTCCGGCATTTCCCAGAACATGGGCGATTGGATTACCGGGCTGATCGGAGACTACAAGTATGTTGACGGTAAGCATTTCGGAGAACGCAAGCACTGGCTCCATGACGACTACGTAAAGTTTATCCGCTTGTCTGAAGAACTGATAAATGAGAATGGTGAGGGCGTACTGGGCTTCATTACCAACCACGGATATCTAGATAACCCCACTTTTCGGGGGATGCGCTGGCATCTGATGCAAACCTTCGACAAGATCTGGGTGCTGGACTTACATGGCAATACCAAAAAGAAGGAGGTTGATCCAGCTACCGGAAAGGCTGACAAAAATGTATTCGACATTATGCAAGGTGTTGCCATTATCATCGGAGTCAAAAAGAAGGACGGCGGAGAGGGATTAGCGGAAGTGATGCACGGTGACCTTTGGGGCGACCGTTCTGGTAAGTACCAAGTACTTGGCGACTGCGGCCTGACCGATGGACTGTTCGAGCCGCTGGAGATTATGCCGCCGCGATATCCGTTTGTTCCGCGAGATTGGTCAGCAATGGAAACCTATCAGCAAGGATTCTCCATAAACGAATTTATGCCGGTCAATTCAACTGGAATTGTCAGCATGGGAGATAAATTTGCTTTTGCTGAAACAGAAGCTCAACTAAAGAAACACTTTTCGGACTTTTTCGCAACTGACTACACAGAGAGGGAATTCAAAGCGAAATATGGCCTAGGAAAGAATTATGCGGCCTGGGTGTTAAATAACAAAAAAGAACTGAAGTCCGCTGATTTGAAGCCCGTGCCCATCGCCTACCGTCCATTCGATACACGCTTTACCTATTTTGACAATCGGGTTTTGTGGCGGTGGCGGTATTCTGTGATGCGCCACATGCTTGCAGGCGATAACCTGGCGCTGCTTTCATCTAAAGCACACAGGGATGATGCCTTCGCGCATGTTTCTATTTGTAAAAATATCTCGGAGGTTATTGGGCTATCTCCTAGGACTGGCTCCAACTCAATCAGTTTTCCCCTCTATCTCTATTCGGAAAACGCTCTTCACGAAACTGAGCGGCAGGTCAACTTCGACCCCAAACTCCACGCACGTCTGAAAAAATTAGCCGAACACTCCGACCACGGAACTCCAGATGAAGTTGCTATTCTTGACTATATCTACAGTGTGCTGCATTGCCCGATATACCGCGACACATATGCCGAGTACCTGAAAACCGACTTTCCGCGTATCCCTTGGCCGAGTAGTTCCGACGAATTCTGGCGTGTGTCGTCACAGGGTGCGGCCTTGCGCAAACTACACCTAATGGAGCCGGCGGCGGTTGGTGCCGCACCGTATCCATTCGAAGGCGATGGCGACAATGTGGTGGCCACCATCAGTAAAGATACCTACCGCGATGGCAATGTGTGGATCAACAAGACTCAATATTTTGCCGGTGTACCGCAAGTAGCTTGGAATCTCTACATCGGCGGCTATCAGCCTGCTCAAAAGTGGCTCAAAGACCGTAAAGGTCGTGCCCTGACATTTGATGATGTGAAGCACTATCAGCGCATCATTGGAGTGCTTGCTGAGACCGATCGCATAATGAATGAAATTGATATGGCACTGGATCCGGTGTAAGTGCGATGTTTCTGCGGCAGTTGGGGTCGAAGCCGTGATCGAATGCCAGATAGAACACAGGCTAACAATCGCATGTTGTCGAACTGGTTTTCCGCTGTCGCTCCAACTCAGCCGCAAATGCGTTCGTTAGGCGCTCATTGCAATGTCTGAAGCGGAAAACCCAAAATTCAAGAAAAAATTATTCTCTTGTTCTGAAATCGATTCGGTTAGATGTCTACCGTCTCGCATGTCATTTCGAAGCGAGTTCATTGCTGTCCGGTGAGTTGGACGGGCTGAGCCCTGACGAAAGGGGGGCGTTGTTAGATCTTGAGTGTGAGTTCTTCTGTGATGAAGAAGCCGAGTCCTGCTTCAATCTGCAACGATTTGATCTTACCCACTTGCAGTGGACACCACAGTAACTTAGTAAACTGGAGGTGAACCATGGCAACGACGGTGAAGGTGATGTCGGAACAAAAACGC
>SL_7KL_010_BRINEDRAFT_10001528_pt1 | contig 11012 bp, 9 predicted proteins | sample SodLak_010_BRINE_FD_10663 | JGI IMG/M metagenome (IMG submission 10663)
AATGGGCTCGGCGCCAAAGCGCGCAAGCCATCATTGCCGCCAAGAATAATCAGCACCCAGTGCGGCTCGAACTGATCAAGCAGAGCCGGTAAGCGGGTCACCCCACCGGCCGTGGTCTCACCGGAAATGGCACCATTGACAACCTCCACCTGGCCGTCCAAGCGCTCACTGAGCAAGGCCACCCAACCGGCTTCACGCGGCAGACGATAGGCATCTGACAAACTGTCCCCCAGGACTAACAGGCGCGGGGGTGCCGCAGCCGACTCGTTGGCCCAGGCAAGGGGCAGTGTGCCTGATAGCCATATCAGACCACAGATCACCAGCAGCCAGCCGCCTTTGGTTATCCTCACTGTATCCCTGACTGAGTTTTGATCCATGACTGATGCCACCTCTACTAACCATCCTGTGCTGGCCTGCCAAGGCTTGGGGTTTAGTGTGCAAGCACCCGACGGTCGCCTCGACATCCTGCACGATATCAGCCTGGCATTGCCTGCGGGTGAAACACTGGCGATTATTGGCGCCTCGGGGTCAGGCAAAACCACCCTATTGGGCCTGTTGGCTGGGCTAGAACAACCGACTGAGGGCGAAGTGTGGCTGGCCGGCGCCGCCTTGAGTGAGCTTGATGAGAACGCCCGCGCCCGACTGCGCCAACGCCAAGTGGGTTTTGTCTTTCAGTCGTTTCACTTGCTGCCCAGTCTGACCGCGCTGGAGAATGTCATGCTGGCCTTGGAGATTGCCGGGCTCGATCGTGTCAAAGAGCGGGCCAGCCAAGCGCTGGATCAAGTTGGCCTCAGCCATCGGTTGCGTCACTACCCGCGGCAATTATCAGGGGGCGAGCAACAGCGGGTCGCCATTGCCCGCGCCTTCGCCACTGAGCCCAGCGTGTTGCTGGCTGATGAGCCCACCGGCAACCTCGACCGCGCCACAGGTCAGGCCGTCGCTGACCTGTTGTTTGACCTCAACAGCCAACGAGGCACAGCGCTGGTGTTGGTCACCCATGACCCCAGCTTGGCGGCGCGTTGCCGCCACACCTACGAGATTGAAGCGGGCCGTCTGCGCACATGAACGCACTGGCCCTGTCGCACCGGTTGCTGTGGCGCCAAGGTCGCTCCGGTGCCTTGATGTTGCTGTGGCTGGGCTTGGCGGTGGCGACCGCAGCCTTGACCGCAGTGAGCTTGTTCACCGATCGCGTTGGCCGGGCCATTGAGCGCGAGGCGGCCGAATCGCTGGCCGCTGATCTGGTTATCACCAGTCGCAGCCGACCCGAGCGCGCTTGGATTACGGCCGCCGAGGAATATGGTTTGCAGACCGCCGAAGTGGTGGTGTTGAGTACCGCCGTGTTCGCCGGTGATGACAGCCGCTTAATTGATGTCAAAGGGGTCACCGCCAACTACCCTCTGCGCGGCCAAGTGCGCCTGGTAGAAGCCATCGGCGCTGAGGAGATTGTGGCTGAGCAAGGCCCAGACCCCGGAAAAGGTTGGTTGGAGCCACGCGGCCTGCGCCAACTGGATATGGCCGTGGGCGAGACGCTGGAGGTCGGGGCGCTCAGCGTCACGGTCAGTCATGGGCTGACTTTCGAGCCGGACCGGGGTGGCAGTCAGTTCATGTTGGCGCCGCGGCTGATCATGCCCTTTGCCGATGTTGAGCGCAGTGAGCTATTAGGCCCAGGCACGCGTGCCCGCTACCGATTGCTGGTCGCCGGAGACGAGCGCCAAGTCAGTGCTTTTCAGCGCTGGGCGGCTGATCAGTTGGGCCGCGATCAAGCGATTTTGACGGTCTCCGAGACCGGTGACCAGACCGCCTTTGCGCTGAATCAAGCGCGCCGCTTTCTCGGCGTGGCCGCCTTGACCGCGGTGATGCTGGCAGCGGTGGCGGTGTTGCTGTCGGCTTTGCGTTTTGCCCAAGCACAGCGCGATCTGGTGGCGCTGCTTAAAGCCTTTGGGGCGCGCAGTGATCGCGTATTGGGCACACTGGCACTGATGCTGCTGTGGCTGGTGCTGGCCGCCGTGGTGGTCGGCGGTGCCGGCGGATTGTTGGCCCAGGCGCTGATCGCCGAAGTGCTGGCACTGAACATGACCGGACCATTGCCACCGCCACGCCTTGCACCGATTGTGCAAAGTGCGGTGTTCACGGTGCTGCTGGCCGCGGGGTTTGCCCTACCCCCGCTGATGAGCCTGCGTGCCGTGCCGCCGATGCGCATCCTCAACCGTTCCTTGGACACCCAAGTGGGCTTAAGTCAATTGGCGTGGTTGGTGCCGGTGCTGGGTGCACTGGCTATTCCGACCCTGCAGTTGGGTGAATGGCGCTTGGCTGGGATTGTGCTCGGGGGTGCCGCCGTATTGGCCGCGGCCCTGGCATTGAGCGCGTGGCTGGCCATGATCTTGACCCGCCGTCTAGCCCGTCATGCCCGCGCCAGCTGGCGCTTTGGATTGGCTGGCCTACATCGTCGTCGCGCCGCCGGCGTGGTGCAGATCACCGCCTTGGGCTTGGGCCTGATGGCCTTGTTGCTGCTGATGGTGGTGCGCAGTGAACTGCTTGAGCAGTGGCGTGCCAGCCTGCCATCCGACACGCCGAATCACTTCATTGTCAACATTCAGCCGGATCAGCGCGAAACCGTCCAGTCGCAGTTAGAAGCTGGTGGCGCCGAGCGTTTGCAAATCGGCCCGATGGCGTCGGTCAACTTGGTGTCGATTGCCGGCCGTGAACCGCCCGATGATCGCATGGCTGGTCAAGTCAATGTGTCGTGGACTGACAGCCTGCCGCCGGCCAACACGGTCACGGCTGGGCAATTTTTTACCGCCGACAGCCGCGCCGAGGTGTCTCTGGCTGAGATGTGGGCGCAACGCTTGGGGGTCGAGCTGGGTGATGAGTTGGTGTTTGAGAGCGGTGCGCAGCGATTCACTGCAACGGTGACCAGCCTGCGCGAGGTTGATTGGACCGCCTTTAGCATTAATTTCTTTATCTTGCTGACGCCAGAGGCGAGCGAGGCCCTGCCCCATCAACTGATTGCCAGTTTTTATCTTGAATCCGATCAAGGCGGTGCCCTGCGCGCGCTCAATCGCTCAGTCCCCAACCTGTCTATTTTGGACATCGGCGCAGTCATCGAGCGCGTGCTGGAGATCATTGAGCGGGTCAGTCAAGCGGCGCAGGTGGTGTTTTTCTTTACCCTGCTGGCTGGTCTGGTGGTGTTGTTGGCCGCATTAGAGGCGACCCGCGATGAGCGACGGCATGAGTCGGCCCTGATTCGTACACTGGGTGCTGATGATGCATTGGTGCGGCGCGGCCTGCTGATTGAGTACGGCATCATGGCGGTGATTGCGGCAACGCTGGCCACCGTGGGCGCGGCCGTCACCGGCTGGCTGCTGGCCGAAGAGTTGTTTGAGTTCCGCTATCAACCGTCACTGAGCTTGTTTGCCATGGGCTTTGCCGCCGCCGTGGTGTTGGTGGTCGGCAGCGGCTGGCTAGGCAATCGGAGCGTACTGGCGACGCCACCAATTCGTATACTGAGGGGCAGTCACTGACCTTTGTTTTGAGGAGCAGCCCCGTGTTCAGTCGTCTAGCCATTCCTATTCTTGTCAGTGCCTTACTGACCCTCACCGCCTGTCAGCCCAGTACGCCACCGGATGAGGCAGGCGCGCGACTGGATCAGCTCATTGACCGTTACCTTGAGGACTACTGGCACTTCCATCCTGATGCAGCCACGCGCGCGGGGCTTGGTCCTGAGCATGGCCATCATGGGCGCTTACCTGCCTTGACGAGCGAGGCCATTGAGGCAGAGATTGCAAGCCTCGAGCGCACCTTGGAGGCGCTGGAGCAAATTCATATCGAGACACTCAGCGGCGCTGACCACCGGGTTGACCATGACTTGCTGGGGCGCCACGCCCGCGTGCGGCTGGCTGGCTTGCAAATGCTGCCAGCTTGGCAACGCGAGCCCCGGCGCTACCTGCCCTTCGCTGCTTTCAATGATCTGTTGGCCTTCAGCGAAGGCGCGACGGATCAGCAACGTGCGGAGTGGTTGTTGTCCCGACTCAATTCGCTGCCTGATTTGCTGGCCCAAGGACAACGCCATCTGAGCGCGCCACCGCCGCGATTTGTCGAAGACGCCATTCGCGGCATTGAGGCGCAGCGGCCTTGGTTTACCACGGTATTGCCTGACTTTGCCGCCACGGTGCCAAGCCATCANGCCGCCCTGCTGGGCGCCGCTGANCAAGCCGTTGAGGCCATTGATGGCTATTTGCACTTCCTGCGNGAGGACCTCAGCCANCGCGCCAGCGGCGAGGTNGCCGTGGGGGCTGACCATTACGCCTTTCTGCTGCGAGAAATCCATGGGCTGGAGATGGACGCTGAGGAGATGATCGCTCTGGGCCGTCGTTATGTGGCCGAGACCGAGGCCTTACTGACCGCGCACGCCGAACAAATGTCACCCGGCAGCACTTGGCAAGCGCTGACCGAGCAGATCCGCGATCAGCATCCACAGCGCGATGACCTGCTAGCAGCCTACTGCCGAGACATTCAACGCTCACGCAGCTTCATCATCGAACAAGATTTGGTCAGCGTGCCGCCCAATGAAGAAGTGCGTTGTGTCGACTCCGACCCCAGCCAGCGCGCCTTCTCACCGTTCGGGACCTTCCGCACCCCCGCACCCTTCTCAGACAACAAGATCGGCTATTTGATTTTGCACCCTATCCCCGAGGCGTTTGACGACGAACAGGCGCAGCAGCGCCTGCGCTCGCATGACTTCAGCTGGATCGAGGTGATCGCGCCGCACGAAGCCTACCCCGGGCATCATCTGCAAGCCATCCTGGCACAGAGCCATTCACGGCCTTTACGCAAGGTCTACTCCACGCCCGTCTTCACCGAGGGCTGGGGTCTGTACACCGAACAACTGATGCATGAGACTGGGTTCTTTCGGGATGCTGATGCCTCACGCCTAACTCAACTTCGCCTACAACTTTGGCGGGCATGGCGTGTGGTACTAGATGCCAGCATCCACAGTGGTGAGATGACCGTGGAGGACGCACGTCAAGCGCTGGCAGATGGCACAGGCATGGCTTATGACGCCACCGCCGGCGAGGTCAACATCTATGTCTATCGGCCCAGCTACGCGGTCGGCTATATGGTCGGCTATCACGAGATGATGGCGCTGCGCGCGGAGCAACAAGCCGCCTTGGGCGAGGCTTTTGATCTCAAAGCCTTCCACGACCGCGTGTTGCGGCTGGGCTCGATTCCATTTCCGTTGGTGCGGGAGTTGCTGTAGTGCGGGCTTTACAGCTCAGGCAACATCTGCCAGATGGCATCGACACAAGCGCGACCCAACTGGGCTGAGCGCTCACCATTCCAGCCGATGTCTGGCATGGGTGAATTGGCGGCATCTTTAAACGGCATCTCTAGGGTCACTGACAAACAGCCAAAGGTCTCAGCCAAGTAGTCCGTGCATTTTTTTAAATCAGACGAACCGGCCGCATCGACCTCATAGCCGTAGGTCTCTTGGAAGTCGGGGCTGAGCGTGGCCAAGATCTGGCGGAAACGGTGATAGCGCTGTAGATGATCTGCCGTCCAACTGGGCACACCCTCGGCACCGGCAAAAAAGTTGTACGGCAGGCCCTCATCGCCATGCACATCCAAAGCCAAATCCATGCCCGTCTCGTGCATCGCTTGGCGCACATAAAAGACCTCGGGTGCGGTCTCGGCACAAGGCTCGGCCCACGCCCGATTAAGGTTGACGCCATGGGCATTGCAACGCAGGTGACCGCGCACACTGCCATCAATGCACATGTTGGGCACCAGATAGACCACCGCCTGCGCTAATAAAGCGCGCGCCACCGGGTCACTGTCATCCAGCAAGCGATCCATAAAGCCCTCGACCCACCACTCGGCCATGGGCTCGCCAGGATGTTGCCGGGCAATCACCCACAAGCGCTTGCGGCCCGGCTCAGGCTCACCAATGGTCAGCAAAGTGTGCGGATGGCCATCGGGCGTCTGGCATAGGGTGCGTGCGCGCACCCGATCAGATGTCAAGGCATCGCTGATCAAGGCCTGATGGCGCGCCAAGCTGTAGGGCTCGAAGAAGGCGTAACTGACCACATCGCGGTCGGGGGTGTGGCGAATGGTTAAGGTCTGGCCATCAAACTCGGTTGGCACACGTCGCCAGCTGTGACCGTCACTGCAGGCCACGACCTGATAGTCCTTGAATCCATCGGCAAAGGACACCTTGCCGGCGTTTTCAATGTGCATCACCAAGGGCTGGTCGCGGCCATCGCAGACTTGAAAGTGAAACCATTGGAAATGACGGTCACCGACATCGGGCTTGATGCGCAGGCGGATGTCTGCGGGGTCGCTGGCCGCCAGCACTTCAATGTTGCCGGCGTCGAGTTGATCATGAATCAGCATGGTTAGTCTCGCTATTGTGTCGTGGTCAGGGCTGCAGCCATTCAGTCTGCTGAAGCCGCCAACAAACGGCCAATCAAGGCATCAAACTGCTTGCGTTCTGCGGCCGTCAGGTGCTGCAATAAATCTCGCTCGTAAGCCAGCGCTGCTGGCACCACCGCATTGTAAACGCTCTGGCCGCGCTGGCTGAGCGATAGGACCTGAGCGCGCCCGTCGTGGCGCGTTGGCTGGCGTTGCATGTAGCGCTGATCACAAAGTCGTTTGATGGCACGGGACACCGCGACCTTGTCCATGGCGGTGCGCTCGGCCACCGCCTTGGCCGTCAGCCCGTCATAACGACCCACCACTGCCAGCACCCGCCATGCGGTCACGCTCAAACCATAGCGATCGGCATAGGTTTTGGCGATGCCACGGCTGACTTGGTTGGACAACAAAGACAATCGGTAGGGCAAAAACTGGTCGAGTTCGAGCATGGCGGTTCCTGGTTTTTATCTCCTGCGCTGGGCGCACTTGTATTTAGTTTCATATGTAACTACTATCGCATCATACCCATAATTTATGCTTCGGGAGTTACAACATGACATCACACCACCCTGACCCGCATGGGGTTCAACACTTTGAGTTCATCGAGTTCGCTGCGCCAGAGGCCGAGGCGCTGCATGATTTATTTGCCCGCTTAGGGTTTACTGCCGTGGCGCGGCACCGCCATCAGCCACTGACCTTGTACCGTCAAGGCGACATCAACTTTGTCATTAACGAGAGTGCCGATGGTTTCGCCGCTGACTTTGCCCGTCAGCATGGGCCCAGTTGCTGCGGCTTTGCCCTGCGCGTCAATGACGCCATGCTGGCGCGTCAGCAGCTGGTTGATGCAGGCGTCGCTGGGATGGATCAAAGCCACGGCTTAGGCCTAGCCCTACCCGCCGTCGCCGGCATTGGCGGCAGCGCGCTGTATCTGACTCAAAGCCTGGCCGATCTCGAGGCTGAGTTCGACTTTATTGAAGGCGTTGACCCTCAACCCAAAGGCGTGGGCCTGAGCTTTGTTGATCACCTCACCCACAATGTGCGCAACGGCAACATGGACCAGTGGGCAGATTTTTATCGTCAGCACTTTGGCTTTCGTGAGGTCAAGTACTTCGACATCAAGGGCAGCCAAACTGGCTTGCGCTCGCGCGCCATGACCGCCCCCACTGGCGCCATCTCGATTCCTATTAATGAGTCTGAGAATCCAAAAAGCCAGATCAATGAATACATCGATCAATATCAAGGCGAAGGCGTTCAACACATTGCGCTTTATACGGATCACATTCATGAGGCGGTCGAGCAACTGCATGCCAATGGGATGGCGTTCTTAGATACGCCTGACACATACTTTGATGCCATTGATGAGCGCATCCCAGACCATGGCGAAGATGTGGCGCGCATGCGCGCCAACAAAATCCTCATCGATGCGGATGTGAATAACCCCAACCTCAAACTGCTGCAGATCTTCACCCACACCAACATCGGCCCAATCTTTTTCGAGATCATTCAGCGCAAGGGCAACGAGGGCTTTGGTGAGGGCAACTTCCAGGCCTTATTCGAGGCCATTGAGCGCGACCAGAAAGCGCGAGGAGTTTTGTAATGAAACATTGGATCAGTCATCCCCGCGTCGAAGGCGTGGCCTCGCGCCAAGCCCACGCCGATCTACCTGAGGGCACCTTTGAGCGCGAGCTGGGTAAAGAGGGCTTCTTTGGGCCCGCCACGCACATGTACCACCAACGCCCGCCGACCGGTTGGAGCAACTTCGAGGGCCCGCTGCAGCCGCGCGCCTTTGACACCACCTTGCTAGACCCTGGCAGCCCATCACCATGGCAGGCGGCGGAGTTGATGCACAACGCCCACACGCGCATTCGCTGCTGGCGAGGCCAGGGCAAGATGGATCACTTGGTGCGCAACTCAGATGGCGATGAGTTGTTGTTCATTCATGCCGGCGCCGGCGATTTGTTTTGTGACTATGGCCACTTGTCGTTCCGCGATGGCGACTACATTGTCTTGCCACGCGGCACCATGTGGCGCATCACCAGCGACCAGCCGGTGGAGATGCTGATGGTTGAGTCGACCAACGGCAGCTACATGCTGCCTGACAGAGGCCTGGTCGGTCCGCATGCCATCTTTGACCCCGGTGTGCTCAACACACCGAAAATCAACGACGCCTTTCGCGATCAACAAGGCGATCAGACTTGGCAAGTCCGCGTCAAACGCCGCAATCAAATCTCCACCATCACCTATCCCTTTAATCCACTCGATGCGGTGGGCTGGAAAGGCAACCTGGCACCTGTCAGTTTGAACTGGCGCGACATTCGCCCGCTGATGAGCCATCGCTTTCACTTGCCGCCCTCAGCGCACAGCACCTTTGTCGCCAATCGCTTGGTCATCTGCACCTTTGTGCCGCGCCCCTTCGAGACCGACCCCGAGGCCTTGAAGGTGCCGTTTTTCCACAACAACGACGACTTCGATGAGCTGATCTTTTATCACGCCGGCAACTTCTTCTCGCGTGACAACATTCATCCCGGCATGATGACCTTGCACCCCTGTGGCTTCACCCATGGCCCGCACCCGAAAGCACTGGCCCATGCCTTCACGCCCAAGACCGAAGCCACGGAAGAAGTAGCGGTGATGATCGACACACGCGATGCCTTGGAAGTCACCACGGCCGCAGAGCAAATTGAAAACAAAGCCTATGTGGACAGCTGGAAATGAAGCTAGGGACTTTACGCAATGGTGATCGAGATGGGCAGTTGGTGGTCGTCTCCAGTGATTTATTGCGCGCCGTGCGTGCTGATGGCATTGCCCGTACCTTGCAGCAGGCGATAGAGCAGTGGGACCACTGTGCCGCCCGGCTGGCCAGCCTGGCCGATGCGCTGGCCGCTGGCGAAGCCGAAGGCGCTTTTGATCTTGACCTATCTCAGCTGATGGCGCCACTGCCGAGGGCCTATCAGTTTGTTGATGGCAGTGCCTACTTGCCGCATGTTGAGCGCGTGCGGCGCGCCCGCGGCGCTGAGGTGCCAGCCAGCTTTGCCACCGACCCGCTGATGTATCAGGCCGTCAGTGATGGCTTTTTGGGCCCATTGGACGACATTGCGGTGGAAAACACCGACTGGGGCGTTGATTTCGAGTCGGAGATTGGCGTGATCTGCACCGATGTGCCGATGGGCGCCAGTGTGGCGGATTGCCAAGCCAGCATTGCCCTGATCACGGTGATCAATGATATTTCGCTGCGCAACCTCATTCCCAATGAGTTGGCCAAGGGTTTTGGATTCTTGCATTCCAAACCTCGCTCAGCCCTCGCGCCCGTGGCCATCACGCCCGATGAATTGGGCCCAGCATGGCAAGACGACAAAGTGCATCTGCCCTTACAGACTTGGCTCAACGGCACGCTGTTTGGTGCGCCCGAGGCAGGCGAGGACATGCAGTTTTCCTTCGCGGAGTTGCTCGCGCACGCCGCCCACACGCGGCCGTTGGTGGCTGGCACCCTGCTCGGTTCGGGCACGGTGGCCAACCAAGACGCCTCACGCGGCGCCTCATGCTTGGCTGAAAAACGCATGCTGGAAATCATCGCCGACGGTCAGCCGAGCACGCCATTTATGCAATTTGGCGACCAGGTTCGCATTGATTTGATCGGCCAGGATGGCATGAGCTTGTGCGGCGCGATTGAGCAACGCGTGGTGCCCTACACGCGCTGACATGGACACCGCCTCCGCGCAACCCCCTATGACACTGACCTTATATGGCTATTGGCGGTCATCCGCGAGCTATCGCGTGCGCCTGGCGCTGGCCATCAAGGGATTGGCTTATGAGGCGGTGCCGGTTCATCTGATGGCCGATGGTGGCCAGCAACACCACCCTGACTACCGCCGCCTCAACCCGCAAGGGCTGGTGCCCACCCTGCAAACGGGCGAGCACATGCTCACACAGTCGCTGGCGATCATCGAATATTTGGAGGAACGCTTTCCCGAGCCGGCCTTGTTGCCCGCTGACCCCATCGACCGGGCACATGCCCGAGCCATCGCCCACGCCATCGCCTGCGACATTGCGCCACTGGCCAACCTGCGCGTTCTAAACCATCTCAAGGGCCAGCATGACTGGGCGCAGGTCCAGACTGAGGAATGGATCAGACACTGGCTGTCTGAGGGCCTGGCTGCCGTTGAACAGCTGCTCGCCCAGTCTTCACATCGTTACTGCAGCGGCGATCAACCGGGCCTGGCCGACTGCTGCCTATTGCCGCAGCTCTATAACGCGGAGCGATTCGGCGTCGACCTCCGCCGCCTAGCGCGGATCTCTGCCATTGGCGAGCGGCTCAGGGCGCTGCCTGCGCTCAGCAGCGCTCATCCCGAAGCGCAAGAGGATGCCCTGCCAAGTGTGTAAAATAACTTTCACTTAATCCTTATTTGGCAATACTGTGGCCATGGCCGGTCTCCATTGACCCGCGGCACGTAACTTGGGAACCCCTAAGCCTTGATGACACCAGCCTTTATGATACCGATGCGATCGACCGTGACCCGCACCCTGCTTACTCTGGCGCTGATGGCTGTGTTGACGGCCTGCGCCACCACGCCTGCTGATTTCAGTCTATTTGACAACGCCCG
>SL_7KL_010_BRINEDRAFT_10001529_pt1 | contig 11009 bp, 14 predicted proteins | sample SodLak_010_BRINE_FD_10663 | JGI IMG/M metagenome (IMG submission 10663)
TCAGCGTGAGGTGGGGATCGACACGGCCTCCTACGAGGTGGCCCTGAAAAACACGCTGCGACAGGCACCGGACGTGATCCTGATTGGCGAGATTCGCAGCCAGGACACCATGGATCACGCGATTGCCTTCGCCGAGACCGGGCATCTCTGCCTGGCGACGCTGCATGCCAACAACGCCAACCAGGCCATGGATCGGATCATCAACTTCTTCCCGCCGGAGCGGCATAACCAGCTGTTCATGGACCTGTCGCTGAACCTGAAGGGCGTGATCGCACAGCAACTGGTTCCGACGCCGGACGGCGCGGGCCGGGTGGCGGCGGTGGAAGTGCTGATCGGCACGCCACTGATCCAGGACAAGATTCGCGCCGGCGAAGTCCACGAATTGAAGGAAATCATGAAGCGTTCGGGTGAGCAGGGCATGCGCACCTTCGACCAGCATCTGTATCAGTTGTATTCAGAGGGCAGGATCAGCTATGACGAGGCGATCCGCCACGCCGATTCGGCTAACGAGGTTCGGCTGATGGCCCGTCTGTCAGCGGACGATCGCGAGGAGCAGCTGCAGGCCGCCGCCGCCGACATGAGCCTGCAGTCAGAGAACGAGCCGCCGCGCTGAGCTGGCGCTCCGCTGTGTGATCCGGACTCGACCGCAGACGCGCAGATACAAGGCAGCCTTTCGCTAATGCGGTTCGTCGTCCTCGATCCAGCAAACGATCTGTTCGACGCGGACGGCGTTGGAACTGCTCGGGCTCTCCATCAGCGAGGCCTCGGCGCGCAACAGGGCATCCTCATTGGTGCCAGCGTCCAGATCCAGGATGTGGTGGCGAATGCAACCGCTGGGGTCGCGGAATTCCACAGTGCAATGGTAGTGCGTCATGACAGCCTCCTCCTTCGGTTACTGTCGCTGAAAAGCACTGACCTGAGTATAGAGAGTGGTGCCGGATCCGCACCCGGAGGTGCGCATCAACGGTAACAACTTCGCAGGCATCAATCGATCGCGCCAGCGTTGACCAGCAGGTCATGCACCGCCTCCGCCAGGCGTGCGTAGCCCGCGGAATTCGGATGGATCGGATCCGCTCGCAGCGCACTGTCGCGGAGGATGGCGCTGACCGTGCTTTTCAGCAGTGGAATCTCCAGCTCCTCGGCCAGCTCCTGATACAGCGAGGCCGGCCGCAGCGGCAGCGCCCGTGCCGGCACTGCGATCAGTACCACCGGAATGTTCCGCTCGTGGGCGTAATCAACCATCTGCCGCAGATTATTCCGCATCTGTTCTTCGTCGCGGCTGCGCAGCAGATCATTACCGCCATGACACAGCAGGAGCAGATCCGGATTCTTGCGGTCCAATATGTCTGGCAGCCGAAGCAGGCCTGCGGCGGTTTCCTCGCCCGGAACGCCTGCGTTGATTACGGGTCGGCTGATGCGCTCGGCCAGCATCGCCGGGTAGGCGGCGTCGGCCTCGCCCGCTCCGCTACCGCTGGTCAGACTGTCGCCGAAGGCGAGTATGCGGGCGTCGCTGGACAGGAGCGGCAATTGCGGTGTCTGCGCGCTGCCACAGGCAAGCAGCAGGATCAGCGTGACCGACAGCAGCAGGAGAGTGGCGATCCGGCGGAACGGGGTCACGGCGGCTTGTCCTCGGGTTCGGCCTGCTAGGCTTTATACTCTGGGCAGAGCTGCATGCTACACCGGACCAGGAGCGGTGGCGCGCTTCAGTTCGACATCAAACGTTTTTCTACGGAGGCGGCATGCAACCATTTGCGCAGCGCTATCGGGTGTTCCTTGTCCTTTTCCTGTCGGCATTGCTGATGCCGCTGCAAGGCGCCCAGGCCCGTGAGCCCGCAATCGACCCCGATGAAATGGTGGCCGTCGAACTGGCGACCGTCGGCATCAATCCGACAACCCGCACGCCTGTGGTGTTACTGCGCGAGCCGGTGTCCGGCGATATCGTGCCGATTGCCATCGGCGTGGCCGAGGCGCGATCAATCATGCTCGCCCTGCACGACGCGGAACCACCACGGCCGCAGACGCATGATCTGATGCGGGATTTGCTGGGTGCGCTGGATGCCCGGCTGAGCCGCATTCTGATCGATGACCTGCGTGACGGGACCTACCATGGTGCGCTGGAATTGGCAGTCCGGGGTCGCGACGGCGTGCTGCTGGTCGATAGCCGCCCGAGCGATGCCCTGGCGCTGGCGGCGCGCACCGGCGCAACGATTCTGGTGGCACCGCGCATTTTGATCAGCGCCCGGGATCTGGAGTATGAGGGCCTGGATCGGGATCAGGTTGTGACTGCGGTTGGCATTACCGTGGTTGAGGTCACCGATGCTCTGCGGGAGGCGCTGGGCCTGCCCGAGGAGGATGGTGTTCTGGTCAGTGGCGTGCGCGGTGAAGCTGCCGAGCAGGGGCTTGCTGCCGGTGACCTGATCCTGTCGGTGGACGACCAGGCTCCGGCCAGCCCGATGGAGTTCCTCGAGCTTATCCGTCGCAGTGCCAAGGACGAACCGGCGGTTATTCGCTATTGGCAGGATGGTGCCGAGCACAGTCTCAAACTTGATACCGGGGTGCCGGAAATCGATCCGGACGCGCCCGGTATCGAACTCTAAGCCGGGATCGGCAGGCCCTGGTACTGGCCGATGCGGCCGCGCAGAACCGCGCTGACCTGCGTGATGAACGCCGCCTCACCAATGATCACGGCGCGATCCTGCCAACGGTCCCCGGCACGGCGCGAACCAAGCCAGGCATCCAGCAACTCGGTGATCGGGCCATCATGACAACCGGGATGAGCGGCGTGACTTGCCCGGCTTGGAATGCCGGCCTCTTCCAGCGGGCTGAGCCCGGCAATTACCCCGGCTGGCATCTGCGGCAGCATGTAACGGGATGGGCGCAGCCGCACCCAGTCGGTCTGATCCAGGGCGACCAGGGCCAATGCGGCCGGGGTGGCCCTGCGCGCAAGGAAAAGCAACGCGGGCAGGCCCAGCGGGTCGGTAATCAGGATTGTTCTTTGCAAACTGTCGGATTCGGCAAGTCCGTCGCCGTGGGGGCCATCCAGCGTGCAGGGCGCACCCGGTGCCAGGCGCTGCGCACTGATTGCCTGACTGCGCGGCAGCGCGATGGAGAGCCAGCCTTCGACATCTGAGTGGTCCAGTGCCGCGGCGACGCGCTGCTCGTGGGAGTGCTGGAAGTGGAACCAGTGGCCGGGCCGGATCGGCAAGGGGTGGGGCAGGTGGATGGTCAGAAGCTGACCGCCATCGGGCAGCGCGCTTAGCGACTGTAACCGGGTACTGAGCGCCATGTCCCCGATCAGGACCGTTCGGGGTGCGGTGGCTCCGCGGCGTGAATCAGCCGACCACCGAGCAACGTATAGCATGCACGGCCGCTGAACTCCCAGCCAAGAAACGGGGTGTTCTCACCATGGCTGCGCAGCGTTTCCCTGTCGAGCCACCAGGGGGTCTCCGGGTCGACGATGCACAGATCGGCGGGCCGGCCCAGGTCCAGCCTGCCACAGGGTAAACCGAGTATTTCTGCCGGGCCGCTGCAGAGTCGGGCCACCATTTCCGGCAGTGAGAGAAGGCCTTCCTCCACCAGGCGCAGGCCGAGTGGGAGTAGCGTGTCAATGCCGGAAATCCCCGGCGCGGCGGCGACGAACGGTACGGCCTTGGCATCCGCCTCGTGCGGCTGGTGGTCGGAGCAGATCGCCTGGATCGTGCCATCGGCAACGGCCTGGCGCAGGGCTTCACGGTCGGCATGGCTGCGCAGCGGCGGCACCACACGGCACTGGCTGTTGAAACCGCTGACATCCATTTCGGTGAGGAACAGCTGATGCATGGCCACATCGGCACTGACCGACAAACCATCGCGCCGGGCCCGTCCCAGCATCTCGGCTCCGCGAGCGGAGGACAGGCGGGCAAAGTGCACATGGGCACCGGATTCTTCGGCCAGCGCCAGACCGCGGGCCAGCGCCGTGGTTTCGGCGGATACCGGCGAGCCGGGAATGCCCAGCCTGGCGGAGACCCAGCCCTCGTGCATACGCGAGCCAGCCATCAGATCCGGATCGAAGGCGCTGAGAATCACGGGTAGGCCGCAGGTAGCGGCGTAGTCCAGGGCCCGCCGCAGCACCAGCGTATTGCGTACCGGCCTGCCGCCATCGCTCAGGGCGACACAGCCGGCCGCCTTGAGCGCCGATACTTCGGTGAGCAGTTCTCCGGCCAGGTCCCGGGTCAGTGCGCCGGCGGGCATCACTCGCGTACATTGGGCCTGGCGTGCGCGGCGGGTCACCAGTTCGATCACCGCCGGGGTGTCGCTGACCGGATCCGTGGCCGGTGAGGCGAGGACGCGCGTGATACCGCCCGCCGCTGCAGCCCGGGATTCGCTGTCGATACTGGCCTTGTGGTCGGCGCCCGGTTCCCGCAGGTGGACTGACAGATCCACCAGACCCGGCAGCACAAGACACCCGCTGGCATCGATGCGCCGGTCGGCGGTGAAGCCGTCCGGCGCTTGACCGATGCCGACGATCTCGCCGCCGGCGATAAACAGATCCGCGATCTCGCCATTGTGGCCGGCGGCATCGATCAGCTTTCCCTGCTGGATCTGGATCCGGCTCATGTCTCGGTCTCCGCCACCTTGTGCTCGAGGCACATGGACATCACCGCCATGCGCACCGCGATGCCATTGGTCACCTGATTCAGGATCACCGACTGTGGTCCGTCGGCGACCGCCGATTCGATCTCGACGCCGCGGTTGATCGGCCCTGGATGCATGACGATGGCATCCGGTTTCGCCAATGCCAGGTGTTCCCGGCTGATGCCGTACAGGCGGTAATATTCCTGTTCGCTGGGCAGCAGGGCCCCATGCATGCGTTCCTTCTGCAGGCGCAGGGTGATCACCACGTCCACGTCGCGCAGGCCGCTGCGTATATCGTGATGCACATGAACCCCGAGGTTCTCCACATCCTTCGGTAGCAAGGTGCGGGGGGCGATGACCCGGACTTCACCGGCGCCGAGTCCGTTCAGGGCGTGAATCTGTGATCGCGCGACCCGGGAATGCAGGATGTCACCGACGATGGCGACCCTCAGCGGCTCCAGCTCGCCCTTGTGCCGGCGGATGGTGTACATGTCGAGCATGGCCTGGGTCGGATGCGCGTGGCTGCCGTCCCCGGCATTGATGACGTGCACCCCCGGTGCCACGTGACTGGCTATGAAATGGGCGGCACCGCTGTCCGCATGCCGGACCACGAACATGTCCGACTGCATGGCCTCCAGGTTGTGCAGCATGTCGAGCAGGCTTTCGCCCTTGCTGGTGGCCGAGGTGGCGACATTGATGTTGAGCACGTCGGCAGACAGGCGTTTTGCTGCCAGCTCGAAGGTGGTGCGCGTGCGGGTGCTGGATTCGAAGAACAGGTTGATGATGGTGCGCCCGCGCAGCAGGGGCACTTTCTTGACCGATTTGCCGATTACGCCGGAGAACGACTCGGCGGTGTCCAGGATCCGCTCCAGCAGTGGCCGCGGCAGTCCTTCCGTGGTGAGGAAGTGGCGCAGGCTGCCGTCCGCGTTCAGCTGACTCATCATGCCGTTTTCAATTCCAGTTGCAGCGGGTCCGGCCCACGTAGCTTCAAATGCTGCCCTCGCGGCAGGTCCAGCTGCAGGGCGCAGATATCGGCGGCGATCGGCAGTTCGCGGCCGCCGCGGTCCACCAGAACCGCCAGTATGACCCTTTCCGGGCGGCCGTAATCGAACAGCTCATTCATTGCCGCACGCACGGTGCGGCCGCTGTAAAGCACGTCATCCACCAGCAGAATCGTGCGGCCGTCGATGTCGCCGGACAGGCTGGAAGGACGCACCTGAGGGTGCAGGCCGCCGCTGCTGAAATCGTCACGGTAGAACGAGATATCAAGTGTCCCCAGCGGTTCGGACAAGGCCAGTGCGCGGTGCAGCCGTTGCGCCAGCCAGGCTCCACCAGTGTGAATCCCCACCACCAGCGGTCGCTGGACGCCATCGGTTTTCAGCCGCTCGCGGACCAAGCCTTCGAACCGGTCATAAAGCTCTGTTGCTGAAGGCAGTTCGGTCATGCCGGAAGGTCCGCTAGCCAGGTTTCAAGAATGACGCAGGCCGCCATCATATCAATGGCGCCCGGCTTCTGCCGCTTGCGTGGCCCCAGTTCCTGCAGTCGTTGTTCCGCCTCATGGGAGCTGAGCCGTTCGTCGACACGGTGAATGGGCAATGCGTACCTGGTGCCAAGCGCGTCAGCGAAGCTGTCGCTGGCCACCGAGGTCTGGTTGTCGCTGCCATCCGCATGGCTGGGTCGGCCGATCACCAGCGCCTGCGGCTGCCAGTCGCGAACCAGCATGTCGATCTGTCGCCAGTCCGGCTCACCCCGCTGCGGGCACTGCACGACCGCCAGTGGACGGGCCTGCCCGGTGAGGGTCTGGCCGACCGCGACACCGATGCGGCGCACGCCGAAATCGAAGCCGAGGAGCGTCTGGGCATTCATGCGTGTCCGGTGTCACTGGACAGTAGCGCCAGGTCGACGCCGAGCAGCGCGGCGGCTGCCTGCCAGCGTTGTTCCACGGGCAGGTCGAACAGGATATCCGCCGACGCAGGCCCGCAGAGCCAGGCATTCTCCGCCATCTCCTGTTCCAGTTGTCCGGCGCCCCAGCCGGCGTAGCCCAGGGCCACCATGTAGCGTTCGGGGCCATCCGCCCGGGCAATGGCGGCCAGGATGTCCCGGGAGGTGGTGACCGCGGCCTGCGGCGAGACCGCGAGGGTCGAATCCCATTCCCCGCCGGGCGTGTGCAGCACGAAGCCCCGATCCTGCTGTACCGGACCGCCCATGAACACGGTGCGATCGGCAACGCCGGTGATGCTGGTCTCGATATCGGTATGTTCCAGCAGTTCGCCCAGGCTGACATCCGTAGGCCGGTTGATGACAATGCCCAGCGCACCATCTGCATTGTGTTCGCAGATGTAGGTCACCGAGCGCTGGAAGTTCGGATCGTCCAGGCTGGGCATGGCGATCAGGAAGTGGTCGGTAAAGCTCTGTTCCGCCATCGCGCTGTCCTCACTGTGCCTGTAACTGGTGGCCGCCGACGAACTCCCATGTCCGGGTGATGACAAGGCGGCTTTTGCCGTCCAGCACGTCATCCGGCACCGGTGCGTAGGGTGCGGCCAGCTGCACTAGCTGCAGTGCCGCTTCATCCAGCAGCGGGTAAGGGGAGGGTCGCAGCACGCGTGCCCGTTCGACGGTGCCGTCTGGTCGCAGCATGACTTCCAGGACCAGGCTGCCGGTCAGCCCCAGACGCCGTGCCTCGCTGGGATAATGCCTGTTGCCGACATCCTCCACGGTATCGACCCAGCGCTGCATGTAAGCAGCGGCGTGGTGGGCGCGGGTGCGTGCATCGATGCGCTGCGTGCTGGGATAACGGGCGTCCCAGTCCAGACGCTGGTGGACGTCCAGCACCTGTCTGTCGATGCCGGGCTGGGCCAGCGGACTTTGCGCGCGATCCATCTGCCGCTGTTCCGGGGTATCCGGTTCGTCCGCCGCCGCCTGACCTTCATCGATACCAACCAGCGGTGTTTCCTCGCGCTGCTGCTCGCTGGTCTGTTCCTGCCGGGCCGTTTCGCTCGGTGCCGCGCTGGCCGCCGCCGGCGCCTGCGGTCTGGTCGCCTGCTCGCTGCTGCCGCCGCCGTCCTGATCATGCTGCGCCAGGAAGTCGAAATCGTCCGGGGTATCCTCGGCCGGCGTCTGGCTTAGCGTGATTTCCATCAGCGGCGGAAATTGCGGCGTCGGCAGGACGCCACTGAATCCCAGGCCGAGGATCACCAGCACGTGGATCACGGCGGCCAGGAACAGGGTCATGCTTAGACGGTCATTGCTGGTAACAGTGGCTTGCTGCATGGTCCCGTCGCAATGCGTTCATGGCGATGTCATGACGGTGACACCGCTCCTGGGATTGATGTTACGGAACCCGTTGCGAGGGGACCAGCATTGCTGCCACAGGGAACCGCTGGTCTATTCTCGCGCCTGCGTCGGAGTCCGATCAGCTTTTCCCTGGCCGTTGGCCAGATCCGCTTCGAGGCGATCCAGCAGTTGCCCGGCGATATCCAGACCAAACTGGTTGTCCAGTTCGCGGACGCAGGTCGGGCTGGTGACGTTGACCTCGGTCAGGTAATCGCCAATCACATCCAGGCCCACGAAGCGCAGGCCGCGAGCGACCAGGGTTTCCGCCACCTGGTCCACGATCCATCGATCGCGGTCACTCAGCGGCTGACCCTGGCCACGACCGCCGGCCGCCAGGTTGCCCCGCGTTTCGCCGGAGGCCGGCACTCGTGCCAATGCGTAGGGCACCGCCTCGCCGTCGATGACCAGGATGCGCTTGTCGCCATCGCGAATCTCCGGCAGATAGCGCTGCGCCATGGCGTAACGGCGGCCACTGTCAGTCAGCGTATCCAGTACCACTGTCGTATTCGGGTCGCCGTCAGCGAGCACGAAGATCGAGCGTCCGCCCATTCCGTCCAGCGGTTTCAACACCGCATGCCCCTGGTCCCGGATGAAGCGTTTCAAGCGGTCGGCATCGGCATCGACGATCGTCGGAGCACAGCATTGTGGAAACCAGGCGGTCGCCAGTTTCTCGTTCGCATCACGCAGGCCGGCAGGGCGGTTGACCACGAGCAGGCCGTCGTTCTCGGCCAGCGACAGGATCTGCGTGGCGTAAAGGTATTCGCCATCGAATGGCGGATCCTTGCGTATCAGCAACAGATCCAGTTCAGCGAGCGGTGCCTCGCTGGCGGTGCCGAGGGTGAACCAGTCGTGATTGTCGTCCCGGACCTGTAATTCGCGACTGCGTCCCCAGGCCTCGCCCTGGCGCAGGAAGATGTCGCTCAGCTCCAGATAGTGCAACTCCCAGCCGCGGCGACTGGCGGCCAGCAGCATCGCCAGCGAAGTGTCCTTGTAGGGGGTGATCTGCTGGATCGGATCCATCAGGATGCCGAGGCGCTTTGCCATGGTGGTACTCCGTAGTCGGGCCGGGGGAGAAGTTTAGGGAAACGCTGATCCATTCGCACGCTTGCCTGAGGCCCGGCCGGTTTCGGCCCCTGGGCGTGTTGCGCCACCGGCCCGGTAGCGACGGCTACCGAACCGGCACCGCGCCTTGCCAGATGAGCAAAACCGGACTCGGGCGCAGACGCGGGAATAGATCAGCGTTTCCCTGACGCAGCCTGGCAGGATGCGAAGTCCGTCACGCCTTGCCTGATTGGTTGGCTCCTTTGCCACCCGCTCTGTAGCGCCACGCAGACCGCTATGCTACATCTGATTGCCAGGAAAAACGGGCAGCGGATGCGCTGTTCCGGGAGCCGCATCCGGGGTCTGGGCGGCGCTATCGGTATCTGTTCGGAGGGGGTCATTTGAACGAAACCAGCAACGCGCCGGACCTCGATGGGCTCAAGGTCCTGGTGATTGATGACAGCCGTACCATTCGCCGTTCGGCGGAGACGCTGTTGAGCCGCGAGGGCTGCACCGTGATTACCGCGGTGGATGGTTTCGAGGCCCTGTCGAAGATCGCGGATCACCGGCCGGATATCATTTTCATCGACGTCATGATGCCACGGCTTGACGGCTATCAGACCTGCGCCCTGGTCAAGAACAACCCGCAGTTTCTGGAGATCCCGGTGGTCATGTTGTCGAGCAAGGATGGGCTTTTCGACCGCGCACGCGGTCGCATTGCCGGAGCCGAGGAATACCTCACCAAGCCCTTTACGCGTGACGAACTGCTCGGTGCGATTCGCCAGCATGTTGTAACCGCTGCCTAGCATCGGCGGCCAGGCCTGGGTAGGGCACAGACAGCAGGAAACCGGTGTGGTGGCGCCGGTACCGATAACAACACGATGCCGCTGACCTGTGTGCGGCACCTAGCGGGGACAAGAGGACATGGCACGGGTTCTGATCGTTGACGATTCGCCGACTGAAACGCACGTCTTCCGCGGCATGCTCGAGCGGCATGACTTCACGGTCCTGGTCGCCGGAAGCGGTGAAGAAGGATTGCGTATTGCCCGTGAAATACGTCCCGATCTGATCCTCATGGATATCGTCATGCCCGGCATGAACGGCTTTCAGGCCACGCGCAAGCTCAGTCGCGATGATGCGACCCGTGCAATTCCCGTCATTATCATCAGCACCAAGAATCAGGAAACCGATCGCATCTGGGGCATGCGCCAGGGTGCCCGGGATTATCTGGTCAAGCCGGTCAGCGAAGAGGAGCTGCTGGATAAGGTGCGCAGTGTCATGGCGGCCTGATGCAGGCTCCGGACGAAATGCCTCTGGCCCTGCTGCAGCGCCTCGACCGCCTGGCCCAGGATCATCCAATGACCCCGGAAGGTGCGCTTGCGGCACCGCCGGAGCAATGGCTGGGGGTCGCGTTTCGCCTTGCAGGCCGCTACTGCGTGTGCCGTACCGGAGAGGTTGAGGAAGTCGTGCCCTACCCGGAGGTCGCCGCGGTGCCCCGAGCACGGCGCTGGCTGCGTGGGGTTGCCAATGTCCGCGGTAATCTGCTGCCGATCATGGATCTGGCAGGGTTTCTCGGCGACGGCATGAGCACCATTACGCGATCGTCGCGCGTACTGGTGGCGCGCACCGAGCAGCTCACCACCGGCCTGCTGGTCGACGAAGTGCTGGGTATGCGGCAGTTTCCGATCGATAGTCTGGCGGCCGCCGGAACCGATGTGCCGACGGAGCTTGTTGAAGTGCTGCCCGGCGAATTCCTTGATCTGGGCCAATCCTGGCAGGTCTTGAGCGTGCCGGGTCTTGTGGCGCACCCGGATTTCTCTCGCGTTGCACAATGACAGCCGGCCGGCCGCCGGCGACTGAACATCAAGAACGGGGAATGACCGATGGAAGGCAATACCGATCGATTGGGGACGTTGACCGTACTGCTAAGTGTCATCCTGTTCGCCCTGCTGGCGATATCGCTGGCGAGTCTGCTGAGTGCGCAACTGAACGGCCCGGTGGTGTTGCCGGGCGGCGCACTG
>SL_7KL_010_BRINEDRAFT_10001531_pt1 | contig 11002 bp, 10 predicted proteins | sample SodLak_010_BRINE_FD_10663 | JGI IMG/M metagenome (IMG submission 10663)
CGATGTCCTCCCATTTGCGCCGGTGTGACCAGTATCCGAGGCGGACCTCGTCGCCTTTGCCGGTCGGTTTCAATCGGGCGATCGGCGCTTCGGTTTCCAGCAGGTAGAGGTGATAGGCGCCCTTATCCTCGTAATAGCCGACCCCACCACCATTGGCGTTGTCGAAGGCTTCGATGCGGGCGGCGATATCGTCGTGCTGCATGGGCCGATCATACACGCAAGCTCTTCAGAGCGGATGATTCACTTTGCCGCGGACCGCTGACTTGCATGGCTCAGCGGTGAGGGATTCGAAACATGGGATGCAACATCATCCCACTTCCCCACCATCTCCGGGCGATCCGGTTCCCCGGATCCTGCGTCATTGGCTGCANNNNCTGCGCGCGTGCTTCACGGCCCCCAGCTGGGAGCATGTGCTCGTTCTGCTGATGGGGGCCGTCCTGGCCCCGGGCAAGCGCACCGTCAGCGCCTGTCTGCGAATGACGGGGCGCGCCGCGGCAAGCAATTTCTCGAGCTATCACCAGATCCTCAACCGTGCCCGCTGGGATGCTCACGCGGTGGCGCGCCGCCTGCTGATCATGATCATCGATCGCCTTGTGCCCGAGGGGCCGGTGGTCATCGGAATGGACGACACAATCGAACGCCGATGGGGACGGAAGATCACCGCGCGCGGCATCTATCGCGATCCCGTCCGCTCCAGTCATGGCCATTTCGTCAAGGCCAGCGGCTTGCGCTGGCTGAGCTTCATGGTGCTGACGCCCCTCCCGTGGGCGGGCGTCGTGAAGGCCCTGCCTGTGTTGACCCTGCTCGCCCCGTCGGAGCGCTCCAATCGCCAGCGCGGCCGCAGGCACAAACTGCTGACCGACTGGGCCCGCCAAGGCGCGCGCCAGCTCTGCCGCTGGTTGCCCGACCGCGACATCGTCTTCGTCGGCGACAGCAGTTTCGCCGTCCACGACCTGGCCCACGCCATCACAAGCCGGGCAACCCTCATCAGCCGGCTTCGGCTCGATGCCAACCTCTTCGCCCCGCCGCCACAGCGCACTGCACGCAGCGTCGGCCGCCCGGCACTGAAAGGTGCGCCGTTGCCCAAGCTGAAGACGCTGCTCTCGAACCCGGCCACGCCGTGGCGCACGATCACCGTATCCGCCTGGTATGGCCGCAAGCGGGAGAAGACGCTCGAGATCACCTCGGATACCGCCCTGTGGTATCGCCCCGGCACACCGCCAAGACCAATCCGCTGGGTGCTTGTCAGAGACCCCGAAGGCAAGCGCGACCCGCAGGCCTTCTTCAGCACCGACACCGACCGCGAGCCAGCCGACATCATCACACTCTTCGTCCGCCGTTGGCAGGTCGAGGTCACCTTCGCAGAAACCCGCGCACATCTCGGCGTGGAAACCCAAAGGCAATGGTCCGACAAGGCAATCGCACGAACAACGCCCGCCCTGCTCGGCCTCTACAGTCTCATCTCCCTGTGGGCCTGCGATATGCTGAGCACGACCAGCACGCCCTATGCCGCAGCCTGGTATCGCAAGACCTGCCTGACCTTCTCCGACGCCATCGGCGCCGTCCGCATGGCCCTTTGGGTCGGAGACATTTTCCAACACTCACCCCCAGACCGAGAACACCAAAAAATCCCGCCAGACCGCATCGTGCGCATGGCAGAGGCGTTATGCTTCGCCGCATAATGTGCAAAGTCGAGGTTAGAGTCCGATTCAGAATGATCTGAGTGATTTCAGGGTCTTGCGAGGAGGCGGGTGAGGCGGCGGATGTGGGCGATGAGCAGCCATGCCTCGGCGCTTTCGAGGGTTCTTTCCCAATCCCTCGCCAGACGGCGGCAGCGGCCCAGCCATGCGAAAGTCCGCTCGACGACCCAACGGCGGGGCAGCACCTCGAAGCCCATGGCGGTATCTGAGCGCTTCACGATCTGCAGCGTCCAGCGCCCGAGGCTGACAAGGGCGTCGCGCAGTTTCGACCCGGCATAGCCTCCGTCGGCGAACATGTGATGCAGTTTCGGAGCCTCGCGACGGAGCTTCGCGAAGACACCAGGTGCGCCATCGCGGTCCTGAATACCGGCGCTGTGGACCGTACAGGCGATCAGGTTGCCGCAGGTGTGATCCGCTTGCCCGCGTCGAAGCCCGAAAGTGACGTGTTTTCAGATGTTTTCACACTCTGGCTGTCAACCACACCGGCTGTGGGCTGCGCCTCCCGACCTGCCGCCTGCCGCGCCTGCGCGACTAGCGCCCGGTTGATCTCGGCCAGCAGCCCATCGTCACGCCAGCGGTAGAAATAGTATCGCACTGTCGAGACCGGCGGGAAGTCCCGAGGCAGGAGCGACCACGCGCATCCCGCCGCCGCGATGTACTGGATCGCATTCCAGACTTGGCGCAGGTCAACTGTCCGCGGTCGCCCAAGACGGTTCGGTCCGGGCAGGAGCGGACACACAACCGCCCATTCTTCATCCGTCAAATCGCTTGGATAACGCTCGGTCTTCCGATTATGCTGCGCGCGAGTGAGTTCAGTCCNGGCCATCGTGATCTCCGTTCAGCTTCACAACCGAACAGAATCACAACCTGCTGAATTCACTCAACTCATTTCCGATCAGCCTCTTAGAGGCACTGGGAACGTCTTTTTGCTATGGCAGAGCCCGGAGCCCACCATCATTTCGGCCGCGCGCAGGGACAGGCGGACCGAGTTGAGCACGGGCACGCCGACCGCAGCCTCAATCTCGTCGGACAAAAGCGACATGGAGGCACAGCCGCACACTATGGCTTCGGCCCCGTCGTCCCTGACACAGGCGCGGCAGACGTCGATCAACCGCGCAATCGTCGCCGGATCGCGGTCACGGATTGCCTCGACTGACAGGTCAAATGAAACGATGGAGGTGATGAAGGGATGCATCCCCGTCCGGTGCGCCTGTTCGCGGGCCAGCGGCACGGTTTCGGGGAGCGGCGTGACTACTGAGAAGTGGTGCGCGAGCATGCGAGCGGTATAAAGCGCGGTCTCGCCTGGACCGATCACCGGGATAGCCACACGCTCGCGCGCAGCATCGACCCCGGGATCGCTGAAACATCCTGTGATCACCGCATCAAACCCGCGCCTTTCGGCCTCGACAGCCTGTTCGATCACCCAAAGAGCGAGAGCAAGCTCTTCAGCTCGGCTCTCCACGCTGGAGGGACGCGGGACGGAGCCTTCGAAGTCGGTCATGTTGTCAAGCGTAACACCGGAGCTTGCAAAGCCGCGCAAATATTCAAGCCGCGTGTCGGTTCCAAGAAAACAGATACGCATCAAACCAGATGGCAGGCCACGCGGCGTGTCCCCCCGACATCGCGTAGGCGCGGGACCTCTGTGGCGCAACGCGCCTCTGCCAGCGGGCACCGGTCGCGGAAACGGCAACCCGAAGGAGGGTTGCGAGCGTCCGGTAGGCCGCCGCTTATTGGCAGGGGATCATGGCTCTGGTCCACTCGCGGGATCGGCACCGCCTGCACCAGCGCCTTGGTATAGGGATGGAGCGGATTTTCGACTATTTCGCGTGTCGGTCCGTCCTCGACCACGGCACCCAAATACATGGTGATAGTACGCGCGCAGACATAACGGACAAGCGCTAAATCATGCGAAATGAATACTGCCGCCAGCCCCATACGGTCACGCACTTCGCGCAGCACGTTCAGGATCCCCGCGCGCACCGAAACGTCGAGCATCGAGACCGGCTCGTCAGCGACGATGAACTCGGGGCGCAGCACGAGTGCACGCGCCAGCACAACGCGTTGAAGTTGCCCGCCGGATAGCTGGTGCGGGAAACTCTGAAGGAAATGTTCCGGCGCGGGAAGATGAACCATCTCCATCGCCTCTGCTATCCGCGCGGAATGCTCCTCTTTCGGCACCCGAGCATTATGCAGGGGCTCTTTCAGAGAGCGAAAAATGGTGAAATGTGGATTTAGCGCATCGAAGGGATTTTGAAAGACAAGCTGGGCGCGGCGACGAAAAGCAAGCTCCTCGGTGCGGTCCATCTCCGAGATGTCTTTGCGATCGAAGATGATAGTGCCCTCTGTGGCGGGGATCAGCTTAATCAGCAGCCGCCCGAGCGTGGTCTTGCCGCACCCAGACTCACCTACGATACCCAGCGTCTCGCCGGGTGCCAGCGTGAAATCCACATTGGCTACCGCCTGAAGCTGCGGCTGCTTGCCGGTGATCACATCTCGCAATGAACGTGAGACATCAAATCGTTTGGTCAGACCTTTGACAGAAACAAGAGGTTGGGTCATTCGCTTGCCACTCCCACCCAGGTCGCGGTCTTTATTGCCGTCTCACGGAGCGCGCCTGCCTCGAGCGCCCGGTGGCAATATGCTAGATGTCCGGCACTTACCTGATGTTCCGGCGGATCGGAGACGCAAGCCTCGATGGCAAAGGGGCACCGCGCGCGAAAGCGACAGCCCTTTGGCGGATCAAGCAGATCGGGTGGAGAACCTTCGATCGGCGAAAGTTCGCGATCCCCGCCCCCGAGTTCGGGAAAGGCGTTATACAGACCCATTGTGTAGGGATGCGCTGGGTTGTCGAGCACTTCTGCCACCGGCCCGCTTTCGATCACCTTGCCCGCATACATCACAACCACGTAGTCACACACATAGGCCACCACAGAAATGTCATGTGTTACGAGGATGACCGACAAGTTCAGCTGTTTTTGCAGTTCGGTAAAGGTGTCGAGCACCTGCCGTTGGATCACCACATCGAGCGCGGTCACCGGCTCATCGGCGATCACCAGTTTCGGAGACAACGCCAAACCGAGCGCGATGGAGGCGCGCTGGCGCATCCCGCCAGAGAATTGATGCGGGTAATCGCCCAGCCGCTTGGACTCGAGTCCAACCATTGCGAACAGCTCTTCGGCACGGGTGCGCGCGGCCTTTCGATCCATGCCCCCACGGTCGACAAGCACCTCTTCAATCTGCCTACCCACCCGCCAGACCGGATCGAGCGCATTCATCGCCGATTGTGGCACGTAGGCGATATCGCGCCACAGATATTTTTTCATCTCGCGTTCCGAAAGCGGGACAAGATCGATACCATCGAGCGTTATGCTGCCGCTTGCAAAAACAGCGGACGAGGGCATCACGCGGGTGATCGCGCGCACGGCAGTGGTCTTGCCACAGCCCGATTCACCAACCACGCCGACAACCGCGCCCGCGGGCACATCAAAGCTTACCCCGTCGACTGCGCGAACCCTGCCGCGCGTCGCGCGATAATCGATTACCAGATCTCGGACTTCGAGCAACATGGGTAGATCAGTCCTTCAATTTCGGGAAAAGAATCTCTTCATAGCCACGCGAAATCAGAAAACCCGCGACAACGATGGCAATGATGCAAAGTCCTGGAGGGATGAACCAGTAGTACTGCCCACGCCCGAGCGCTTGCGAAGCATAGGCGTCTTGCAGCATTTGGCCCCACGTCACGCTGTCTGATGGGCCGAACCCAAGGAAGGAAATGGCGGCCTCGGTCAGAATCGCCCAGCCTACCGCGATGGAGGCATAAAGGAAGGACAACGATAATACGTTGGGTGTGATATGAACAAATAGAATGCGCCAGGAGCCGGCGCCTGTCACCCGTGCGGCCTCAACAAAGGCGCGCTCCCGCAGACTCATTACCTGCGCGCGGATCACGCGGGCCGATTGTGGCCAAAGAAGCAGCGCGATACCAAAGACGACATTCCATTCGCTGGGGCCAAGGAACGCTGCCAGTACGATTACAAAGGGTAGAAATGGCACGCCAAGTGCGATATCGGCCAGCCGCATCAAAAGAGTATCCGTCAGACCACCGAAGTATCCAGAAATTAGACCGATCACCGTGCCAATAGTGACAACGCTCAGCGCCGCCGTCACGCCCACCAGAAGCGCGCCACGCGTGCCCATGATAAGCTGGGAATAAATGTCGCGACCGGAAAACGTCGTGCCAAGGATATGCTCGCCGCCCGGTGGCAAGTTTCGGGCAAGATCAAAATTCTCATCGAATAGTATTTCGCGCGGATCATGGGTAATCAGGCTGTTGGCGAAGATCGCGATCAGGACGAAGGCGAAAAATATTAGCAGCCCGATAAAAGCGAATGGATCGCGGCGCGGGATGGCGGTGGCCCGTTTGAACCAACGGATGATTCCTGCGCCAAGCTGCGCACTACGACTAGGCAGCACAATGGTGTCAGCGTGTTGCATCCCTAACCCTCGGATCGAGAAGGTGATATGTGACGTCGGCGATAAAGTTCATTATCACGAGGACACCAGTGATCATCAGGAAGGCACCTTGCGCGAGCGGATAATCCGACGCAGCGACGGCGTTGACGAGCAAGCGACCAATGCCTGGCCATGAGAAGACCGTTTCGACCACCACATTGCCGCCGACCGCGCCGCCAATACCAAGCGCAAAAGCTGTGGCCACAGGTAGCAGTGCATTGCGCGCGGCGTGGCGCATCACGATCGTCGAGGTCGAAAGACCTTTCATCCGCGCCATCGTGATGAATTCTTCCTGAAGTACGTTGAGCATGTTCGAGCGCATCAGCAACAACGGCAGACCCTGAAGATAAATAGCCAGCGTAATCGCGGGAAGCGCAAGATGCGAAATGTAATCGAGCGAGGTGACTCTTTGCCAGCCGCTTTCCCAGTCGGATCCGGAAGTATTGGCGCCGCCGGACGGAAACCAGCCGAGCTGGAACGAGAAAAAGGCTAGGAGAACCATGCCAAGCCAGAATTCAGGCGCCGCGCGCGTCGTCAGAACAAGCGGGATCCCAACACCTTCGACCCAAGAGCCCCGCCGCCAAGCAAGGTAAGCCCCCGCCACTATGCCAAAGATATAGGCAATGATCAGGGAAGCCAGCATAAGGATGATAGAATTGGGTAAAACCCCCATCACCACTTCGGTTACAGGTTTCCTGAAAAAGAACGATTGCCCGAGATCCCCTTGGATCAAGTTTGTGAGGAACAACCAATACTGCTCGCCTAGCGTTTTATTGAGCCCGAACTGACGGATCAACGCTTCCTGCTGTTCGGCCGAGGTTGTAGTGTCGAGGAACGCCGCCAAAGGACTCCCCGGCATGGTCCTAAACATAAAGAAAAGGATCGTTGCGACCGCCCAGAGGACGAAGATCATATGCACAAACCTTTTCAAGACATAGACCATGCCGGGATATCCCTCTAGGTTAAGGTCTCAATTATCGAATTGCTCGGTCTGGCCCATCGGATAGTGCAGCGTACCATCCTCAAGTACGTAGCCACCGTTTTCAAGGATCGACTTGGCAAGATCTATGCCAGTCTCCAACTCCTCGGTGATGCCGTCTTTGTGCCAGAACGACAGCGCAGGCGAGACAGCCGAGTTTGCATTGACGGCAAAGCCATTGTAAGCGGCATTGCGGATCAGATCGCGATTGATCGCAGCCGAGAGCGCACGCCGGAAGGTCGCATCGTTGAATGGCGGACGACGGTGGTTGAACGCCAAGAACTGGAAGCCGATATCGACCGATTCGATCACCTCGATACTACCATCGGCCTCGGCCGCCTCGAATAGAAGTGCAGGGTCACCAGTATAATCCGACAGGAAGTTCAGCTCGCCAGAGCGCAACATCCCGAGTGTCGCCTCGACATTCAGAACAATCCGCAGGATAAAACGATCCATCTCGGGAGCGGCCCAATGGTCTTCATTGGGGTCAAGCACAACCTCCTGCTGAGGGGCCCACCGATTAAACTTGAACGGGCCCGAACCGATTCGTTCATCCTCTACGATCGATTCTGCGTTCTCACCCTCTCCGAGATTAGCCAGAAGCGGCTCCCAGACATGCTTGGGAGCAAGGTTAATTTTGGCCAGCGTCGAGGTCTCGAAAGCGGCATTGGGCTCATTTAGGTCGAAACGCACAGTGCGCTCGTCGATCACTTCGATATTGGAGATGTCCTCGACAAAGGGCCTGTACATCGGCGCGTAGTCAAGTGGCGCGGTGAAGGAGAACACGACGTCCTCAGTGGTCACTGGCTCGCCGTCATGCCACATCATACCCTCGCGCATCGTCATCGTCACGCTTTGCGCATCTTCGGTCCAGCTGACCGATTCAGCGGCCCAGGGTTGTGCCAAGCCGTCTGGACCGATCCGCATCATCCGGTCCCAGATCAGTTCGGTTACCCAGCTATCTGTTGCACCCGAGATATAGAATGGATTGATAGCATTTAGCTCATCGGACGAGTTGAGGATCATGTCCGTCTGGTCACCCAGAGGTTCGATACCAGAGAATGTCCAGAAATTTTTGATCCCCAAACCCGCCTGTTCGACCACGGTCGAGGCATTCCACACCGTGGAGTTAAACGCGTATGTTTGGAGCGGGTGCACGAGGAAGGCATAAACCTGATCTTCATTCACGATGTCTTGCAACTGATCGATCAGCGCCTTGCGCTCGTCGAGGTCAGCGGTCACACGCTGTTGCTCAACGATCCGGTCATATTCCTCGTTGGCATAGCCAACGAAGTTGAAGCCAGCATCGCGCGTGCTCGAGTGGAACAGGTTGTAGATAAGTTCGTCGGGATCGGACCTCTCAGGACGCCCAACCATCTGCCACATGGTCAGATCCCATGTGTCGCGGTTATACCAGACGGCGTCCGATTGCTGCGGGCGCGGCATCCCTCGCACCGCTACATCAAGGCCAAGCTGGCGCCATTGCTGGGCGATCAGTTCTGCAGCTTGGAATTGCGATGGGTTGGCAGCCTGGGCGCGGCTGATCAGCGTTAGTTCGCGAATCGGATCGCCTGCGTCAGCCATGACGGGCGGTGTACCCGCTATCATCCCCGCTGTCATGGCCGCGTAAAGCAGCCCTTTTGATTTCGTATGCATAGTCACCTCTCTTGTTTGGACATAAAGTCTCGGGCGGTACTTACGACCCGCGTCTTTCTTCGTTTTTCTTGTCCTGTTATCCGGTGGCTCGGTGTCGGGAGCCTCCCTCCACGCCACTTCTTTTCGCCAGGCGAAACGCTGTTTTATTACTATGCAGCAAATCTCTCGTCAGGTAAACAGTGTTTGAATATCAACAGGAGAACTCGTTATGAAAAATTCTTCGGAACGCCACATTCTTGAGCAAGCTGGCCTCGATGCCGCTTGGGAGCTGGTAGAGACATTTTCGGGCATGCCTCGTTGGAAACCCCATGATGTTAATGTCGCGGGGGATCTCATCGCCGGGCGGCTTGGCGCACATGGCGTGCCGGTCACGGTCCATCGTCCGCATATTTATCTATCGATTCCGCATGATGCCTCGGTAAGCGCGGGCGGAGTGACGTTCCGCGCCAAGCCGCCGTCATCCTCGGTCGATTGTCCCGACGGCACGATGGGAAAGCTTGTTTACGTCCCCTCACAAAAAGCGAGCCTGCGCTCCTATACAAAGAATGCCGAGAATTTCTTTGGAGGTGCAGGCAAGACCATGGGCGACAGCCTCAAGGGCAAAATCCTCGTCACGGAAGGGTTCGGCAACCCCGCGCTCACTGCACTGGCCGAGGAATGGGGCGCGATCGGACTGATCGCGATCAACCCAGGCGTCGATATCCATTGGGGTACCTGCACAACGATCTGGGGTACACCCGATCTCGACGACATCGGGCGCAAACCCAAGATCCCGGTTGTCGCCGTAAACAAGGAGACCGGGACCGCGCTCATCAAGCAGGCCGAAGCGGGCGTCGAGTGCACGATTCGCACGGTGATGGAGGAAGGCTGGTTCGAACAGGCCGTCCCGGTCGCCGAGATCCCAGGCACGGATAATTCGGAAGATTTCGTGTTGTTGCATGGTCATTACGATAGCTGGGACGTAGGTGTGGGCGACAACGCTACTGGCGACGCCACCATGCTCGAGATCGCACGCGTGCTTTGGACTAACAAAGACAAGCTCAAGCGCAATGTGCGCATCGCCTGGTGGCCGGGCCATTCGACGGGGCGCTATGCGGGCTCCACATGGTTTGCGGACTTCTTCGCGCAGGAGTTGGATCAGCATTGTGTGGCGCAAGTGAACTGCGACAGCCCCGGTTGCCGCTGGGCCACAAGTTATCATCAGACCACCTGTATGGCCGAGATGAAACCGCTGGTGAAATCAGTGATCGAGGAAATCGCCGGGCAAACGCCAATTTTCAAGCGACCCAATCAAGCGGGCGATTATTCCTTTAACAATATCGGACTGTCGAGCTTCTATATGCTGTCCTCGACCATGCCCGACGATATCCGCGCCGAGAAGGGATATTACGCCGTCTCGGGCTGCGGCGGCAATATCGCGTGGCATACGGAAAACGACACGCTGGAGATTGCGGATAAAGAGGTGCTTTTGCGCGACATCCGCATCTACCTGCTGTCGATCCTGCGGCTTGCGCAATCTGAGATTCTGCCGGTCGACTGGCGGATGCTCACGGCGGAGTTCTCCGAAACGCTCGAGGAATATCAAGCGGCCTGCGGCGATGCCTTCGATCTGACGCCCGCCAGCGCCGGTGTCGGCGCGCTTGATGCCGCGCTTGAACGGCTGGATGTGGGCATCGCGGGCGGGTCGGTCTCGGCGGAGGTGGTCAATGCCGTGCGCCGCGATCTCGCGAGGATCCTCGTGCCGCTCAACTATACCCGCGTGCCGCGCTTCCGGCATGATCCGGCGATCACCTGCCCACCGCTGCCAATGCTCGATGTGGTGCTTGACCTCAAGGATCACGACGACGCCACAAAGGGCTTTGCGCTGACGCAGGCACTCCGTTCGCGCAACCGTGTCGAGGCCGCGCTGCGCGCCGCGATCCAGCGTGTCGAGGCTGCGCTCTAGTGGGGAATGTCCCGGCCGATGTTGAACTTCTCCATTTCTGTGGCCTATGAACCACCTATGTTGGCACACTACAGGCCCCATCGGAAGGTTTGTGCGTAGGATTACTCTAAGAGGCTGATCGGAAATGAGTTGAGTGAATTCAGCAGGTTGTGATTCTGTTCGGTTGTGAAGCTGAACGGAGATCACGATGGCCTGGACTGAACTCACTCG
>SL_7KL_010_BRINEDRAFT_10001532_pt1 | contig 10995 bp, 8 predicted proteins | sample SodLak_010_BRINE_FD_10663 | JGI IMG/M metagenome (IMG submission 10663)
CGCCCAGGGCAGGCCGACGAGCAAGGCGGGGCCGCCGTCATCGGTCTCGCGCGCGAGCTGATCGAGCGCTGCGCGGCAGGCATCCTGGAAGGCCGGTTTGAGCACCAGATCTTCCGGCGGATAGCCGGAAAGGAAGAGCTCGGAGAAGACGACGAGATCCGCCCCTTCCGAGGCCGCCTGCGCACGCGCGGCGCGCACCTTGCCGGCATTGCCGGAGACGTCTCCGAGGACGGGGTTGAGCTGCGCGAGCGCGATGGCGAGGCTGTTCGTATCGGTCATGTTTTTGAGATACCGCGCCAGACACGTGACGGCAACGGGGCAGGGCGTTTCGCAGCGAACCGATCAGGCGGTTTTCCACCCCCGGACCCGATCGGGGGGGCTGACCGGCATCGCGCGCGCCGGTCCGGACGCTGACGCGTCAGGGGGATCACGAAGCCGGATGCAATCGAAGACAATTTTTCGTGTTGAATTCTATTGATGATTGCCGGCAATTGTGAAGCTGCATGAATCACTGTGACGGGGTGTGATATGAGCAGGTCTTTCGACAGACGCAGTTTCATGAAGGCGATCACCGGCGGTGCGGGGGCCTCGGCGCTCGCCACGATGACGGCTGGCAACGGAGCCATGGCATCGCAGCGGAGCTGGGATCACAGTTACGATGTGGTCGTGGTCGGCTATGGCGGCGCCGGTGCGGCAGCGGCCATCACGGCGCATGATGCCGGTGCCCGGGTCCTGATCATCGAAAAGGGTCCGCGCGGCGGCGGCTCGACCTATTATTCGGGCGGCTATTTCGTCAGCCCGACCGATGTGGAAGCCGCCGCCGATTATCTGATGGCCTGTTCGAAGGCGGCGGAAGGCCAGCATTTCGACGTTTCACGCGCGGATTTCGTCGCCTGGGCGAAAGAGGCATCCGGGAATGCCGCCTGGTTCCGTGAGCTCGGTGGCGATCCGATCCGGATGGCGCATGGCTGGTATTCCGATGCGCCGGGGGCCGAGAGCTTCGCCACCTTCCAGCCGGAATCGGCACCACACGGGGTCGGCATCTGGAAGGTGCTGGAGGCAGCCGTCGCGGCGCGCGATATCGACATCCTCCACGAGGCGCCGGGCAAGGAGCTCGTCACCGGGCCGATCGCCGATGAGGGGGGAGCCGAGGGCGTCGCAGTGGTGGGCATCATCGCACAGACGGCGCAGGGGCCCTTGCGGATCGAGGCCCGAAAGGGTGTGATCCTCACCTGCGGTGGCTTCGATTACGACGAAACGCTGAAGAAGAGCTATTTGCGGGTCTATCCGCACTATTCCGTCGGCCATCCCGGCAATACCGGTGATGCCATTGCGCTCACGGCGAAGGTCGATGCGGCGCTCTGGCGCCTGACCGCGACGCCTGCGAATGTCTGTCACAAGTTTCCCGAAGTGCCGGTCGCCTATCCGTCCCTGATTCAGATTTTCCCCGACACGTATTCCTTCGTGATGGTGAACGCGCAGGGCAGGCGTTTCGTCGATGAGACGCTGAACTACGACGCCGTGGGCAAGAGCATGGAGAATTACGATCCGGCGAGCCGCAGCTTCGCCGGAGATGGCGCGTGGCTGATCTTCGACGAGAAGACGCGTCGCCAGGGCCCGGTGAGCTTTCCGCTGCCGATCGGGGACCCGGCCTACCACTGGAGCGAGGACAACCAGGCCGAGATCGACAAGGGCTGGATCATCAAGGCGGACAGCATCGCGGACCTGGCCGGGGCGCTCGGTCTCGATGCGGCCACGCTCGCCGCCACCATCGACACCTACAATAGCGATTGTGCGGCCGGTCGCGATTCGCAGTACGGGCGCGAACGCGGGCTGATTGCTCTCGATAGCGGACCTTATTACGGCCTGCGCAGCTATCCCGGCCTGTGGTCCACCGGGGGCGGGCCGCGCATCGATCGCTTCGCGCGGGTGATCGATGTTTCCGGCAATGTGGTACCACACCTGTATGTGGCCGGCGCCGCCTCACCATTCTCGCTGGCGCATCTCTATCCCGTCAGCGGAACCGCAATCGCCGACTGCTTCGCCATGGGGCGGATTGCCGCCCGCATGGCCGTCGCCCAGGAACCCTTATCGGGGCCCGCATCCCCCGCACCGGAGTAAGGTGCCGTGCCCGTCGAGGCAGTTCGGCGGTCGCGGCGATGCATTGCCGCGACCGGCACGCAGCGCTATCGTCACCATGTATCGGGAAAAGGCCGTCCGGGGCCTTCATGCGGATCGGGGTGCGACGGGCGTCATGGATCTTCTCCTCTTCTTCGTCTTTCTCGCCACCTGCGCGGTCGCGGCTTCCTCGGGTGTGCTGTTCAAGCCCGGCGCCTGGTATCGCGGCCTCGACAAACCGGGCTGGACGCCGCCTAACATCGCCTTTCCGATCGTCTGGAGCGTGCTTTATCTCCTGATGGCGATCGCGGCCGCGCGGGTGGCGGGGCATCCGGGCAGTGCGCTGGCGCTGGCCCTGTGGAGCCTGCAGATCTGCCTCAATACGCTGTGGTCCGGCGTCTTCTTCGGCCTGCACCGGATACGTGCCGCAGCGATCGTGATCGGGCTGCTCTGGGTCGCGCTCGCCGCCACGATCATGGCTTTCGCCGCGATCGACGGGCTCGCCGCCGCGCTGCTCGTGCCGTATCTGATCTGGGGCAGCTACGCGTTCGCGCTCAACCTCTCGATCCTCGCGCGCAATCCGAAGGCGACCGATGCCGCCACGTGACGGCGCGCCCGGATCACGTATGCTTGACAATCGCGCTGGGGACCTGTCGCGGCGCGTTATTTTCTCTATCTTCCATGCGCGGGTTTGCGCATGATCCCGCCGCCGGAAGCTGACCGGCGTGAATCGCGGGGAGCGGCAATTGAGGGCGTGCATCTGATGCAAAGGGCTTCGCTGGTTTTCGCCCTCGCGGGCGCCTTACTTCTGATCGGTGCGCTGTTCGGCGAGACCATCCTGCTGCTCCTGCCGGTCGCCACCATCGGCATCGCGGCGGCGTTGCGGTTTTCGCATGATACTGCGGTCTATCTGCGCATCCTGATCGGGCTGATCGCCTTTGCCCATACGCTGCTCGGTACGCTCTATCTGATCGAGATCTACGGCTATACGCCGGCGGCGATGGACGGGTTCACGCCGCCGCTGGCCATGCCGGTGGCGGCGGCGATCTTCGCGCTCGCCATGCTTGCCGTCGGGCGTATCCCGGTGATCCGCACCATCGCGCAACTGACCGATCCGTTCTTCGTCTCGCGCGAAATGGGGGTGGTGAAGGTCTGGCCGTTCCCGGAATTCCGGGCCCAGGAGCGCATCATCGGCACGGCGCTTCTCTCCGTCGTGGTGATCATGCAATTCGCCCTCGTCGCCATCTCGGTGCGGCTGAGCTACTGGAATCGCGACTGGTTCAACGCCATCCAGGACAGCAACGCGGACGAGTTCTGGCGGCTTCTGCTCACGGTCTGGGTGTTCTGGGTCACGGTCGCCGTGACCATGGCGATCTATCAATATGCGCTGCGCATGACGCTCGACATCCACTGGCGCAACTGGCTGACGCAGTTCTATGTGCGCCGCTGGCTCTCGGGCGCGATTCCCTACCGGATGCAGGTCTTCGGGGTGCAGACCGACAACCCCGACCAGCGCATCCAGGAAGATATCAACAAGTTCACCACCGACACGATGATGCTGACGCTCGGTGTGCTCTCCCAGGTCTCGACGCTGGTCTCCTTCTCGGTGATCCTGTGGACGATCTCCTCCGATTTCACCTTCCCGGGCACCGAGGTGGTGGTGCCGGGTCTGCTGTTCTGGATCGCGCTCGTCTACGCCGTGATCGCGACCTATGCGACGCATCTGATCGGACGCCCGCTGATCCGGCTGAACTTCCTGCAGGAGCGTTATGAGGCCGATTTCCGCTTCTCGCTGGCGCGGCTGCGCGAATATGGCGAGCAGGTCGCGCTGTTGCGCGGGCAGGGCGCGGAGAAGGAGCGGCTGGGCACGCAATTCGCGCGCATCGTCGACAACTTCTTCAAGCGCGTGAGCATCAACAAGCGGCTGATCGCCTTTACCAGCTTCTATGATTATTCGAATTCCGTGGTGCCCTACATCATCGCGGCGCCGTTCTATTTCGCCGGGACGATCCAGCTCGGCGTGATGACGCAGACGGCAGGCGCCTTCGCGCGGGTGGAGAGCGCGCTCTCCTTCTTCATCGACGCCTATCAGCGGCTGGCCTCGTATAAAGCCGTGGTGGATCGCCTGACTTCCTTCGAGGAATCGATGCAGCGCGCCCGCGAGGCCGGGCGCGAGACCGGCGAGATCATGATTACCGAGCATGACGGCGATACGTTGCGCCTCGAGGACGTGATCGTGCGCCTGCCCGATGGCACGCCCATCGTCGGGGCTACCGAACTCACCTTCCGCCCGGGTGAATCGGTGCTGCTGGCGGGGATGTCGGGGACGGGGAAATCGACGCTGTTTCGCGCTATCTCGGGCATCTGGCCCTTCGGCGAGGGTGTCGTGCACAAACCTGCCGGGCGCAAGCTCATGCTCCTGCCGCAGCGCCCCTACATCCCCGTCGGCACCCTGCGCGGGGCCGTGGCCTATCCGGCGCTGGAGAATCTCTATTCCGATGACGCCCTGCGCGCGGCGCTGGAAAAGGCGCGGCTTGCTCATCTCGTGCCGCTGCTCGACGAGGATCGCTCCTGGGCACAGACGCTCTCGCTCGGCGAGCAGCAGCGTCTCGCCATCGCGCGCGCCCTGCTCGAACAGCCCGACTGGCTCCTCGTCGACGAAGCGACCGCCGCCATGGACGAGCCGACGGAAGCCGCGATCTACAAGGTCCTGCGCGAGGAGTTGCCGGAGACGACCCTGATCTCGATCGGCCACCGCTCGACGCTCATCGCCTTCCACGAGCGCCGGATCGACATGAGGGCCGGGGTCGACGGCGTCTATCGCCCCGTCGACCCGGATCACGTCCCGGCGCAGTAATCCGCGCCGCTCTAGCCCCCCAGCGTATCGACGAAACGCACCGGTGCGCCGGCGCCGGGCGTGGTGAGTTCGCCCTCCCACATCACCATGTTGCCGCGCACCATCGTGCCGACCGGCCAGCCGGTGACAGAGACCCCGTCATAGGGCGTCCAGCCGCATTTCGAGGCGATCCAGTCATTGGTGATGGTCATCTGCTTCTTCAGATCGACGATGGTGAAATCGGCGTCATAGCCGGCTGCGATGCGTCCCTTGCGGGCGATCCCGAAAATGCGCTGCGGCCCCGCCGAGGTGAGATCGACGAAGCGCGTCAGCGAGAGCCGGCCCTTGGCGACGTGATCGAGCATGACGGGAACGAGCGTCTGCACCCCGGTCATGCCCGAGGGCGTGTTCGGATAGGTGGCGTTTTGCTTCTCTTCCAGCGTATGCGGCGCGTGGTCTGAGCCGAGCACGTCGACGATGCCCTGTGTAACCCCGCGCCAGATCCCCTCGCGATGGCCCTCGTCGCGGACCGGCGGGTTCATCTGGGCGAGCGCGCCGAGGCGCTCATAGGCGTCCGGCGCAGTGAGCGTCAGGTGGTTGGGCGTCACCTCGACGGTGGCGACATCCTTGTGATCGACGAGGAAATCCATCTCCTCCTTCGTCGAGATATGCAGCACATGGATCTTGGCGCCGGTCGCATGGGCGATGCGCACCAGCCGCTCGGTGCATTTCAGCGCGACTTCCGGCGAGCGCCAGACGGGATGCGAGCGCGGATCGCCTTCCACGCGCAGGCCCTTGCGCTCGCGCAGCATCTCCTCATCTTCCGAATGGAAGGCCGAACGCCGGCGGGTGCGCTTCAGGATCTCGGTCACGCCGCCATCATCCTCCACCAGCAGCGAACCGGTCGACGAGCCCATGAAGACCTTGATGCCCACGGCGCCGGGCAGGCGCTCGAGCTCGGGGATGTCCTTCGCGTTCTCATGCGTGCCGCCGACCCAGAAGCCGAAATCGCAATGCATGCGGTTCGTCGCGCGGGCGATCTTGTCGGCGAGCGCCTCGGGCGTGGTGGTCTGGGGATTGGTGTTGGGCATCTCGAAGACGCTGGTGACACCCCCCATCACCGCCGCGCGGGCGCCGGTTTCGAGATCTTCCTTGTGCTCGAGGCCGGGCTCGCGGAAATGCACCTGGCTGTCGATCACGCCGGGCAGGATATGCAGGCCCGTGCAATCGATCACGCGCTCGGCGGAGGCCTGCGAGAGATCGCCGATCTCGGCGATGCTGCCGGCCCGCACGCCGATATCGCGTATGCCCTCGCCGTCGTGATTGACTACGCTGCCACCCTTGAGGATCAGATCGAATACCGCCATCGCACGCCTCGCTGTTCTTGCTTGCAGGATCGTTTGAAGCCAGTGATGCGGCAAAACCGGGGCTTTGTCATCATCCTCATGCCTTGAGCCCAGGCACCTGCGGGGCTATCTCCAGCGAGAGCGGGGTAACCCCGCGTTTTTCCGACCAGGGGAGGTTGCCATGCCTGTGGCGAGACTGGACGATCGCGCGGTTCTGCATGTTGCCGGGGAAGCCGCGCATGGCTTTCTCGACGGGCTTATCACCAGCGATGTGGACAATGCGCAGCCGGGCAAGCCGATCTTCGCGGCGCTGCTCACGCCCCAGGGCAAGATCCTGTTCGATTTCTTCCTGCATGTGGCGCCGGAGTCGGAGGGCGGGTTCCTCATCGATTGCCGGCGCGACATGCTGCCGGAGCTCACCAAGAGGCTGAAATTCTACCGCCTGCGCGCCAAGGTGACGCTCGATGAGCGCGCCGACGATCTCGCCGTCATCGCCGGCTGGGGCGATGCGGCGGCTCCGGAAGCATCGCTCGCCCGCGGCCCCGATCCGCGCCTTCAAGCACTCGGCTGGCGCGCCATCGTCCATGCCGGCGATGCTCCGGCGGGTGACGCGTCGGGCGATGATTACAAGGCCCGTCGCATGGCCCATGGCATGCCCGAGGGGGGTGCCGATTATGCCTTCGGCGAGACCTTCCCGCACGAGGCGCTGATGGATCACAATGGCGGCGTGGATTTCGCCAAGGGATGCTATGTCGGCCAGGAAGTCGTGTCGCGCATGCAGCATCGCGGCACCGCGCGCACGCGTGTCGTGCCCGTCCAGGCGGTGGCGGGCGCCTTGCCCGGGCCGGGTGCCGAGATCACCGCTGCGGGCAAAGTGGTCGGGACCTGCGTCAGTACGGCGCAAGGCCGGGCCATGGCGAAATTGCGGCTCGATCGGGTCGCCGACGCGCTGGAAGCGGGTGCTGCGCTCGAATCGGGGGAGGCACGGCTTGCCTTGATTCAGCCTGATTGGCTGGGCATCACGCTCCCGGGCGTCGTTGCTGGAGCCGCCGGCGGGCTCGACAATGCCGGCTGACGGCGCTAAACGGTGGCGTCGTTAAGAATGCGTTGACCGTTTACGCGGCATTATCGCTACTCAGTCAGAGTTGCGTAACCATCGGATCAATTATGACCCTGAAATCGCGTTTTCGTCCGCTCAACCGCCATACACTTTCCGGAGCGCTGCTCGGCGCCGGCATCGCCACGGGCGCTTGTGCCGTGTCGGTCGTCCCCGCCCAGGCCCAGACGACCAATGTCTTCGCCGGCAGCTGGACCATGACGATCGGCGCCGAAGGCCGTGTCGTGCCCCAGTTCGAGGGTGCGAAGAACTACCGCATCCGCCCGATGCCGATCTTCTCCCTGCGCCGCTCGGGTGCGCCGAACCGGTTCCGTGCGCCCGATGACGGTATCCGCATCGGCCTCGTCGAGGTCGAGAATGTCCGTGTCGGCGCCGTCGGCAAGTTCCGCGGGCGTCGCGCGGAGAGCGATGCCGCTGCGCTGCAGGGGCTCGGCAATGTCGGCTTCACAGCCGAGATCGGCGGTTTCGCCGAGATCTGGGCCACGCAGAATTTCCGGCTGAGCGCCGAGATGCGCCACGGAATCGGTGGCCATACCGGCGTGCTCGCGGATGTCGGTGCCGATCTCGTCATGCGCCCCGACATGCAGTGGACGCTCTCGGTCGGCCCGCGCCTGGCCTGGTCGAATGCCGAATATAACCGTACCTATTTCGGCGTGAGCCGGGAGCAGCAGGCGGCCGGTTCCCGGCTGGCACTCTACTCGCCGGGTTCGGGCATCCGCTCGCTCGGTCTCGTCGGCTCCGCGAGCTACGCCGTCACGCCCGACTGGACCGTCCGGGCCTTCGCCCGCTACGACCGTCTCGCCGGTGATGTGCGCAAGTCGCCGCTGGTGCGTACGCATGGCTCGCCGAACCAGTTCTCCGCCGGCTTCGGTCTCTCCTATTCCTTCAACGCCGATATGCGCTGAGCGCGCCATGGCGCCCGGCCCGTCCCTGATCATGCACCCGGACGGGCTGGCCCGCTGCTGGTGGCCGGGCGAAGATCCGCTCTATGTCGGCTATCACGATACCGAATGGGGCGTGCCCGAGACGGATGGGCGCGCGCTGTTCGAGAAGCTCATCCTGGATGGTTTCCAGGCCGGCCTGTCCTGGATCACCATCCTGCGCAAGCGTGACGCCTTCCGCGCGGCTTTCGCCGGGTTCGACCCGCAGGTGATCGCCCGCTTCGACGAGGCGCGGGTCGCTGCCCTGATGAACGATGCCGGCATCGTGCGCAACCGCGCCAAGATACTCGCCACCATCGCCGGAGCGCGCGCCTGGCTCGCCATCGAGGAGCGGGAGGGGTTTGCGCATTTCCTCTGGAAATTCGTCGATGGACGCCCGGCGCAGCCGCAATACGAGGCTCGTGAAACCGTGCCGACGCAGAATCCGCAATCGCAGGCCATGTCGCGCGCGCTCAAGGCGGAAGGCTTCGGTTTTTGCGGGCCGACCATCGTCTATGCCTTCATGCAGGCGGTGGGCATGACCAATGATCACCTCACGGGTTGCTTCCGCCACGCCCAATGCGCCGCGCTCGCCGATATCCGGATCGACAGGGCGCGCGCATGAGCCGCAAATCATCCGCATATGCGCCCCCGCGCGCCTGGCAGCGGATGCTGTCGGGGCGCCGGCTCGATCTGCTCGATCCTTCGCCGCTGGATATCGAGCTCGAAGACATCGCCCACGGCCTCGCCCGTGTCGCGCGCTGGAACGGGCAGACCCATGGCGTGCATATCTTCTCGGTGGCCCAGCATTCGCTGCTGGTGGAGGCGGTTGCCGGGGATATGGCGCAGGCGCTGACGCCGGGCGAGCGGCTCGGTATCCTCCTGCATGATGCGCCGGAATACGTCATCGGCGACATGATCTCGCCCTTCAAGGCGGTGATCGGCGATACCTACAAGCAGGTCGAGGCGCGGCTGATGGCGGCGATCCGCCTGCATTTCGGCCTCTCCGCCGCACCCTCACGGGCGCTCGCCGCGCTGATTAAGCGCGCCGACGGCGCCGCCGCCTTCCACGAGGCCGTTCGCCTCGCCGGCTTTGCGGAGGACGAAGCCGAGCGTTTCTTCGGCAAGCCCCGGACATTGTCTCCCGCGAGCGAGGAACTGCTCGCACCGCAGCCGATCGAGACGATGCAGCAACTTTTCGCGCAGCGCGTCGCGGCCTTGCAGGATGAGCGCGGCAGGTAAAGCGCGCGGCGAGGCATGTACGCGAATCGGCGACGAGAGCGGGGGGCAGGTTGCGCGGCTGTCCGGATCCGGCATGGTCGCCGATGGCTGACCAGATCCGGTGCGCCAGATGGGACGCCGCTGCATATCTCCGCGCGTGTTTCTCACGGTGATCGCCCGGCAGTGCTGGAAATCATGGCCCATCCCGTGTATGGAAACGCGCGGGGCGTGCCGTATCAATCGAACCATCTGACGAGGAGCCCATGCTCAACAGCCTGGATATCGCGAAGGAGCCGTCGCAGACGCGCGTCGTCGTGGCCATGTCGGGCGGTGTCGATTCCTCCGTCGTCGCCGCGATGATGCAGCGCGAGGGCTATGACGTCATCGGCATCACGCTGCAGCTCTACGATCACGGCGCCGCCGTGCATCGCAAGGGCGCCTGCTGCGCCGGACAGGACATCCACGATGCGCGCCGCGTCTCGGAGATGCTCGGCATCCCGCATTACGTGCTCGATTACGAATCCCGCTTCCGCGAGGCGGTGATCGACAATTTCGCCGACAGCTATCTCGCTGGCGAGACGCCGATCCCCTGCGTCGAATGCAACCGCTCGATCAAGTTCCGGGATCTCCTCGCCACCGCGCAGGAGCTCGGCGCCGATGCGCTCGCCACCGGCCATTACGTCGCGAGCCGCGCGCTGCCTGATGGCCGGCGCGCGCTCTACCGCGCCCTCGACCCGTCGCGGGACCAGAGCTACTTCCTCTATGCAACGACGCCCGAACAGCTCGCCATGCTGCGCTTCCCGCTGGCCGAGCAGGAGAAGAGCGAGACGCGCGCGCTCGCCCGCGAGCTCGGGCTGGTCGTGGCCGAGAAGGCCGACAGCCAGGATATCTGCTTCGTGCCCAACGGCAATTACGCCGATGTCATCGCCAGGCTGAAGCCGCATGCGGCGGAGCCGGGGGATATCGTCCATCTCGACGGGCGCGTGCTCGGCCGCCATGAGGGGATCATCCATTACACGGTCGGCCAGCGCCGGGGCCTCGGCATCGCCGTGGGCGAGCCGCTCTTCGTCGTGGCGCTCGATGCCGATCGCGGGCGCGTCATCGTCGGCCCGCGCGAGGCGCTCGCCACCCGCAAGATCATCCTGCGCGATCTCAACTGGCTCGGCGACACGCCGCTTTCCCGGATCGGCGAGGCCGGTATCGAGATCTGCGCCCGCGTGCGCTCGACGCGCGCCCCCGGCCCGGCGATCCTGCGCATGAAGGACGGCGTGGCCGAGGTCGAGCTGCTCGTGGCCGAGGACGGGGTCTCGCCCGGCCAGGCCTGCGTCTTCTACGAGAGCGACGATCCGCGTGCGCGCGTGCTCGGCGGCGGCACCATCGCCACCCGCGTCGGCGCCCCGCGTCTCGACATGATCGGCGCCGAGCCTCTCGGCAAGA
>SL_7KL_010_BRINEDRAFT_10001533_pt1 | contig 10994 bp, 11 predicted proteins | sample SodLak_010_BRINE_FD_10663 | JGI IMG/M metagenome (IMG submission 10663)
CCTTTGTGTCAGGGTGAGTTGGCGCGCTTGGCTGCGGTCTGGCCTGAGCTGCTGGTCGGCACTACCGAGGCTGGCCCAGATCGGGCAACACTAAAATGGCTGGCCACGGTCGCTCCGGCCCTGGCTGAACCACTTCAGCGACTGGGTGGTGGTCATCCCAGCCTAGAACCGGATCATCCTGAATTGCAGGGACACAGCGCCAGCATTGGACTGGCGGCTGATGTCACGGCCAGTCGTGATGCCGGCTTGGCCTTGGCCCAGTTTTGGCTCGCTCACGACTGGCAATGTCGCCACCTAGCTGCCTACACACCGATCCTGCAGCGGCTACAACAGTTGCTCAACCGACCGATACCGCCCCTGTTCACTGCCTTGTATGGCGCCCGTTTAAGGCTGGATCAAGTCGAGCCATTGGATGCCAGCGCCGCCGTCTACCTGCACAACCCCAGCTTTGTGATTGGGCTGATGCAGTTGCTGTCGCCACCGCTGGCGGCCCTTGATCTGCGCCCTGGCGGCTCGCCGCAGCGTTTGCCTCATGACACGATTCTAGGACTGCCTGAGCGCCCCATTGCCCTGCTCAGCAGTGACTCGGCCTTGGCCATTGGCCTCGGCGATGCAGCCATTGACCGCCTGCCCGATGCCGTGCGCAGTAGACGCGGTGATCCCACCCTGTTGCGCTTACGGCTGCGTGATCAGACATGGTTGCAAGCGCTAATGCGCCTGCCTGCCTCGTTGCGCCCGATGGATCCCGACCTGTGGCAGGACCTGTGGCCTTGGACCGACGTAGGCGCAGCCTTAAGCGTTGAAGAAAATCAGATCGTGCTGCGCACCGCACTGGCCTGGCCAAGCCCGACTAGAAACCCGACGAGGCATTATCCTCGCGCTGAAAATGCGACCGAATAAGGGGAATGGAGACGCTGCGGCGTTCGGCTAAGGCTTGCTGCGCCAGTGCGCTGACCAAACGACTGAGCGCTGCCGGCGCGCGCTCCGTACGGCTAATAAGATAGCTGGCGGCACCCGGGCTCAGCACCGCCTCATAGGCATCCACCCACTGCTGAACCAAGGTCAGCAAGTCATCCTCGGCCAAGGGCTTCAGGGTCAGCCGCGTCGCCTGACCCAGGCGCGATCGCAGGTCGGGCAGCGCAATCTCATCCAAACTGGTGGCGCTCATCAGCACCGTGGTGCCTGCGGCGCGCCAGTCATTGAGTGCGTTAAACAAAGCACGCTCGGCATCCGCCACCCCGGAGACCTCATCGACATCATCCACCACCACCAAGGCCGCTTCGGTCGTGGGCAGCAAGGCCCAAACCGCAGATCGGCTCAATGGTAGATAAGCACTGTCACGGCCCAACCGCTGATGGTGGTGAAAGGCGGCGGTTAATAAGTGGCTGCGGCCATGGCCAGCAGGACCCTTCAATAAGGTCCAGCTGCCCGTCTCCAGGCCATCTCGCAAAGTCGCCACCACCGAGCCATTGGGCCCAGCGATGTAGTTGTCAAAGCTCGGATGGGGCGGTGGCGCCAGCGCCAGCGGTAGTTGTGAGCGTGCATTCATGAGCGACGTGTTCGGGCAATCTCACGCGCTTTGCCACCCCACACCCAGCTGTACTGCACCAGCGTTAGGAAAGTGAGCACAGCCACCAGCCACTCCAACCCCAGCTGACCCTCAGGCGGCAGCGGCAACCCTGCCAAGCGGATCAGCACAAACCACATCAGAAAGACTTGGCAAAAGGTGTTGAACCGAGACAACTGCGTGGGCAAGGCCTCAAAGCGAGCAAATCGAAAATGATAAATAAGCCCACCAATGACCAGCACCACATCACGGAGAATGACCAACAACACCAACCACCAAGGCAGATAGCCCAGCGCCGCCAAGGTGAGATAGCTGGCCACCATCAGTAATTTGTCCGCCAAGGGGTCGGCCACGCCACCAAACTCCGACTGCCAGCCGAAGCGGCGCGCTAACCAGCCGTCCAACAAATCTGACAAGCCGGCAAAAATGGCCACCGCCAACGCCCACTGATAATGCCCGCCAATCAACAGCCACACCAAAGGTGGCACGGCCAACATGCGGCTGATGGTCACTGCATTCGGAATCAGACTAAACGACATCACATCAACCGCAGCCGCAATACGCCATCGGCGCCGCGGTCTTCAACCTGCAACACGCCACCCAAGCCCAAGACGCGTTCAAACTGGCTGCCGCGCACGCGCACAAGCAGTTCTATGGTGTCACCCTCAGCGGACATCAGCCGCACCGACTCGACCGCACTCAGCATTTCAAGGTGCGCCATTGCCTCACGATAATGCACGCGATCGCGCACACCGCTGATCAACACGCGTTGCTCACCATCGGCCAAGCCATCATCCAGTTGAGCGTATTGCTCAGCCAAGGACTGCAGCAGCCTGGCCAAGACTTGATCAATGGCCACGGCCATGGAGATGGCCGGGAACGTCTGGCTGAACTCACGACTGCCATGCTGCCAAAACAGGCGCGCCAGCCAGGTTGCCCCATCTTGACGCAGGTCTAGCATCACCACCACACCGGCACCATAGCGCTCGGCCGCCGCTTGCGAGGCCTCAACAAAGCCCCCCCGAATATCGGTCAAGCCCACTTGCGCCAAATCCGTTGCATCCCCCAGCGGCTGAATCACGGTCAGACCGTAGCGCCGCGCCACCTCTGCGACCATGCCGGCCACCTGCTGACCATCAGCCAGCCGCGCCCCCTGCTCATCCTCCATCGCCACCCACAACAGCAGCGCGGGCCGCTCTCTGCCCCAGGCGGGCACGGCGCGTTCGCGGAGCAACTGGTCAATGGCCTCGGGATCAAATTGAACTTGATGACGCAACACACTGCGCTGACGGCCATCGGGCTGGAGCAAGTTGCGACGCACCACTTGACGACTGAGGATCAGTGGCGACAACTCATTAGGCTGCACGGCAAGCTGCGCCACCATGGACTGATTCAGTTGGCCGGTGAGGCGCTGCAGCACCTCATCAAGTGCCCGCAGCTCACTGGCCGGCCCAGCATCACGGGCCTCTGCAATCTCTGCCTCACCCACATATAAGCGTTGAACATCAGCGATAAGTGCAACAGGTAGGCCCCACACAGCGAGGGCAAAGAAGACGGCAACAAAGCTTGGCCACGGCAGAGAGCGATTCATAGCCTCGAAAAGATACCATAGGGTCAGCCTGATCAGTCACAATAGATGACCTCAATGACCGGTCCCCCAGCAGGATTGAGGCAATGGCCAAACCGCCCAAATCAGAGCCCATCAGTTACCGCAGCGCCGGTGTCGACATCGATGCTGGCCAAACCCTGGTCGAGCGCATCAAAAACCGCGTCGCCGCCACCCACCGCCCCGAAGTGATGTCTGGGCTGGGTGGTTTTGGTGGGCTGTTCCACCTAGGTCAGCGTTTTAACGATCCGGTGCTGGTCTCGGGCACCGATGGCGTTGGCACTAAGTTGCTGTTGGCGCGTCAACTCAATCAACACCAACACATTGGCATCGACCTTGTCGCAATGTGTGTCAATGACATACTGGTCTCTGGCGCAGAGCCGCTGTTTTTCCTTGATTATTTTGCCTGTGGACGCCTGGATGTGGATCAGGCCGAACAGGTCATTGCCGGCATCGCCGAGGGTTGCCGTCAGGCCGGTTGTGCCCTGATTGGTGGCGAGACCGCCGAGATGCCGGGCATGTACGACGATCAAGATTATGACTTGGCTGGTTTCGCAGTCGGGGCGGTCGAGCGCGACGCCATCATCGACGGTCAAGGCATCACGGATGATTGCGTCATGATTGGTCTTAATGCCAGTGGCGCGCACAGCAATGGCTATTCACTGATCCGCCAAGTGCTCAAGCAGGCCCAAGCCCAGCCTGAGCCTGAGTTACTGAACGCACTGATGGCGCCCACCCGAATATATGTGCCATTGGTGTTACCACTGCTGGCTCACTACGACATTCGCGGCATGGCCCACATCACTGGTGGCGGGCTGACTGACAACATCATTCGGGTGGTACCGGCCGAATACAGTGTGGAAATTGATCCCAGCACTTGGACACCACCTGCCCTATTTGATTGGCTGCAAAGCCATGGTCCGATTGAGCTCAGCGAAATGCGCCGCACCTTCAACATGGGCATTGGCTTTGTTTTGATTTGCCCTGGCGATCAGGCCGACGCGATCTTGAGGGCCTTGCCTGAGCCGGCCCAAGTGATCGGTCGTATCGTTCGCAGCACAGATGAACAGCGGGTGATTTACCTGTAATGACCGCCGTTAGTGCTGAACGCATCGTTGTGCTGATCTCTGGCCGTGGCAGCAATGCCATGGCGGTGATTGAGGGGTGTCACAGCGGCCTCATTGACGGCCAAGTGGTCAAGGTCATCAGTGATCAGCCCGACGCGCCCGGTCTAAAGCGGGCCGAAGCACATGACATCTCAACCGCCTGTGTGAATGCCGCCCAACATACTGATCGCAGCAGCTTGGAACGCGCACTGACCGCCAGCCTCGACGAAGCGAGACCGACATTGGTGGTTTTGGCCGGCTTCATGCGGGTATTAAGTGCTGACTTTCTCGCCCCCTACGCGGGCCGTATTCTCAACATCCATCCATCGCTGCTGCCACGCTACCGAGGACTGAACACGCATGCCCGCGCACTGGCCGCCGGTGATATGGAGCATGGGGCCAGTGTCCATTTTGTCACCGCTGAATTGGATGGCGGGCCGGTCCTGAGTCAGGCCTCGCTGACCGTTCACTCGACGGATACTGCCGCCACACTGACTGAGCGGGTGTTGCAGTTGGAGCATCGCTTGTTGCCAGCAACTGTGGCACTATTGGACAAAGAAACGGTCGAATTGAATCATGAAAGCATCTTCATCAACACAACAGCACTGGCTTCCCCGCTGCGCTTGGGCATTGAGCTGTCTGATGATGGCGGTCTTCTCAGCGGCGCCAACTGTCGCTGAATCGAAGCAACTCGCCCCCATCCCCGCTCATACCGCCGTTTACGAGGTGTTGCGCTATGGCAACAAGCTGGGTGAGATCCAGGTCGAGCTCAGTCAGGCTGACGATGGCATCTGGCTCTATGAAACCGAAACCCATGCCACCGCTCGCTTAGCCCGCATGATGGGCTTGAGTGCAGCCGAGTCTGCTTATTTCATGTGGCACCGCGACCCGCAACGGGCTGGGCATGAGCTGGTCTTGATGCTCAGTTACTATCAGCTGGCACAGGGGCCGCTGCGCACCCGATTCTGGCGCCACCAAGTGGACTGGGCCGATGGCGTCTCCAGTACCGAGACCAGAGAAGGCGATTTCACCATTGCGGTGGAGCCGGGCGTAGTCGATCCGCTCACCATGCGTCTGCAACTTGCAGTCATGCTGCAACACGACCATGATCACGAAGACGATCTGCACTTCAGAGTGCTGGAGCGCACCTCAGTCGAGGATCAACAGTTTTTGTTCCGCGGCCGCGAGTCGGTGGCGTTGCCTATGGGTTGCGTCGACAGCCTGGCCTTCCATCGTTTTCGCCGCGAAGGCTCATCACGGAACTACAACTCTTGGCATACGGAGTCGTTTTATTGGATGCCCGTGCGCATGGTGCAAACTCGCGATGATGAGCCCTACATTGATATCCGTTTGATCGAGACCAGCCTGGCACTCGACACACAACCGTGCCCATAACACTCAAACTGCCCACCCCTTTCGTAACCCTTCGTGCCTGTCGACGCTGGCTGACCTTGCTATTGCTCAGCGCGCTGCTGTGCGGCTGCGCCGTTAATCCACTGACCGGCCAGCGCGAACTTAGCCTATTTGACGAGCAATGGGAGCGTACGGTGGGGGCCACACACTACGCGCCGTTGCGCCAAGCTGAGGGGGGTGATTTCACGCTTAATCCTGAGTTGGTGCGTTACGTTCAGTCCGTTGGGTCTCGCTTGGTTGAACACGCCGACCGCGATCTCGATTATGAATTTGCCGTCATCAACAGTTCGGTGCCCAACGCTTGGGCGCTGCCGGGTGGCAAGATCGCCATCAACCGCGGCCTACTGACCGAGCTGCGGTCTGAGGCTGAGCTGGCGGCTGTACTGGGCCATGAAATGGCCCACGCCGCGGCCCGTCATGGCGCACGCGCGCAATCCCGGCAAATTCTGGCGCAAACCGCCGTTGTGCTCGGTGGTGTTGCCGTCGGTGTCGCCACCGACCGCGATGAGTACGCCACCGTGGCGGTGCTTGGCGGATTGCTAGGCGCTGCACTCATCGGGCAACGGCACTCGCGCGATGCAGAAAGAGAAGCCGACTACTTCGGCATGATCACTATGCATCGGGCCGGCTACGATCCGGTGGGCGCTGTTGAATTGCAGCAGTCTTTTGTGCGCTTGTCCGAGGGCCGCGATCGCGGTTTTCTCGATGGCCTGTTTGCCTCGCACCCGCCGAGCCAAGAGCGTGTGGAAAATAACCGCCGCACCGCTTCTGAGTTGGGAGTTGGCGGATTTCGTGGCGAGGCGGAGTATCAGCAACAAATCGCCCTGCTGCAGTCACTGGCACCCGCCTATGCGGCGCTTGATGCAGGCCGTCGGGCCATGGCTGAGGGCGAGGTCAGCGCTGCCTTGGAACAGGCGGAAACCGCATTGGCACTGACCGATCAGGAGCCCCTGTTTCACAATCTGGCCGGCGATGCGCTGGCCAGCGCAGGCCAACTGGAAGCGGCAGAGGCCGCCTATTCGCGAGCACTGAGGCTAGATCAAAGTTGGTTTTACCCGCTCCTGCGGCGTGGCATGGTGCGGCGATCACTGGGCCGGCTCGAGGCGGCTCGCACCGATCTTCAGGCCAGCATTACTCGCTTGGAAACCGCCGATGGCCACTATCACTTGGGCAGCATCGAGCGTGCATTGGGCCGGCGGGAAGCCGCCATCAGCCACTACCGCATCGCGGCGCAATCGGATGACCCCAGTGGACAACGTGCGCGACAGGCACTGCGCGAGTTAGACGCCGACTAGAACGCTTTAGCTGGCGGGCAGCCGGCGAATTTGGGCGCCCAGTTGAGAAAACTTCTCCTCGATGTTTTCGTAGCCACGATCAATGTGATACACGCGGTCGATCACCGTGTCGCCCTCAGCCACCAACCCGGCCAACACCAATCCCGCTGAGGCACGTAAATCGGTGGCCATGACGGGCGCCGCATGCAGGCGGTCAACGCCGCGAATGATCACAGTGTTGCCCTCAATTTGCATGTTGGCGCCAAGGCGTTGCAGCTCCAGGACATGCATGAATCGGTTTTCAAACACCATTTCTCGGACCACACCCGTGCCCTCAGCAATGGCATTCAGGGCGGCAAACTGCGCCTGCATATCGGTCGGGAAACCTGGATATGGCGCTGTGGTTAAGCTCACCGCACGCGGCCGCTGACCACGCATATCCAGTTCGATCCAGTCCTCACCACATTCGATGTGTGCCCCCGCCTCAATCAACTTCTCCACCACCGCATCCAGCGTATCCACACGCACTGACTCAACGCGCACTCGGCCACCGGTGATGGCTGCTGCCACCAAAAATGTGCCTGCCTCAATCCGATCCGGCAGCACGCGGTAGTCATAACCGCCAAGCTCTGGCTGACCGATCACTTCGATACGGTCAGTGCCGTGTCCTTGGATGCGCGCGCCCATGCTGATGAGGCACTCAGCCAGATCAGTCACCTCAGGTTCGCGCGCCGCGTTCTCAATCACGGTGGTGCCATCGGCCAATGCGGCGGCCATCAAGACATTTTCAGTGCCCGTCACCGTCACCGTATCGAATACAACACGCCCCCCATGGAGCTGCTTAGCCCGGGCATGAATGTAGCCAGATTCCATGGTGATGTGTGCCCCCAAAGCTTTGAGCGCCTTAAGGTGGAGGTTCACCGGACGCGCGCCGATGGCACAGCCCCCCGGCAACGAGACCTGCGCCGCGCCCGCCCGAGCCAGCAGAGGGCCCAACACCAAAATCGAGGCGCGCATGGTCTTGACCAACTCATAGGGCGCGATTTCAGTGTGCAGGCGGCTGGCGTCCAGGCTGAGCTCGAAGTGGTCACCCAAGGAAATCTGGACCCCCATTTGGCCCAGCAGCTCCATCGTCGTGGTGACGTCTTTCAAATGGGGCACCCCACGCAAGCGACATGGCTCGCGCGTGAGCAGTGACGCCATGAGGATGGGCAGCACTGCGTTTTTTGCGCCGGAAATTTCAACTCGGCCGTCTAGCACCGAGCCCCCTGTGACCTGAATGCGAGCCATGATTAGCTGCCTTCTTCGGGGGTTTTTAGGTCTAGGGTCAAGGCATGGACCTCGCGGCCCAATGCCTCACCCAGCTCCGCTTGTAGCACAGCATGCACCATGCGGTGCCGCTGCAGCCGGCTGCAGCCGACGAACTGAGCGCTGATCACACGCGCCGAAAAATGCACATTGTCGGCGGATTCCACGTGCACCTGAGCCTCGGGCATGGCCTGGTGTATGATTTGTTGAAGTTGGGCTGCATTGATCGGGAGCAGGTTCATGGTCACTCAAATCAGGTGGGTTCAGATGACAGACTGTAAGTCTACCCGCAAGTTTAGCTGATTGTTGTTGCCCACCTGCCACTGATCACGCCCACCCTCGCCCCGTGTCATCTCCACTCTTGATCGCGCTCCTCCAACTGGCCGCCGGCTGCATTGTGCTCATGTGGGCAGCCGACCGATTGGTCGCTGGCGCCGCATCGCTGTCCCAGCGCTTGGGGGTTTCACCGCTGATGATTGGCATTGGCATCATTGGTTTCGGCACCTCAGCGCCGGAACTGTTGGTCTCCGTGATGTCGGCTTTGCGTGGCAATCCGGGCTTGGCCGTGGGCAATGCACTGGGCTCCAACATTGCCAATGTGGGCCTCATTTTGGGGCTGACGGCTTTGATTTATCCCTTAAGTGTGGCCCGCTCCACCTTCCGCCGCGACCTGCCCCTTTTGTTTGTCGTCATGGCATTGACCACAGTGCTCATGGCTGATTTGTTCCTTGGTCGAATCGAGGCCCTCGTGCTACTGGCTACGCTGGCGATTTGCATGGCGCTTTTGGTGGCAGCCATACGGCGCCCCGAGGCTGATCAGACCTTACCCATCCCCAAGGTCGATCCGACGGCGGCCATGTCGACACGTATTGCCATCCTGTGGACGCTGACCGGCTTGCTGCTGTTACCGATCAGTGCTCAGATTTTTGTCAGCGGCGCCATTGACATCGCCACCCTTATGGGGGTTTCCGATGTGGTCATTGGCCTGACTATTGTCGCTCTGGGCACGAGCTTGCCGGAGTTGGCAGCGGCCGCCGCCAGCGCCATCCGCCGTCAAGACGACCTCACCATTGGCAACATCCTCGGGTCAAATCTCTTCAACCTGTTGGGGGTGCTGGGCATTGCGGCGCTGATCACGCCCATGGCCATTGAGCCCATCTTGTTGCGGCGTGACATTACCGCCATGGTCGTCATCACCTTGGCACTATGTGTGCTCGCTTGGCGCCGTGTTGGTGATGGTCATATCAACCGAGTCTCAGGTGGACTATTGCTCAGTGGGTATCTGCTTTACCAGGCGTTGGTCATTGGCCAATCACTCACTTCATGACCGCTCACCGCAAACGCGGTTGGCGCTACACTTAGGCCATGAGCAATACCCCATCCATCGATCCTGAGCAGCTGCGGCTTACGGCCACTGAAGTGCTGCGATCCGAGGCGCAGGCAATTGACGCGCTGGTCGAACGCATCGGTGATGCGTTTATCGCCACCGTGCACCGTATTCTTGACTGCGATGGCCATCTGATTGTCACTGGCATGGGCAAATCGGGACACATTGGCCACAAATTAGCGGCCACCCTGGCCTCCACCGGCACGCCTGCTTTTTTCGTCCACCCTGCCGAGGCCAGCCATGGTGATCTCGGCATGATCCGCAGCAATGACTTGCTGCTGGCCCTATCGAATTCTGGAGAGACCAGCGAACTGCTGGCTCTGTTGCCGGTTATCAAACGCCTCGGCGTCGGCCTGATTGCCTTGACTGGCAACCCCGGGTCCACTCTGGCCGGCCAAGCCGACCTGCACATTGATGTCAGTGTTGGCAAAGAAGCTTGTCCACTGGGCCTAGCACCGACGGCCTCAACCGCCGCTCAATTGGCCATGGGGGACGCTTTGGCATTGGCTGTTTTACAAGCGCGCGGCTTCACGGCAGAAGACTTCGCTCGCTCCCATCCGGGTGGAAGGCTGGGCAGGCAGTTGCTGGTGCGTATTGCCGACATCATGCATTCAGGCGACGCCTTGCCGCTGGCGGGCCCAACGGCCACCTTGGCTGAAGTGATTGTTGAAATGACGCGTTGTCGTCTCGGGTTTTGTGCGCTGGCGGATGCACAAGGCCGGGTGGTTGGCGTCATCACCGACGGCGATCTGCGCCGCAACATCGACCGCATTACCGAGGCGCGCGAGCTGCTGGCTTCGGACATCATGAGTGCCAACCCGCAATGCATCGATAAAGAGGCCATGGCCGTGGCGGCTGCTGAACAAATGCAGCGGTATAAGATCCAAGGGCTAGTGGTCATCGATGATCAGCAGCGCCCGATTGGTGCCTTGAACTTTCAGGATTTATTACAAGCAGGTGTGGTGTGACCCGAGCTCCTATTAAGGCTGCGGTGTTTGATGTCGATGGGGTGCTCACCGATGGTCGCCTGATCTTCGACCATGAAGGCTGCGAGTCCAAGGCCTTCCACAGCCGCGATGGGCTGGGTTTAAAAGCGCTGATGCAGCACGGTATTGAGGTGGTTATCCTCAGTGCACGCGAGTGCAGTGCAGTCACCCATCGCATGCGGCGACTCGGTATTGAGCATGTCATCCAAGGCCGCGAGGACAAGCAGGTGGCGCTGCAAACTCTGCTCGATCAGCTTGGACTGAGTGCCGCCGAGGTGGCCTACACGGGCGATGATTTGGTGGACTGGCCAGCCATGCGTGCGTGTGGCTTGCGCTGCGCGCCCGCC
>SL_7KL_010_BRINEDRAFT_10001534_pt1 | contig 10989 bp, 4 predicted proteins | sample SodLak_010_BRINE_FD_10663 | JGI IMG/M metagenome (IMG submission 10663)
CCTGCTGGACCTGATTGCGACCACCGCGCTTGGCCTTGTAGAGCGCCTCGTCGGCGGCGACCAGCAGTTCGGGGCCGGCCTGGTCGGGGTAGTCGGCCGAACACACCATGCCGATGGAGATGGTGCAACCGAAGCGCTCGCCCTTGCGGCCGAAATTCAGTGACGCAAAGTTCCGGCGGATATCCTCCAGCACGCGCTGGGCATGTTCCGCTTCGCATTCCGGCAGCACCGCGACGAACTCCTCCCCACCGTAGCGGCCGATGATATCGGACTGACGCAGGCGCTGACGCAGCAAGGTTGCGATCGAGCTGATCACCACGTCCCCCACGGCGTGCCCGTATGTGTCGTTAACCACCTTGAAGTGGTCGATATCGAGCATCGCCAGCGTGACCGGCCGACCGATCCGGCGGGCGCGCAGCGCCTCCCGGTTGGCGGCCTCCTTGATACTGGCGTGCTTGAGCAACCCGGTCAGGCTGTCCTTGTTGATTCGGTCCTCCAGCTGGCGGGCCCGCACGATCCGCGAGCGCGCGGCCGCCACCAGTTGCAGGTCGGAGATCGGCTTGGTCAGAAAGTCGTCCGCACCTCGACCCATGGCGTCGATCTGGCGCTCGCTATCGGTTTCCGCGGACAAATAGACAATCGGCAGATGCGTGTAGGCCTCGTGCTGGCGGATCACCCCCGCCAGGTCGGTGCCCGCGTATTCGGGCATGTACAGATCCATCAGGACCAGTTCCGGCCGGAACGTAGCGATCGTGTCCATGACGTCATTCGGCGACGCCAGTACTCTGGCCTCCATCCCGACCGCGGTCAGTACCAGCCGCATGTGCTCGGCAAGATCGGCATCGTCGTCCACGATCAGCACACGCTGCGGCGGTGCACGGCGCTCCTCGAAGATCTGCGTGATCCGGTTCACCAAGCGGGGCACATCCAGCGGCTTCAGGAAATAGCCTTCCGCCCCCAATTGAACCGCCCGCACGCGCGACGGGAAGTCGTCATTCGCGGAGAGGAAGATCAGCGGGCACTCCAGCGCCTGGACCTGCGGGGAGTCCATCAGTCGCTCGGTCGCGTTTTCGCGCCCCTGTTCCAGCATTACGTCAACGAGCAACAAGTCCGGCTGCCGGGATTCCATCGCCCCCTTGAGCTCATCGATGCTCCGGAACACGCGAACCTCGTAGTTGAAGGACTCGAGCTGTTGCTGCAGTTGCCGGCACAGCTCCGCGTTGTCCTCTACCAACCAGACTTCGAGCGTATTGTCCGAGGTTGTCCGGGCTTCCGGAGCCACCCGGAAAGCCGGGCGCTCCGGGCGTTCGGGCACAATACGAGAGAGAGCCTCGATCTCGTCCATCAGAGACCGGCGCGCCGGCGCATCCAGCGACAACTCCTTCGCCTCCAGCCAGGCTCCGATCCGCTGCTCCAGAGAGCGCGCCGCGATACCCAGCGACGCGCACCCAAAACTGCCGCCGGATCCGGCCAGCTTGTGCAGACGCTGCTGCAGCTCATCGAGCACGTCGCGATCCTGTTCCTGTCCGGACAGTCTGCCCTGGAGCGCGCTCAATTCGGCGAACTCGTCCGGGAGCCGCTCCAGATACCGGGATCGCAGTTCTTCCAGCCGTGTGGTCAGGGCCTGCTCGGCATCGGTCGGCGTCATGCGGCCCCCTGCCAGATACGCCGTACCTGATCCGAGAGCGCCATGGGATCGAAAGGCTTGGCAATCACGTCACGGGCCCCCAGCGACTTGTAGTGCTCGATCTCGGAGGGCTGAACCTTGGCCGTCATGAAGGCCACCGGCACTTCGGCCAGCGCCGGAATCCCGCGCAGCGCCTCCAGGGTCGACGGTCCGTCCATACCCGGCATCATCACATCCAGCAGGATCAGGTCGGGCGCGAAGGCCTCCGCATCGCGCACCGCCTCCTCGCCCGAGGCGCAGATCTTGACGGTAAAGCCGCCGACCGTCTCCAGGGCCAGTTCGGCGACCGCCTGAATATCCGGTTCGTCTTCGACATAGAGAATGCGTTGCAGCTCGGCCACGTTCGGCTCCTTCGGGTTGGATGGCTCCAGTGCTGTGCGCGTCTCGGCCCGCGCGCAGCTACCGTCCTGCGGTTAATGCAAAGGACCCCGAGTCCAGGGCAAGGGGCAATTCGAACCAGAAGGTGGCCCCCGCGCCTTCTACCGAGTCGAACCCTATGCGCCCACCCATATGTTCCACCAGTTCCCGGGTGATCGCCAGGCCCAGACCCGTGCCACCCTTCTGCCGCGTGTCAGAGGCATCGGCCTGTGCGAATTTCTCGAAGATGCGCTCGCGAAAGTCTTCGGGAACCCCTGGACCATCATCCGCGACGCTCACCCGGACGCAGGCGTCCGGCGCGGACAGGGCCTGCGCTGAGACCCGAACCGAGCCGCCGGGGACCGAGAACTTCACGGCGTTCGACAGCAGATTGCCCATCACCTGCATCAGGCGCCGGCCGTCGGCCCGCACCACGATTCCGGGCGCGGTGGCTTCGAGCACCAGTTCCACCCGGTGTTGCTCGCCATAGCTCTGATGGCTCTCCAGTGCCTGCTCGAGCAGGGGCTTCAGCGGTTGCGGCCGCATCTCGAAGTGCAGCTTGCCCGCCGCGATCTTCTCCATATCCAGCAGGTCGTTGATCAACAGGGTCAGACGCTGGCTGTTGCGCTGGGCAATCGCAACCATTTCCCCCGCCTTTTCTGGCAATTCGCCGAGGGTCCCACTGGCAACCATGCCAAGGGACCCCGAGATCGACGTGAGGGGCGTCCGGAGTTCGTGGCTGACGGTGGAGACAAATTCGTTCTTCATGCGTTCCACCCGCTTGCGCTCGGTGATGTCGCGCACCATCCCCACGTAAAGGGGGTGACCATGCTGGGTAATCTCCGACACCGCCAGTTCCATGGGGAACAGACTGCCATCCTTGCGCTGGCCCTCCACCTCGCGACCAATGCCGATGATGCGTGCCACTCCGGTTCTCTGGTAGTTGCGCAGGTAACTGTCATGGGCCTCGCGGTGAGGACTGGGCATGAGCATGCGGACGTTGCGGCCCAGCACTTCGTCGGCCCCATAACCGAAGATGCGCTTCGCGGCGGGGTTGAATGACTGCATGATCCCGTGCACATCAATGGTGATGATGCCGTCCACCATGTTGTCGAGAATGGCCTGTGTGTGCTGGGCGTGTTCCACTACCGCCGTTTCGGCCGCCTTGCGCTCGGTGATGTCTTCATTGATGCCGATCACCCGTTCTGCGCGCCCTCCCGGGCCGGATATGGCCTGGGCTATGGCGCGTATATGGCGGATCTCGCCATCACCCCGACGAATGCGGAATTCGGACTCATAGGGGGTTTCAGGGTGGGCCAGTCCATGCTCGAAGTCCGCCGTAGCCTGCTCCTGGGATTCCGGCAACAGGTTGCAGGTCCATTCTTCCACCGCATGTCCGAAATCCTGTTCTCCCAAACCGTAGATCCGGAACATCCCTGCATCCCAGTCAAGCCGACCATTGGCCAGATCCAGATCCCATACGCCCAGTTGTGCCGCCTCGGCAGCCAGTGTCAGCTGCTGGGCGGTATCCCGGAAGCGCTGTTCGCTCTCGCGCAGGGCTTGTTCAGCGGCCTTGCGCTCGGTGATATCCTCGGCGATACCCAGGTAGCCGGTGATATTTCCCTTTTGGTCGGTCTTGGGTGTCACCGTCAGGGAGACGGGGATGCGCACACCGTCCTTGCACACAAAAGTCCATTCCCTCGTTTCCGCACCGTCGCGATCCGCTACCTCGGTAAAGGCCCGGAAGCCCTCGACAGGCCGTCCATAGGCGGCGCTCAGTTCGGCCGAGCGTGTTGCAATCTCCTCGGAGAGATGGAACAGGGCGGGTGATTGCTTGCCGACCAGGTCGTCGGCGGCATATCCCGTCATCTTCTCTGCACCCGGGTTGAACAGGGTGATCAGACCATCGCGGTCGGTCACCACAATGGCGAATTCCGACGCGGCCGCCAGAACCGCCTGCAACTGATCGGCGGTCTGCGCAAGCTGTGCGGTACGCGCTTGCACCTCGGACTCGAGTTCGCTTCGCGCCTGCGCCTGCTGGCGGAAACTGGCCACCAACTGCCGCGACATCTCCCGCAGGGTTTCGGCCAGGCCGTCGTATTCGAGAATCCGACTTTCCGGCAGTACCGGCGAACGCCCCGCGGCAATGTCCGAACTCAGTCCTGCACTGACCGCATCCAGCTTGTGCAATGGACGGCTGATGGCATAACTCAAGGCGGCCGAGAACAGGATGGCCAGGGCCACGATTATCGTCAGCAGAGCAAACAGCTCGACGCGCTGCTGCTCCAGCGCCCGGACCACCGGCGCCGCCGGCATCTCCGCATACACCTGCGCGACATCCGGCACTGGGCCCACCGGCGCGTCAACGAAGTAGGAACCCTGTCCCCAGCGCCCCACGGCCGACATCGAACCGCCCGGCAACCAGATCGAAAGCTCCCGATCCCGGGGCTCCACCTGGCCGTCCGACGCCTCCAGCACGCTGCGGACGTCGCCCCGACTGGCCAGCACCCGACCTTCCGGGGACACAATCGCAAGCCCCAGGTCCTCGCGCGTCTGCACCCGCCCCAGATGGTAGTCATAGCGGACCCGTCCCTCGCGGTAATCGGTTGCGAGCCGCTCGGACAGATTCTCGGCGCGTTCCTGCAGGCGCTCGACCATGAAGGCCTCGTGCCCGTCGCGCTGCTGATAGCCCTCGTGCAGGATAGGGACCAGGCCCGCCAGCAGGGTGACCGGCAGCATCGCGTGGAACAACAGACTCGCGAGCGACGGCCTGCCCAGCCGGGAGGCCTGCGCGCCGCGACCCGACAACCGCCACAGCATCACCAGCAAGCTGGCGATCAGTGTGTTGAACAGCGCATTCACCGCCTGCTTCAGGGCGATCATGGTGGTGGGTTCCCAGTCCATCCCGATCAGGCCGCGATAGGACAGCAATACCAGTGGAACGCCGATCACCAGCCAGTACAGCAGGTCCGCCACAACCACATTGTGCAGCCAGCGCCGGTAAACGAGGCCCACCACCAATGCCTCGATCACAAACACCACCATCGGATACGGAACGCCCCACAGGACAAGGGTGTAGAGCCCCCCGGCGATCGCGACAATCACCGCGGGCAGCGTCCCCAGCAGCAGCACCGCGAGCATCACAGCGATCGAACCGAAGATGAAGTCCAGACCGAACAGCAGCGGCAGATGGAAGTAATTGCCGGCCACCGCCAGCAGGGCCAGCGCCAACGTCGCAAGCCCACGGCCCACCGGCTCTGACCACAAAGGCCTCATCCGCGGGCCTCATCAAGGTGGCATCCCAGCTCGAACCAGAAGGTCGCCCCCTCGTCAGGGACGGAGTCGAACCCGACCTCGCCGTCCATGCGCTCCACCAGTTCCCGGGTAATCGCGAGCCCCAGACCACTGCCGCCCTTCTGGCGGCTGTCGGAGGCATCGGCCTGGGAAAACTTCTGGAAGATGCGTTCGCGGAACGCCTCCGGAATCCCCGGGCCGTGATCGCTCACCGAGACACGCACCCGCTCCCCGTCCCGCTCCACCGCCAGCCTCACCTCGCTGCCCTCCGGCGAGAACTTGGCCGCATTGGAGAGGAGATTGGCCAGTACCTGCTGCAGACGGTCGGCGTCCACCACCACCCGGGCCCCATCGTCCTCCGCGTCCAGCACCAGGCGCACCTGGTAACGCTCGGCATATCCCTGGTTGTCGCGCACGCCCTGCTCCAGCAACGGATGTAGCGCCTGTTCCCGCATCTCGAAGCGCATCTTGCCAGCCACCAGCTTTTCCATGTCCAGCAGATCGTTGATCAGCAACTCCAGGCGCTGGCTGTTCTTGTGGGCGATCTCCAGCATCTCCCGCATCCGCTCCGGCAACGCCCCCGTCGCGCCACCGGCCACCAGCCCCAGGGAACCGGAGATCGAGGTGAGCGGCGTGCGCAACTCATGGCTGACCGTGGAGATGAACTCGTTTTTCATGCGCTCGATGCGCTTGCGCTCCGAGATATCCTCGATGATCGACCAGATCAGTTTGCGCCCGGTGTTGTCGTGGACCACCATCCCGTTGAGGACCACCGGATAGCGGCTGCCATCCTTGCGGATGTATTCCTTTTCGAACGGACCGTAACGACCGGTCGCCTCCATGCTCTCCAGTTGCTGCCGCTCCGCCGGTTCATAGTCCCTCGGGGTGACATCCCAGTAGCTCAGGGCGGTGAATTCCTCGCGGGTATAACCGGTCGGTCGCAACAGGGCCTCGTTGAGGTCCACAAACGCCCCGGTCTCATAATCGTTCAGGGCAATGCCGACCGGCGATAGCTCGAACAGCCCGCGCAGACGGGCCTCGCTGAGCTTCACGGCTCGCGCGGCCTCATCGCGCTCGATGGCCGAACCGATCCAGCGCGCGAGCAGCCGCACGAACATGCGTTCGCCTTCGCCTAACGGAACCGGACGCGGCTGCACCGAGGAAAAACTCAGGGTGCCATAACGTTCGCCCTGCACTTCCAGCATCACGCCGATGTAGGCCTCCAGTCCGAAGGCCCCGTAACACGGATGCCCACGGTTCTCGGAGGCTGCCATATGATCGATGGCCACCAGGTCGCCGGCCGCCAGGGTCAGGTCACAGTAAGTGCGGCCCAGGGGAAAGCACTGACCACGCTCCAGGAGCGAAGCGGATGGTGCGACAAAGGCGCGCACCTCGTAATCGTCGCCGCGAATGCGGCTGACGATGCCCAGTTCCAGCCCCAGGAAGTCAGTCCCGAGCTGCAATGCCCGTTCGAGCTGTTCATTGAGCCCCAGCGACGTCATCGACGCAATTTCGTTGAGTGCCGCAAAGGCCTCCAACTGGTGTTGGCGCTGTTCGCGGTTCTCCCGGTCCCGGGTCACATCCAGAATAAAACCATCAAGGTAGCTCACCCGACCATCCCCGTCGCGAACCGCCGAACCCCGCTCCTGCGCCCAGCGGATGCCGCCATCGCGATGCCGGATGCGATACTCGACGAGCCAGTCGGTCCCGGCGCGCAGCGCCTGGTCGACTGCTTCCTCGGCGGCCGCCGCATCCTCGCGATGGATCACGCTGGCGTAGCTGCGCACCGCGTTATCGATGAACTCGCTCGCGGGATAGCCCGACAACGGGTCCACCTGGTCGCTCATGTAGACCATGGTCCAGTGTTCGTCTGGCAGGCAGCGATAGGTGATGCCGGGAATGTTGTCGACCAGCGAGCGAAACTGTTGCTCGCTTTCCCGGATGCGCTCGGCATCCTGCTTTTCACGCGTGACGTCGGACTCGATGGCCATGAAACCCTGCAATGCCCCACGATCATCGCGCAGCGGATTGCCCTGGATGCGGACCCAGTACGCCCGACCGTCCCGACTGTAGTTCAGCATGTCGACCTGAAACGGCTCGCCCCGTGCCACCGCCGCCCCGATCCTCGCCGCCGCCTGCGGATCCGTCCCCTCGCCCTGCAGCAGCTTGCCGGGTTTGCGTCCGCGCAGTTCGTCCAGGGTGTACCCGCTCAGCCGGGTAAAGCCGTCGTTGATCCACTCGACCCGGCCCTCGGCATCGGTAATGATCACGCCGTTGGTGGTCTCGCTCGCCACGCGCGACAGGCGCGCCAGCTCCGACTGATCGGCGCGGTACCGGCGCTGGGTGCGCGCCGCATCGGTCAACTGCCCCAGCGTCACCAGCAGCGGCTGCAGGAAATCCACCAGCTTCTGGTCGTAGCCGCCCGGGCGGTTGGCAATCCCCAGCATGGCGATCCACTCGCCACCATGTTGGATCGGGATGCCGAGAAAGGCATTGAGCGCCGGGTGGCCCTCGGGCAAGCCGCCGCTGCGCGGATCGTGGACAGGGTCATTCGCGATCACTGGCTCGCCGCTGGTAAGGGCCGCGCCGAACAGGGTCTCCAGGTTATGGAACTCCATCCCCTGGGGCGCATTGGCCGCGTAGAAGGCACGGGTCTCGGCGCTCCAGGCGATATCGGTAATGGCGTAGGTCTTGACGTAGGGCAGCCCTTCCGGGGTGTTCAGCACCTCGCCAATGAACCCGTATTCACTGTCGGTCAGGTCGAGGATATCCGTGAGCAGTTTGTCGAAGGCCCGCCGCCGGTCGTGGTCCGCATCGCGAATGAACTCCGACTGGGCGCGGGTGATGACCTCGCCGAGCCGCCGCATATCGTTCAGGGCGCTGCTTAGCGACTGCAGCTCACTGGAGTTGATCTCCGCTTCGGCGACATCGGCCAGATCCCGCAGGGCTCGCCGTTCGTCGTCGCTCAGCTGCCGCGGTTGGCCGTCAATCAGGCAAAGCGTTCCAATACGATATCCATCGGCCGTGGCCAGCGGCGCACCGGCATAAAACCGGATATGCGGCTCATCCGTTACCAGGGGATTATCGGAAAATCGCGGATCCGCGCGCGCATCGCTGATCTCAAAAATGTCATCGCCGAGGATCGCGTGACCGCAAAAGGAGATATCGCGCCCCGTCTCCGGGGCTTCAAGCCCCTGCCGTGACTTGAACCATTGCCGGTCCTCGTCCACCAGCGAAACCAGGGCGACCGACACGCCAAACATCCGCCTTGCCAGACGGGTCAGTCGGTCGAACCGCTCCTCGTCCGGGGTATCCAGCAGCCCTCTTGCCCACAGGGCGCGAAGCCGTTCCGGTTCATTGGCGGGACAGGGAGGCGTTTTCACCCGAGGTTCTCCTTGGTTACAGGTAGAGCGGCGACGATACTGCCGCGGATACCCGGGCGGTCCCTGAGAGAGTGGGCACGGCCTCGCTAACGCTCATTCCTACTCGGTGGTCACGGGCGACTTGCTGGGCATACCGCCGATGATGTGCGAGTTGCCGGGGATCTCGCTGACGACCTGACGTAGGACGCGCTCCAGCGCCGACGGATCGGGTCACAGACATCGCCCCTAGCGTCATTGGGTGTCTTCCGGTTCGGCAAAACGCTGCCGGATTTCCTCGACCCCCGGCAGGACATCGAGGAACGCGTCCGCCAGCACGGGATCAAAGTGCCGCCCGCGGTTCTCGCGGATCATCTCCGCCGCCGCCTCCACCGTCCAGGCCTCCTTGTACGGGCGCTCCGAGGTCAGGGCATCGAAGACGTCGGCCAGCGCGGCAATGCGACCGGTCTGAGGGATGGCCTCGCCGGCAAGCCCATGGGGATAGCCGCTCCCATCCCATTTCTCATGGTGGGACAGGGCAATCTCCCGGGCCATGCGCATGAGATCGCTGTCATCGCCCTCCAGCAGACTGGCGCCGATGGCGGCGTGGGTCTTCATGATCTCCCACTCGTGGGGTTCGAACCGCCCCGGTTTGAGCAGGACGGCGTCGGGGATGCCGATCTTGCCGATGTCGTGCATCGGGCTCGCGTTCAGGATGAGGTCGCACTGCGCCTCGTCCCAGCCGATCTCCCGCGCCAGCAGGGCACAGGTATGGCTCATGCGGAGGATGTGGTAACCGGTTTCCTCGTCGCGATATTCCGCCGCCCGGCCCAGCCGCTGCACCACCTGCAGCCGGGTGGAATACAGCTCGTGGGTACGCTGCGCCACCAGCCGGTCCAGCGCATCTTTCTGGTCATGGACCAGCCGGTGCGCCAGCTGTGCGTCGAGTAGATTGTGCACCCGCATCAGCAGTTCGTTGCGGTCGAACGGCTTGGTGATGTAGTCACGCGCCCCGGCGCTCAACGCCCGCAGCAGGAAGTCCTGAGCGTGCTGCGCGGTGAGGATGACGATGGGCGGCAGCAGAAGATCATCCAGCGCCTTGAGCTGTTCCATCACCTGGTAGCCGTCCAGGTGCGGCATATTGATGTCCAGCAGGATGAGGTCCGGACGCGCTGTCTGGTAATGGGTCAGGACCTCGCGCGGATCGTCGATCAGCACCAGGGCCTCGTACCCCTGGCTGCGCAGCATCTTGTCCAGCAATTTGAGATTGGCGGGCTCATCGTCGACTACAAGGATCCGGGCGAGCGCGTGCTGTTCGTTGCTCATGATGTTCTCTTGGGTGAGGCAAGGTGCGTGTCGATGGCGGTATACAAATCCCGCACGTTGATCGGTTTGACAAGGTAATCCTGAAACCCCGCGGCCATGCCACGTTCGATATCGCGCTTCATAGCGTTGGCACTGACAGCGATCACCGGGATGGCACGGGTGACCCGGTCCGCCCGCAGGCGCTGCAGGGCCTCGAAGCCGTCCATGCCCGGCAGGTTGAGATCCAGCAGGATCAGGGCCGGGCGCTCCTGTCCGGCCAGGACCAAACCATCCTCCGCATTTTCCACAGAAAGCAGTTCGATATCGGCGCGCCTGTCGAGGATCTTCTGCACCAGACGCAGGTTGGCCGGGTTGTCTTCGATATACAGGATGGTTTGCGATTTGCCCTGGGTCGCAGGGTCGGGTTTGCTCGTCGACGCAGGTGTGTCGTGATCCATGTCTGCTCTGTCATCGCTGAGCGGCAGTTCGAACCAGAAGGTGCTGCCCTCGCCGGGCACGCTGTCCACGCCGATGCTGCCCTGCATGCCCTCGACCAGTTGTTTCGCCAGGGCCAGACCAATGCCGGTGCCCTCGATGCCTTCATAGGCCGACTCCAGACGCTCGAAGGGCCGGAACAGGCGTGCCTGCTGTTCGGTGCTCAGGCCGTGGCCGGTGTCGCGCACACTCACCCGCACCCGCCCGGGCGTCGCCGGTTCACACCCGACGTCGATCTGGCCCCCATCGCGATTGTACTTGACGGCATTGGACAGCAGATTGAGAAGCACCTGACGCAGGCGCAGAGGGTCGGCCAGCACCGTGCTGGGCTCATTCGTCTGCAGCGTCAACGGGATGTCACGTTGCCTGGCGCGCATCTCGATCTGGGCCACGGCATGTTCAAGGACCGGAACCAGGGCCACCGGTTCGGGGGCGATCTCCAGCTGCCCGGCCTCGATACGGGCCAGGTCCAGCACCTCGTTGACCAGACCC
>SL_7KL_010_BRINEDRAFT_10001536_pt1 | contig 10981 bp, 9 predicted proteins | sample SodLak_010_BRINE_FD_10663 | JGI IMG/M metagenome (IMG submission 10663)
TCCTGCATCGCCCGTCCCGCCGCAATCGATGAGCGCGCCGTCGAGGCGCAGGCGCGCGCGGAGGGCGCGAATCCGGCGCAGCTCGCGCTGCATCTCGCGCAGGCCAAGGCGCGGGCCGCGTCGGAAGCGCTTGCCGATCGCGATCCGCAGGCCATCGTCATCGGTGCCGACCAGACCCTCGCGCTCGGCGAGACCATCCTGCACAAACCCGCCGATATGCAGGCGCTGCATGAACAGATCGCGCAACTATCCGGGCGCAGCCATCGCCTGCATGCGGGGGTGAGCCTGTGGCGCGGCGGGGAGGCGCTCGCAAGCTTCGTCGACAGCGCCACGCTCACCATGCGCGCGCTCACGCATGAGCAGATCGCGACCTATTGTGCGCTCGCAGGCGAGGACGCGCTGACGAGCGTGGGCGGCTACAAGCTCGAAGGGGCGGGAATCCATCTGTTCACGCAGGTGGACGGCGCCCATTCCACCATTCTCGGCCTGCCGCTGATGCCGCTCCTCGCGGCTTTGCGCGACGAAGGCTGTCTGGCACTGTGAGGCTCGCGGCATGAGGAGAAGACGATGACCCGCAAGGCCTTCGTGGTCGGCCATCCCATCGCGCATTCGCGCTCGCCGCTGATCCACAATCACTGGATCGCGCATTACGGGCTCGCCGGGTCGTATGAGAAGCTGGATGTGGCGCCGGATGATTTCGCGGCGTTTCTCTCCCATTTCCACGAAGACGGCTTCGTCGGCGGCAACGTCACCATCCCCCACAAGGAAGCCGCCTTTGCCGGCGTGGCGCTTGCGACGGAACGGGCAAGGCGCCTCGGGGCGGTGAATACGCTGTGGCGCGAGGGTGGTATATTGTGGGGCGACAACACCGATATCACCGGCTATCTCGACAATCTCGATGCCCAATGCGGACCCGACTGGGCCGCGCAGGCCGGATCGGCGCTGGTGCTCGGGGCCGGGGGAGCGGCGCGGGCCGTGGTGGCCGGGCTGATAGAGCGCGGCCTTTCGCCGATCCGCCTCGTCAACCGCACGCGCGGGCGGGCCGAGGCATTGGCAGAAATCTTTGCCGGCTATGGAAAGAGTGATTCCGCGCTCAGCGTCCACGGATTCGACGCCATCCCGGGAATCCTGCCGCAAGCCGGGTTGATCGTGAATACCACCTCGCTCGGCATGAAGGGCCAGCCGCCCTTGCCCCTCGACCTGACACGCGCCCGCGATGACGCCATCGTCAGCGACATCGTCTATGTGCCTCTGGAAACACCTTTTCTCGCCATGGCGCGGGCGCGCGGCCTCGCCTGCGTGGACGGGCTCGGCATGTTGCTGCACCAGGCGGTACCCGGTTTCGAACGCTGGTTCGGCATCCGCCCGGAGGTGACTCCGGCGCTGCGGGCCTTGGTTGAGGCCGATATTGTAGCCGGCAAAGGATAAGATGATGACCTTCGTGCTCGGCCTCACCGGTTCGATCGGCATGGGCAAATCCACCACGGCTGAACTCTTCCGCGAAGCCGGCTGCCCGGTCCATGATTCGGATGCCACGGTGCATGATCTTTATGGCGCGGAAGCCGTGGCGCCGGTGGAAGCGGCCTTTCCAGGCACGGCGCGCGACGGGCGCATCGACCGGGCGCTGCTCGGCGAGCGGGTGATCGGCGACGATGCCGCGATGAAGCGGCTCGAGGCGATCGTGCATCCGCTGGTAGCGGCGCGGCGCGACATCTTTCTCGCGCAGGCGCGCGATGCCCGCGCGCCCGTCGCCGTACTCGACATTCCGCTGCTCTTCGAGACCGGGGGCGAGCGCCATTGCGACGCCATCGTCGTGGTCAGCGCGCCGGAAGCGGTACAGCGCGAACGGGTTCTGGCGCGTCAGGGGATGAGTCCGGAGCGTTTCGAGCAGATCCTGGCGCGGCAATTGCCCGATGCGCAGAAGCGCGCGCGGGCGCATTTCATTGTGGATACGAGCCGTGGCGTCCCTGCCGCGCGGGTCCAGGTTCGCGATATCATGCGTGCGCTCGCGGGCCGGCACGGTCGGGCGCGGGCGCAAGGGTCACCGCAAGAAAGGTGAACCGGAAACCGGAGTGAGAGCATGCTGCGCGAGATCGTCCTCGATACGGAGACCACCGGCACCGACCACGCGGCGGGCGACCGGGTGATCGAGATCGGCTGTGTCGAGATGATCAACCACATTCCGACCGGCGAGAGCTACCACGTCTATATCAATCCCCAATGCCCCGTATCCGCCGGTGCGCTCGCGGTACACGGGCTCTCGAACGAATTTCTGGCCGACAAGCCGCTCTTTAACGATATCGCCGATTCCTTCGCCGCCTTCATCCGCGATGCGCGGCTCGTCATCCACAATGCGCCCTTCGATGTCGGCTTTCTCAATGCCGAGTTCCGGCGCATCGGCCATGATCTCATCCGCATGGAGGACGTGCTCGACACGCTCTCCATGGCGCGGCGCAAGCATCCCGGCGCGCCCAACAATCTCGATGCCCTGTGCAACCGCTACAATATCGACAATACGCGGCGCACCAGGCACGGTGCCNTGCTCGACGCCGAGATCCTCGCGGAAGTCTATATCGAGCTTATCGGCGGCAAGCAGACCGATCTCGGCCTTGCCGTGACGCAGGCCCGGGCCGAGGTTCTGGGCGCCGAGGCGCGCGCCGGTGCCCCGCGCGAGCGTCGCATTCCCCCGCAGCGCCTCACCGATGCGGAACGCGAGGCGCATGCCCGCTTTCTCGCCGAGTTCAAGGGCGCGCCGATCTGGCAGGATTATATAGCCGGCAAATGACTGCATCGATCCGCAGGCGCGGGGCGGGTGCAGTGAACGATTACGGGGTCTTGCGGGTTGAAGAGTGGCGGATGCGCGTGCCCTAATGCACGCGGTCGTCTTGCGGGACGGCTGGAGCGCGGAGTTTCCTCTGCGGAAGTGCAGGTCAATCTTCAAGCCGGAGAGAATCATGGCGGATCGGTCAGGAGATCAGCGCGGCCCGGCGCAGGATACGAAAGCGAACCCGGCCTATGGCGAAGCGCCGCTCGCAGCCCCGGTCGGCCTGAGCGGGCGGGCCCTCGCTCTCGGCTATCTCGTTGTCATCGCCGCCGGACTCGCCCTCGCCGCTTCCGTGCCGATTCCGCCCGATCATGCCTGGGGCGAGGCGGCGACGGCGCTCGGTATCGTCGCACTCGCGATGATGGCGCTGCAATTCTTCTCGTCCGGCCGCTTTCGCAGCCTCAGCGGGCGTATCGGCATCGACCGCTCCATCGCCTTTCACCGCTGGGCGGCGCGGATCCTGCTGATCGCCGTGATCCTGCATCCCCTGCTCTACACGGTGCCGACCTTCCTCGCCGATCCGGCGCGCGGTTTCGACCGGCTCAGCATGATGTTTCTGGGCGAACGCGCCCGCACCGGGCTGATCGCATGGCTTGCGGTGATCGCGATCGTCGTGCTCGCGGTACTGCGCGACCGCGTGCGCCTGCCCTATGAAGCCTGGCGCGGGCTGCATGCGGTGCTCGGCGCGCTGGCCGTCGGCTTCGGCGTGGCCCATGCGCTGGCGGTGGGGACCTATGCCAGCGCCCTGTCGATGCAGGTCTACTGGTACATTCTGGCGGCTCTGGCGCTGTCGAGCCTCGTGGTGGTGCATCTGTGGCGGGGTGTTTCCTTCCGGCGCGATCCCTGGCGGCTGGTCTCGAATACCGAGAAGGCACGCGGTCTGTGGGAGCTCACCTTCCATCGCATCGACGGGCAGCCCTTCCCCTACCACGCCGGGCAATTCGTCTGGCTTGCCACGGCGCCACGCCGCCAGAGCCTGTTCGATCACCCGTTCTCGATCGCATCGAGCCCGCGCGAGCGCGATCTGCGCCTGATCATCAAGGAGGCGGGCGATTACACGAACCGCATCGGCGAACTCGCCCCCGATACGCTCGCCGGGATCGACGGGCCACACGGCGCCTTCACCGCCGACAACAAGGAGGCCGACGCCATCCTGCTGCTGGCCGGCGGCGTCGGTATCGCACCGATCATGGGGCTCTTGCGCGATTTCGCCCGCGCCGGCGAGACCCGCCCGATCCGCGCCATCGTCGCCGCCGGAACGCGGGACCGGCTGGTCGGGCGCGAGGAGATCGAGGCGATGCGCGCGCATCTCGATCTCAAGGTCTGGTTCGTGCTCGACGATCCGCCGGCGGATTGGGACGGCGAGAGCGGCATAGTCGACGAGGCCCTGCTCACGCGCGCGCTGGACGGCCTCGACCCGGCGCGAACGCTCTCCATGGCCTGCGGCCCCACCGCCTTCATGACCAGCACCGCCGACACCCTGATCGATCTCGGCCTCGATCCGGACAATGTTCATTACGAGCGCTTCGATTACGACGAGGGCGCGCTGTCGCGCCTCGACATCGCCCAGCGCTGGCGCTTCCGGGCGCTGGGCGCCGCATTGCTGGTGGGGACGCTCGCCTTTGCGCTGCGGGGCTGACGGATGGAAGCGTAACAATTCTGGCGCGAATCGCGATTCATGTGCTATTCTGGGACGTGTTTTGTGTTCAGGTTCCAGAGCAAAGAAAATCGATGCCCGCCTCCTTCTCCCCCAGCTTCAGCGCCGCCACGATCGAAAGCGTTCTCGAGCGCCTGTTTCCGGATGGGACGCGCGGAAGGAGAACAACCGATGAATCTTCGCAAAAGAATGCGCAGGCTGCACATGGCGCGAGCAGCCTCGATCATTTCCCGATGTTCCCCAGCGATCTTTTCGCTGCATCGGCATATTTGCTCGAACGCGGCGACGCCTATCGCCGGATTGCTCCCGACGGATCACGCCGAGGCACCACGAATTCTGTATTCTCGCTCCCGTCGGACCAAAAGGAAAAATGCCAAGCGATCGGTCAGGAATGGGCCGACATATTCCACTCTTTCATCCAGAACAACGGCACCTCAGAGACAATTATCAAGCGCTGGAACGCCGAAGTCTCGAAACCCGTACAAGTCTACTGGAATACGATCGTCGCAAATGCGAACAGGCCTCTTCTCGACACGACTTCCGAGGAGGACCCGGACGTTGGATTCTGGCGCGCGGTACTCGCCCTTCTGATTATCGCTGATCACGCCTGCCACAATCTCGGCTTCAATGCCAGGCGCGGCTGGTTCGACCGGTTTTCACGCGTTGTCGTGCTCGACGACGATGTTGAAGACGATGGTGAGGAGGAACGCAGCAACGGCACTGGAAAAGCACCCGTTGAAGCGATCAAGGGTGACAGCAAGCATTTTCGCTATGTGGCATATACCGATACGGTATGCATTCTCGTCAATCCATACGTCATTCGTGTTCTGCCGAAATCGCGCACACCGGCGGTGGGCTGTACCATGCGAACCTTGTCGGCCAATCTCGCGCTGTTACCTCCACGTGGCAGCGTCAACATGCACTGGTTCCATCCCGTCGGGGAACCGGAGCCCGATGGCAAAGCTCTGAATATCCTGGCGATTCCGTATCCCTATGAGATCGCTGCCTCTGATTTCAGGCCTGACATACAGGATCAGGACGAGCCCCGAACCGGCTGGGGCTGGTTCGGTGTCAGTCAGACCTGGCTGCCAACGGATACCAGCGCCGTCGCCCACTTCGCCCTGGCGCTGGTCCGGAAAGCCGAGCGTGACTGCGGCGCGGTGCATGGGATTGTATTTCCCGAATACGCCCTCAACTGGGAAACCTATGCCGAACTGGTTCGTCAAATCCGGGTCTACGCACCGCATGTCGAGTTCATCGTCGCCGGTTCCTCTTCCGACTGCACCGGAGCAAAGGGCAATTTCGTACTGACGACGACATTCGCGCACGCGAAGGATGATGAACGCAAGGCGCTGACTTATTCGCGCGCCAAGCATCATCGCTGGCGTCTCGACAAGCATCAGATTAATGAATACGGCCTCGCTTCAGCACTCGACCCACACAAGCTGTGGTGGGAGGATATGCTGATAAGTACCCGTGAAGTCGGGCTGATGGCCTTCCGGGAAAAATCTGTGTTCAGCGCATTGATCTGTGAGGATCTCGCGCGCAGTGAACCCTGCCACAGCGCTGTGCGCTCGGTCGGGCCCAATCTGGTCTTCGTATTGTTGATGGACGGTGCGCAGATCGCAAGCCGTTGGTCCGCCCGCTACGCGACCTCACTCGCCGATGACCCCGGTTGCGCGGTACTGACACTCACCTCTCGGGGGCTCATCACGCGCGTCAACCAGATGGGGCGCCGGAACCCGAATAGTGCCGTGGCATTATGGAAGGACGATGTGAACAGCGTCAGCTCCCTGCATCTTCCGAAAGGGGCTGCAGCCTTGTTGCTGACACTGTCGGCTGAAGAGGCGACGGAAGCGACACTCGACGGACGCAAGACGCCCTCGGCTGCGGCGTGGCGGTACCATAATCACATGCCGATCATGCTGGCACCCGGGCATGCGAGTTATCAGTCGATCCTGAATTCCATCTGATACGTTAAGCCATATTCCCGGGGCGCCGGACATGCCCCGTCATCCGTTCGGTTGGCGGGAGGCATTGAAACTCGAAGAATCGGGACCTGAAAATTTCGGCCGAAGACCGGCGTCAGGACGCTTGAGATCGGTCGTTGTGCGGATGGTCGCCGGCGTGGCCGCACTCCGCCTGATCATCAGCAAATCTGGGCGGATTGACCCGCACGACCTGCGCGCGCGCGTAGGGCATATATATCTCCGGATCCATCCCGATCGCGCGAAAGAGTTCGTCCGCTTTGTCCCGCTCGTCCTTTGGGAAGCGTTGCCGCTCCATGTCAGATACCCAATTGCGATTCATATTCGATAATCCCATAAGCAGAAAGCGCCGTCCCGCAAAAGCACGGCGCAATTCGTAACAGGCGTGTTTTACGCCATTCGATGGCGCCGATCCAGCAAAACCCGTTGCGATGCATGCCAATGTAGCACGATTGTTACCGCATGTGGCCGCATCGCAATGTTTCCTCGCTTACCAGACCAACATATTCAGATCGTAAGACCGAACACATAACAGATCCTTAGTCCGCGCGAATCAGTGCGCCACGGAAGGTTCACTCTCCCTGCTTCAACGCCGCAGCCGCCGCGATGGTTGCGATCAGGCCGCTGATCAGGGTGATGGCGATCAGGATCAGGAAGGGCGTGGTGAAGGGCACCGTGCCGCCGCGTGCGGCATTGGCGGCGGAGACGCCGAAGATCAGGGTGGGGATCATCAGGGGCAGGACCAGGATCGACAGGATCAGCCCGCCCCGCCGGATCGTCGCGGTCAGCGCCGCACCGACGGCGCCGATGAAGGTCAGCGCCGGCGTTCCCACCAGCAGCGTCGCAGCGACGGCGAGCATGCCGATCCCGTCGAGCGCCACCAGCAGGCCGAAGACCGGCGAAACGAGGGCGAGCGGCGCGCCCGTCGTCAGCCAGTGCGCCGCCACCTTGGCCAGGACCGTCGCCGGCAGCGGCAGGGGCGAGGCGGTGATCAGATCCAGCGAGCCGTCTTCCTCGTCGGCCTGAAACAGCCGGTCGAGCCCGATCAGCGTCGAGAGCACCGCCGCGATCCACAGGATCGCCGGGCCGATACGCGAGAGCAGGTTGAGATCCGGGCCCAAAGCGAAGGGCACCAGCGTCAGGATCATCAGGAAGAAGACGAGCCCCATCACGCCGGATCCGCCGATCCGGGCGGCAAGGCGCAAATCGCGCGCGACGAGGGCGAAGAAGGCACGGGTCACGGGGCGGCCCTCCCGCCTGCGGAGGCGCCGCTCACGTCGCCGATCTCCCAATCGTCCCAATCCTGCGCACCCGCAGCGCCTTGCGCACCGGCACCGGGTTGCGGCGCGGCGATGGCGAGACTCTGCGCGTCGTCGAGGGGCAGCGGCAGATGCGTTGCCGCGATGATGATGCCGCCGGCGNCACGGTGTTCGCGCATCAGATCGTAGAGCATCTGCTGCGANGCGGCATCGAGGGCCGAGGTCGGCTCGTCGAGGAGCCAGATCGGGCGATGCGCCACCAGAAGCCGCGCCAGCGCCACCCGGCGACGCTGGCCGGCGGAGAGATAGGCGACCGGCATGTCCGCCACATGCGGCAATCCGACCCGCTCCAGCGCGTCGCGGGGCGCAAGCCGCGCCTCACCGAGCATGGCCGCGGCGAAGGCGAGGTTCTCGCGCGCGCTCAAAGCCGTCTTCAAGCCGTCGCGATGGGCGATCCAGTGCAGCCGCTCCGGCAGTGTCGCCTCACCGGCACCGCTGAGCACGACCCGGCCCGCTGCCGCGCGCAGCCGCCCGGCGAGAATGGCGAGCAGCGTCGATTTGCCCGCGCCGTTGCGCCCGGTCACGAGCAGCGCTTCACCCGGCCCGAGATCGAAGCCGAGCCCGGCGAAAACCAACCGCCCCGAACGCCGGCAGGCGAGATCGTGCACCGACAGGCGCAGAGCCGCATCGGCCTCCCCCCTGCGATCGGCTGCGAACGTATCTGACGGATCGCCGCTCACCTGGTATCCCGCACGCCGAAAATGGCGCTGCCGATGCGCACATGGGTCGCGCCGAGCTGGATCGCCGCCGCGTAATCGGCGCTCATGCCCATCGACAGGGCTTGGATATGATTGCGCTGTGCGATCTCGCGCAGGAAGGCGAAATGCGGCGAAGGCGGCTCGTCGAAGGGCGGGATGCACATCAGCCCGTCGATCGCGAGCCCGTATTCGTCGCGGCAGGCGGCGATGAAGGCATCCGCCTGGGCCGGCGCGACGCCGCCCTTCTGCTCTTCCTCGCCGGTATTCACCTGGACGAACAGGCGCGGTACCCGTGCACCCGCCTCGCGCGCCCGGGCGATTTCCTTCGCGAGCGCCTTTGCCAGCGAGACCCGGTCAAGGCTCTCGATCACGTCGTAGAGCGTCACCGCCTCGCGCGCCTTGTTGGATTGAAGTGGCCCGATCAGATGCAGTTCGACATCCGGGAAGCGCTCGCGCAAAGCCGGCCATTTGCCGGCGGTTTCCTGGACGTAGTTCTCACCGAAGACCCGATGTCCGGCTTCCAGCACCGGCACGATCGCCTCGGCGGGAAAGGTCTTGGAGACGGCCACGAGCGTGACCTTGCCGGGCTCGCGCCCGCAATCATGCGCCGCCCGCGCCACGCTCTGGCGGACCTCCTCGAATCGCGCGATCACATTCTGATCAGCCATCGGCTCGATTTCTCCCTGGTGTCGGCCCGCATGACAGCGCCATTGCAGCATCGCACGGGCCATTTTTCATCCATCCGCCGGCCACGGGCGTTGACCCGAGGGCGCAATCATGTCCTAGTCCGCACACGTCAAGCGGCGCAAGCCGCGTTTCCCCAACTTATACCGATCAGGCGGCAAATCGAGCCCACAATGAAGGCCGAGCGTTACAACCCCAAAGAATCCGAGCCGAAATGGCAGGGCGTGTGGAACGAGAAGGATCTCTTCCGCACCCGCAACGACGATCCCCGCGAAAAATACTACGTGCTGGAGATGTTCCCGTATCCCTCCGGGCGCATCCATATGGGGCACGTGCGCAATTACGCGATGGGCGACGTGGTCGCACGCTACAAGCGCGCCAGGGGCTTCAACGTCCTGCATCCGATGGGCTGGGACGCCTTCGGCATGCCGGCGGAGAATGCGGCGATGCAGAACAAGGTCCATCCCCGCGAATGGACCTATGCCAATATCGCCACCATGCGCGACCAGCTCAAATCCATGGGCCTCTCGCTCGACTGGAGCCGCGAGATCGCCACCTGCGATCCGAGCTATTACCGCCACCAGCAGGCCATGTTCCTCGCCTTCCTCGAAGCGGGGCTCGTCGATCGCAAGACGGCGAAGGTGAACTGGGATCCGGTCGACCAGACGGTGCTTGCCAACGAGCAGGTGATCGACGGGCGCGGCTGGCGCTCCGGTGCGCTGGTCGAGCAGCGTGAACTGACGCAATGGTTCCTGCGCATCACCGATTACGCCGACGAGCTGCTCGACGCGATCGATGGTCTCGAACGCTGGCCGGAGAAGGTGCGCACCATGCAGCGCAACTGGATCGGCCGCTCGGAAGGCCTGTCGATCCGCTTCGCCCTCGAAGAGACCGCGCCCGGCGGGACCGACGAGCTCGAGGTCTTCACCACCCGGCCCGACACGCTCTACGGCGCACGCTTCATGGCGGTGGCGCCCGATCATCCGCTGGCGCGCCGGCTCGCACAGGACAATGCCGAGCTCGCTGAATTCGTCGCCGAATGCAAGCGCATGGGTACCTCCGCCGAGGCGATCGAGAAGGCCGAGAAGCGCGGCTTCGATACCGGCCTGCGCGCCGTGCATCCCTTCGATCCGCCCTGGACGCTGCCGGTCTATGTGGCGAATTTCATCCTGATGGATTACGGCACCGGCGCCATTTTCGGCTGCCCGGCCCATGACCAGCGCGACCTCGATTTCGCCAATGCCTACGGCCTCGGCAACAGGGTCGTGGTGGCCCCCGAAGGCGCCGATCCGGAAAGCTTCACCGTCACCGACGAGGCCTATATCGGCGAAGGCCGGCTGGTGAATTCGCATTTCCTCGACGGGATGAGCATCGGTGAAGCCAAGGAGGCCGTCGCGTCGCGCCTCGAAACCGAGATGCGGGACGAGCGCCCGGTTGCCGCCCGCAAGGTGAATTTCCGCCTGCGCGACTGGGGCATCTCGCGCCAGCGCTATTGGGGCTGCCCGATCCCGGTGATCCATTGCGACAGCTGCGGCACCGTCCCGGTGCCGGAAGATCAGCTGCCCGTGGCGCTGCCGGATGATATCGATTTCGAGAAACCCGGCAATCCGCTCGACCGGCATCCGAGCTGGAAGCACTGCAAATGCCCCAAATGCGGAGCGGATGCGCGCCGCGAGACGGATACGATGGACACCTTCGTCGATTCGTCCTGGTATTTCGCCCGCTTCACCGATCCCGCGCTCACGGACAGGCCGACCGACAAGGCCACCGCCGATGCCTGGCTGCCGGTGAACCAGTATATCGGCGGGATC
>SL_7KL_010_BRINEDRAFT_10001539_pt1 | contig 10970 bp, 7 predicted proteins | sample SodLak_010_BRINE_FD_10663 | JGI IMG/M metagenome (IMG submission 10663)
AGCTTATTTCGACCTCCAGCAACTACTTTTTGCAACTCAGCTTATTTCGAACCGTTTTCGAGACCCATCGCAAACCCCTAACCCCTACACCCCCCCAATCGCATCGCAAAAATCTTCTACCTAAACCAAACCGGAAGCGTCCTCTACTCTTGGCCCGATTCCGACGCATGTGTCTAGAAGCACGTCTTTGGTAAGAGCCTCGAACTCAAGGACCACTTCATTGTCGCTTGATGTAGATGTCTACGCTTTCCAAAGCAAGGGAACTTGAATAAATCGCACTAGACATGTTGCTCCATGTTATCTCAATCACAAATGGCATCAACTTTCTTTGGAGGTTTGCTTCTTCTTCTAGACAAGTCCTCTTCCAACGCCAAAGTTGTTGTGTAGCGAGAGTGTTTCTAGCATCTTTGTCAACCAAGCAAGTGTCATATCTTTTCAATGAGGGTTTTTGCGAGAGTCGGTCGTAGAAAATGATTGTATCAAATTTAACGTCGATGTATGAGCGACACTCCCCTCAATGGAAAGGTGCCACTTAAAGTGTCGCAAATTGGCACAATCTTGAAAAGCTTTGTTAAGAGGTTGGAGTACTTGAATTTCGCCTCTCAAAGGTGTCACCCAAAATCAGGCCCTTTACAAAGTGTGTGGTCAAGTGTTTGTTCCAGCCAATCAAATGCAGGTCGAGCGATTAGAAGCAAGGACTACAAGTGGACCATTGATAAGTCACGAGGACACGATTGGAAGCACTTTTGTGTGTGAGAAAGCTTTGGCATGACATAATATCTATGCCGAGCTTGCAAAGCCAAGCAAAGATATCGCAATATTCGCATTTTATGGAGAAGTTTACACCAAGAGGCACCATCCTTGTGCGTGAATTAAGCCACTACATTCACGAGAACAAAAACTGTGCGATACCTTGGAAGGAAGAAGATTATACTATGTGGGTGTCACAGGTGTTGCGAAAGCCTTGCCATTGGAGATACGGATGAAGCATGCGACATGTGTCAGTGCGGGTTGAATTTATTATTACGGTTGCGATGTCTTCGGACATTGGCATCTTCCGGATGATTGTTGAAACGGATGCAAAAGTTACCCATACCTTTCTTGGTATTGGCTTAGCATTGGGGCAAGCGAGGACTTCGAGCTATACCCTATGAAAATAAACAATTTGAAGAAATACCTCCGCTTAGGTTGAGCAAGAAGTTACTTCCTTCGTTCAAAAGTCTTATAGCAAGTACAAGCCGACACGCTATGTTAAATGGGAAAGTTGTTCCTTGCTTTTCGGTATGTTCCACTCTCTTGGTGGCATCATCTCTTTCAAATTCTAGTATGAACCGTCCATCCAAGTCCAAGTTCATGCGAAATTCCCGCCTTCTTACGTGAGAATGTTGCAACCCACTTGGTAGGATGCATAAGCCAAGAAATCATGAAGCTTGTCTTGCAAGCACAACTAAATTCTACCACAGTACAATTCTCTTTTTGAGAGGGGTCACTTGCACTTAAGAGCCGTCGTTCCAAAGAAACTAGGGTCACAGGCGCTTGATCATCAAACCGATGTTACACCAACACACCCTTTATAGCATTGACATGTGCGTTAGACTCCAATGTACGTACAATATAGTAAACTTAAGCGAGGTCAAAAGTATCGTAGAACCCCGTGGTGGTGCCTCCGGCAATAAGACGGGCGTGATGGATCGGTGGGCATCAAATTGCAGAATTTGCTTGGAATTGAATTCGAGAGAACAATTTGTCGACGATGTGGTTGTAGTGGAGGATGAAGAAACATGGTGTAGCTCTAGAAACGTTTATACTTGATTGAGGGAACGGTTTGCTTCTCATTTTACCTTGTTCTCAAAGCACTAGCACCATATGCACATTAGCAATACGGCAAGGGTGTGTGGGGAAGCGAGGGACATTGTAAGCACTACGAGTACAACGAAGGAGAGCATCATTCCGACCACGAATCTTATTCATGTAGACGTTGGTAGGCTTGCCCGTGCTGGGAAGCATACTAGCTAATTGGATCGTGCATTCCTTTGTGTCAAGCCGAATATGGTATATGGTAGAGAAATGGGCAGTGTGGATCAAAGCACTAACAAGGGCATTGCATTGTAAATGAGGGAGGCTCCACAAGCACATCATGTAATGCAAGCACATTCACACTTCGAGTGATCTAATTACCAAAGAAGCATCACCCAATGACATAGTGGTGTAGGACTAGATAGGAGAAAATCACCGGGCCTTCTAGTGTTGGCCTTATCCCTTGCACAATGCTTACAAGCGTAAGCTCCACCACGGTGGCATTGCATCTTGTGGAGTGGCAAACAATGAATGTATGTACCACATCCATTTTTTTTGTCTTCATTACCTTTGCCAATGGGAACAACGTGCTTGTAAGCTGCTACGCAAGCACAAAAGGTTGCCGATCCCTTAAATATCTTTGAGAGCAAGGCCGCATCTCCTACGTAGGGCGAACGGCGGTTGAAGGGACGAGCAATTTGTGAAGTCTCGATGGAATGCCGAAAAAGGTGCACATTCTTGGAAGACTCGTAAAATGGTCGATATTCACGAAGCCGTGGCAATGAATGGAGGGACAAGTGCGGAAAGCATGGTCAAACTACTACAATGATGAAGTGCACATTAAGCAAAGGTCGTATGGATTCTCTAATGGAAGGATGTCACTTATTTGCCCATGCAAGAAGTACGATGATAACATACCGCTTTCATTCAAGGAGGCCGTCCAAAAGAAGTCGCAATGCTCTAGAAAAGAAGAAGAAGACATTGCGCGATTAATTGAAATAAAGAAAACTGAAGGAGTGGTGATTGTAGGCACATCATTTGCTGCTAATCCCACGAGAGGCTTAACTTACACGCTATACCGAGACCTGTGCAGCTATCGATTCCTTGTTGCACAAGTAAGGCAGTTCATTCTGTGGTCCTTCGAGAGCAACAACCCGCGTCGTCACTGGGCTCCGAGAGTTGGGCAAGTAGGCTTAAGGTTTGCCTTTCAGATTGAAGCCGAAGGTGTGCACCTGTTGGTAGTAGCACCCCCAACCAATGGATCTATGCATGCAGATACACCTCTACAAATCATTAGGGGAAGATATGCAGCCTTCGCTCGTGATGCGAAGGAAAGAAGGGTGCCATGAGCGCGTTGAAGACCTCTACAGGACGTAGCTGACCATCAATCATGGCGTGATCAAACAACTGGCCAAGTGACATGTTGTGCAAGTGCTCAGGTTTGGTAGCATTCTATTAGGGTGTTTGTAAAAAATGCCATGATCATACAATTTCTTACAACATCATGCATGCGGTCCAGAAGAGGTACGAGATCCTATAATAGATGCAAAGGCTACTGCTGGTGCAAAATTGGGACAGTTCCTAATGCAAGGCAAGGTGCACATTCATACCTTGATACCTTTGCAGCCATGTCGGTCTAATCGTGTTTGGATGACATCCCTGTCCTTCGAACATCTCTCAGCGACGAGAGAAAGGGGCGCTGAGGAGCAAACACTTGAAAGTCAGATTTGCTCCCAACCATTCTCCACCACACTGTCTTCTCATTCTGCATCAAATCAAATTCAGAAAGCGCAGAGGCTTTTGTGGCCCCTGGCCCAATTTATCCCACCATACATTCTGGAGAATCGTTCTTTGGGATCCTCTTCTCTCGCGAGTCCTTGGAGCAGGTCAACAGGTCTACCTATTCCATGGTGCTCCATCTACTTCCGAATGTGAGTGGGAAGATGAGTGCGTGGACGTTGCTGCCTGTGATTCGTCGACCTTCTGCACCTCATGTTCAAGTTCTGCAGGTGGCTGGAGACAAGGGATGGCATAGGCAGTCTTCTCAAATTGAGACAGGTGCGCAGCATTCAAAGTCTCCTGTTCAAGCCTTTCCAACCTCAACATGTCACCTTTTGACCCCTTTGGCTCAACTTGCTCCAGGGCGCAGACTGACTGTAGAGGCGCAAACTGCATAGGCTTCCCAAATTTATCCATGCAGTATGCGTAAAATGCATAAGACACAAACCAAAGCGGAATGGTCAACGCTGCAATGATGGGAACTTTCTTCAGAAGGAACACACCAGCCAGGGTCAGGTGCATCAGGAAAAATATCCACATGATCTGTCTCACCATGGACAGCCACAGCATACCTCCACTCTCATAGCTGTTCTTGCTGCACACGAAAAGAAAATGGTGCAGAGTGACAATATAGACAACGGCCATGCCAAGCAAAGCAAATGGTGTGACCAAGGGATTGATGATACTGAACACAACAGAAACCAGAAGGACAAACATGATACTAGGAATAAGTGCACCGTAACTTGGTGGTTTTGCTTTTCCAGCGCTTTCCTTCTCCTCAATCGTCCGGCAAAGAAATCTTTCTTTGATATGCATGATAACAATATCCACGAGCCTTGCCATGTCTTGAGGCGACCCAGCCCAAGTTTTCAAGAGGATATAGTTCAAGAAGAACATTGCAGTTGTAGGAACTGCATCGCCAAGAAGCTCCACAACTTCCATGAAGTCGATTTTCCCATCAACAATTTCCTCTATTTCTGACAGCAAGGAAGCCATTACTGTGATTCCCAAAAAGGTATTGAAGACTTGAAACCCAAATAGCTTTGAAGACATACCATTGTCTAAGTCAAGCATTGTTTGAACTCCTTCCAAAGATGTCAGCCACCGACATAAAGGGGGCAGCAACATGTTGAAAAGAATGAGTGCAAGCCCCGGCAGAAAACCTTGCAGGAAACCTCTGAACCACTCTGGAAGGTCTGCAACAAACGGAAGCCATTTTTCCAGATTGGAAAGAGTTGTGAGGGAAGAAACAAAGAAGACGGGTATCATCCAAAGAAAGATGAGGCAAACGTGCAAAATGGCAACTCCAATTGAGCGTCCGTTTCGTGTCCACTTTCGTATGCCCATATTTTCCCAGTAAATGGCACCAGGTTCCAGAGCTGGGCCAACAAGCCAGAGAGTTCCGTCTTGTGTATGCAAAACCTGCCCTGCGGTTGCCGCAGCCCTCATCGTACGGAGGGTAACGATGGCAGCAACAACAGGGCGCTCCAAAGCTTCAGCCTGCAGCTCTACGAGATCTTTTTTCAACTGAATTGTCTTGAGTTTGTAGTGCTCGAACCTCTCTCTGATGTGCTCCAATTTAGCCGCCTGCTTTTTCTTGCTGGGATCCAGTTTGGGTGCATCCTGCTTGAAAAGGATCGCACCCTGACCATCGCCAATCTCGTAATCAAGCTCTGCTCGCTTCAGTTTCTCCACGTTTTTGTTGTAACGGATCCAAAGAGCTTGGACATCCGCTACATGAGCTGGGATGCAAGAAACAGTGTGGACTTCCCCAGGATATTCCTTGTTGAAAAACGCCTCCACATCCTCTTTCCTGATGGAGTGTTTGGGAAAGACAGTGTTTTTCAGGGCTGTAGAAGCAGCTGCAGCATTGCCAAGCATAGCACTTTTGGCCACAGAGATATTTAGACTGAGACGCGCACTGCTGCTTCCTTCATTGGCATCGCTTGTTGGTTGCAGTGGCATATCCGTAACCATTACGGAGTAGGCTTCGATGCCTGGGTTCTCCCGCAACACATGCTTGACTCTAGCTTCCATGACCCGCTTTGTGGTATCCAGCAGCAATTTGAAACTAAGCAGTGTAAAAAGGTAGCACATGACGAGATGTGCCCAAAACCTGTGTGATTCTTCCTGCACTTTAGACATGGACAGCTTGTTGTACCACTGGTCACTCGCCGGTGGCAACACACCACCACCTGTGAGATTGATGGGGACAATGACTGCCCATCCAAAGAACGCAAACAACGCAGAAACCTTCATGATGAACTTTTGCAGCTTCAGAACGACGCACATGTCGGCCCCACGGTGCTTCAGCACATCGTCTTCTCCGTAGGGTAGGAACTTCCGAACCGCCTTGAACAGGTCCTTGGGCAGGAAGTCGATGGCCGCGGGTCCACGGATGTCTCCAGTTTTTTCTTCTTCGAGGAGCCTGGGTGCGTACACTCTCTTGTAGTAGCTGTCTTTCTTGCGCAGCACGGCGAAGATGGCCAGGAACACGATTCCCGTGATGGCAGGGATCAGCAAGAGCCAGAGGAACTCCGTCGCTGTGCCTGCATCCGGGTCCTCTTGGTCCGTCACAGGCACGTCCACACCAAGCACGTCGTTTGTCTCTCCGTTGGACATGGGGTTCAAGTCCAGCCGCCACATGCGCTTCGCTCTGCGGTTGCTTCGCTCCAGCACGCGGCTGTCCGTTGCACGTCGACACGTGAACCGTCGAAGGTGTCGATCCACATCCACCCGATCGCCCGATCCTCGACGGGTCACCGGACGATCGAGACGCTCCATCCAATTTCCCCGGGACAGCTTGGGGAGACCGTTCCGCATGCGTCGAGGATAGAGGGGCCGGTGGGGGTTGAATCAATTGGATACCACAGAATACGAGGTCCTGTGGTGCTGCGGACACTCTTAAATCGACGGGAATAGGGGGGCCTTCCATCACGGTTTTTGTCGATGGATCGATCAAATAAAACAAGCCTCACGGACGATTTCTGCTCCAGAAATCGGAGATCCGCCGAGGATTCATCGATATCTGCGATGGAGGTATCGGAACGTTTTCCGTCATCTTCCCTTCCTCCGACGGTCGACGGCATCGAGCTCGTCTTTGCCCAAGTCCGAAAGATGGGAGGAAAATCGGATGTAGGAAAAGCGACCAGGGTAGGAATCACCACCAGCTCTTCCATCCCGAAGAACTCGGCCCAGCGACGGGACCGAACGTCGACCTGCGCATGTGCGATCGCCTCGACTGCTTCGATCCAACACCACGATCGAAGCCGATCGAAACGATCGCACCCGCGCAGGCAGATGGAAGAGTGCTGGTCGAGAGGGAACACGGACGAAGCGAATCGAAAAACGGAGGATGCAGCGCACGACGGGACGAGGAACGAGGGTGCGACGCCGACGAGCATCGTCCACCCGAAAGGACGATGGGTCCAGAACATTGCGTTCCTTCCAAGCAGCGCTACAAGTCGTGCTGCTTGGAAGAATCGCACCTGGAACCGAGACGATACGAATCGGAGAAGATTCGTGCGCAGCGAGTAGGGCCCGACGGCCCGACAGAACCACCGCGACGACCTGCGTGGAAAACGATCCACCTGTCGGATGCAGTGGCACTACATCCGGCACACCCTGATACTGCTGATCCTTATTTCACTCGTGCATGTGATCGTTGCCGTAAACTTTCGTTCGAACGAATGCGGCAGGTGCCCGTAGCTCGTCGTAGCCAACATCGGCAGAACGTGTCGGAGGAGGGTGCGGTTCGGAACCGTCGATGTTGCTGGCGACAACAACGTCGACGTCTAGAATCACGAATCAGGGTTTTCGCGACTATCAGGTGCGTTCGTAGAGGCACGGTCCGCGGGCTTTCGGACGCTCATGGCTGCACTGCTGGTCGTCGCAGTTTCGTCCACGGTGAGGGAGGCCGTCGAGTTGCACCCACCAGATCCTTGAGAGGGAGGGAGAGGGGTCAGTGAGGGAACAACTGGGGACACCACCAACGAAGCCACAGAACCGACTGGACAGATCCGACGCACGAGGGTTTCGTGCGCGCCAACTGCTTCGTTGAAGACAACGCGACGGACGACCTCCGTGTCAAGAGGGATGGAGGACGCTACGAGGTAAGGGTAGACTGTGCATGCACGAACGGAGGGAGAGGTGCCTGGATGCACCACGAAGGAGAAAAAGGGGACAGTTCCTGCAGGAAGGAAAAAGAAAGGGAGTGAGGATGACAAAAGCATCTATCCTACCAACTTAAAAAACAGGATGCTTCAAGGAAATCAATATGGTTATGATACACTTTAGAAGGAATGCTTCCTTGTCTTGGTACGAAGTGGTACTTGCTCAACATTCACATGAGCTTCCTCCTCCTTCGTTCGATTGCATGATGGAGCTTGGAAGTCTTTAAAAACTTTTCTTCAGGAGAATGCTGTGGCCCTCGTCTTTTGTTCCTTTCTGATCTTTTGGGGCTTTGCATGGAAGGGACCAATGCTTGTATTGCGCACAACAACCCAGCGAGAAGTGGTTGGCATTGATTCATCCTCTTTTCTTGCTCGTTCCCTGATAATAGGCATATCAGACTGGCTATCCTTCCAGCGCTAGCAATGGCTTGACTTTTGACACTTTCAGAAGAGGTTGGCTGGTCTTCATGATTTGCAGACACAAACTTCTCTACCGCTTGTAACACTGAGCGAACAAGGAGCGAATATCCTGGTGTTGAGATCCGGGCATTGTATAGCCCAGATCGTACTCGAGCGATTGTGGACGCCACTGAATCGGCCGAAGGTCCGCAATGTGGGTCATTTTCACTTGGAACATTTGCTTCAGGATCAGTATCATGTGTGTAACATTCATCTCTCGAAGTACTTGAATTGATAGGACACTGATCTCCCACACTTTGCATAACCTGAAGACAACCGCAACATGCAACACATTCCCAGTCAATGATGTGGTGGTTTTGGGTAAGCTCAACAACGCTGAAGTCAAGGCCCTCGTGGTGGAGAACAGCAAACACATGAATGCAAGGTATCGATGTCCTAGCAGCAATGTAGCAAGTGCATGTCCAACTCATGTCAACACGTGAAATCACGTGTTTGTTTCTCTTTCCATGTACCACCCAGGCAGTTCTTTCTCCGTCATTGGCAGATACAACATCCAATTTCATTTTCAATGCTCGTTGCCAATTGGAATGCAATGTGCGGACAACAACATCTGGCCGGCGTGGTGTAAGCAAGGAAGGATGTGGCTTGTTGCATTTATCAACGTACACGGTTCTTGTGTCGTTTCCTTGGATGGCATTCTCGTACAAGTAATCTTGCCACATCTTTTCGCCCACATTCCACAACTTCATGGCTAACTTTGTCATTAACTTGTTTCTTTCCAGTCCAAATTGCTTCTTAAGCTTACCGTTGAAGGACTCGTTCAAATTGTTCGTATCAATTTTTTTGGTGTGCCCCCAACAAGTTTTAGATACTCTCTCAAAGCTTGCCCATCGCTTTTGGTGCTTCTTCATATACTCTTGGTAGTACTTCAAGGTAGCGGCAAGACCAAGTTCCGTGGCTCGAGTAATGAATATTTCCTCCGCCTTTTCAAATTCATCTGCATCTTTCGCATACATAAGATTCCTCAAAGACTTGTGAATAGATTTCCGGACGTCTTCTGATGGCATCTTCGATGAAGGTCTCTTCAAATGCTTCAACAATGCTTGTTCAACGTGGAAGTGGCACCAAATGCACCGGGCCTCAGGGAAGTTTGCCTCCACCGCATTGACCAGCTCAAAAGCACAATCACTCACTATGGTTTGCGGTCTCCAACTTGGACACGCCCATCTCGCCAAGGCTATAGCTTCCGTATGTGCAATGTTATCCTCCAAGTCAGTAATATAATAAAATGCTGGGTAACCCTTCCCCATGTTTGTCTTCACCACAAAAACTGTGACTGGGAAACCGTACATGTTGAGACGGTATGTTGAATCGATTCCTCCCCAACAACCATACTTTTCTAGCATGTACTTGCCTTCTTTACTTAGCACGAGGAAGAGAAATCTTTGGCGAATAGCTTTCGAATTCTCGACCATCGAATACTCGTACGGTTCCAATTGAGTAGACACATATGGGGGGGCATCATACGCCTTCCCATCATACACCCACAACGGTTGAGCAACCTCTTGGGTAGGTAAGTATGCCAACACCTTCCCTTCCATGTTATTGGTGATTGCTTGACTTGGACGGAAGAAAACAGTGGCTTGGTGGCTTGTTTTAATTTCTTCACACCAGGCTTTCAAGTTGGTCGGATCGTTACCTCGGCGCCAAGTCTTCAAAGCTGCATTGTGTTGAACCAGCTGAATTTGCCGAAGTGTAGGCTTAAATCTACCATCTGGACCAGGCAAAACAATATTTTGCAACCTTGCCGCTATCTCTTTTCCTTTCTCGGTGCAAAGTTGTTGTAAATCTCCAAGTTGTCCGGTCATGCTTTTGTGTTCCAATATGAATTGAACGAGTTCCGGGTGAAGTGGCCTATAGGCACCTGATGCTGGCGAGCTACATTCATGTCTATGAATGAAATACAAGGATGGGTGCCCATTGACAATCCTCTCCCCAATTCCGTCAACGTCCTTCACGATAACATTGCAAAATGATTCGCATGCACACTTGATGGATTCTCTACTTCTGCGTTCGTTGCTTCCACGGATCGGATTTCCACGAGCTTGACAAGCAAGACGGATATATGTCATCTTCTTTGTCCCCGAGTGATACTTGCTTGATTTCTCTATCGTGTAACAATGATGAAATGCTTGTCCCAAGTCGTCTACAAGAGTGTCAAGAGGAAGCATTTCAGAGTGCGGAAACAGAATGACTTTCCATTTCCCATTCTCACAAGTGGGCGGAGAACATGAGCAAGTCCGAAGCTTGGCAAGTGCAATTTCACCAAATTTTTCATCGGGCTTACGTAATGGAGGCTCATCCGAACAATTTTCGCAAGACTTACCGAAGCACGAATCAAGAAATACACGGTGTCTTTCCAAGAAGCTTTCAACCTTCCTTTTATCCTTGCATTTGGCGGTGAGAAGGTAAAATTGTTTCCAAGATCCAACGCACAACAACTGAGTCCCAGGTCTACCCCGTAAAGGAAACTCAAAGCGTGGAAATGAAGTGAAATTATCACGTTCCTTACCACTCATATACCTCGCCAATTTTTTACCAGCCTCCCTTTTGGACTTGGTAGAAAAAAGTTCAGCGAGGATATCAATTGCACATATGCAACCATTTCGATGTCGAAAAGGAACTTCGGAACCTCCATCCTTCCCTTGATTTCCTTGAAGCATCCTGTTTTTTAAGTTGGTAGGATAGATGCTTTTGTCATCCTCACTCCCTTTCTTTTTCCTTCCTGCAGGAACTGTCCCC
>SL_7KL_010_BRINEDRAFT_10001540_pt1 | contig 10969 bp, 8 predicted proteins | sample SodLak_010_BRINE_FD_10663 | JGI IMG/M metagenome (IMG submission 10663)
GGCGGGAGCGGGGCAAGGCGGGAGCGGGGCGGGGCGTTGCAGCGCTTTAATCTCCGCGACAGGTGCCGGCCCGGCTCGACCGGGTCGGAAAGCGCGTCAGATCCGCGGGCGCAGGACGCCGCTGAGAATAGCCTTCGAGACGGCATGCTGGCGTGAACTCGCCTTCAGCTTCGTCGTGGCATTCGTCAGGTGAAACACCACGGTGCGCTCGGCAATGGCGAGGATCTGGCTGATTTCCCACGCAGTCTTGCCTTCGCCGGCCCAGAGCAGGCATTCCGCCTCGCGGAGTGTCAGCTCATCGGATGCCGAGCGTGTCGGCTCACGCGTGCCGGCCTCGATCCGCCGGAAGTTGTCGAGCAGGTGGTTGGCGAGGATCGGGCCGTAGAGGCTCAGGCGATCGCGCAGGCCACTATCGCTGAGCTCCGGCCCCGCGAAGCTCAGCCCGGCATAACTGTCGGAACTGCGACAGGGTATGGTGACGCCATCGGTAAGGCCGTGTCGGTGCGCATGATCGAAGGCATTGCGGCTGCGCTGATCGCTGTAGCCGGGTTGCGCACGCAGGCACGACCAGGTTGCCGGGATCGTGCTGTCCGCGATGTAACGCAGCAGCGGATCATGGCTGCGCAGAATAGACTCGTTGTATGATTCCCGCCATGCCTGTGCATTGGAAAGGATCGTTACATGGGGTGCGCTGAGGCTTTCGAGCTTTATATGCGTGAATATGTAAAAAGAAACCGAGAGCATGTTGCAAATTTCGGCGATCGATGAATCCAGTCGATTTGCAGATTCTGCGCACGAAAGTTTATTTATGAGCGATGAAATGAATGGCGTGCTGTCTTGCGTGGTAAATCTCATGACTTTACGTAAGCCCATAAAATCTGGTGGAAAACTGTGCTCTATTAAGAATTATGCTATGAAACCTGATATTGCATTGCAATATGGGGGTTCTACTTAGATATATATACATGCAAAAATGCTTATTTACTTTGTCCGGACAAAGTGGGGCGCCTGGCCGGGGTGATCTGAGCGGGATCTCGAAATCGGCGTTGCCGGCATGGCTCTACGCGGCTCGGGATCCGGCCGGTGGTCCTGACGCAACGAAGGGCCGGAACAGGTGTCCGGAGCGCTACCTGGCAGCGATCCGGTCGCGTCGGATCAGATTGCGCTCTACTCCCGCAATCCGTCCAGGAAATCAGCCAGGGCCCAGATTTCTTCGCGTGAGAGCCGGCCCTCCCAGGCCGGCATTCCGGTGCCGCTGCCATAGGCAATGCGCATGGCGAGAACATTGCGCGGCGCAAGACTGTCGGCGATGATCGGAACCCCATGCGGCTGTGCCGCAGCGCGGCTTCCGGTCGCATCTGCGGCATGGCAACCGGCGCAGTGCTGCCGGAAGAGTTCCGGCGCGTCGATCACCGCAACGATGCCCGTTGCCGGCCTGTGCAGCCCGGCGACATAGCCGAGCCGCCCCGGCATTTCCATTGCGAGCAGAACGAAAACGATGCCGAGGGCGCCGGTCATCGCCATCAGGGAACGCGGTCTGATTCTCACGGAAGGGCTCCTCGGGATGCGGCGCCTGCTGCGGCCCTGCAACGGCTTCGCATGCGTTGGCCGGAGGCGCGCATATCCCGGATCCGTGCCGGGATATGCCTGTTGCTGATCACGATGACCGCAGCTTCACGCCGCCGCGGGCAAGGCCTCCGCCGGGGCTGATTCGACGCGGCGCATCTCGCGCCGGTCGACGATTTTCACGAGCGCCGGGAGGACGAGAATATCCGCGAGGAAGGCCGAGGTGATGATGATGACGCTCAACAGGCCGAAATTAACGCCTGATTGCATCGTTGCGAAGAAGAAGATGCTGAATCCGCCGACGAGGATGACGGTCGACAGCAGCAGTGCACTTCCGACCTTGCGGGTCGCCTGATGCAGGGCGCGATCGACGCTCAGCCCGGCCTGACGCCCGCGCTCGTACCGTACGAGATAGTGGATGGAATCGTCCACCGCGAGGCCGATCGTCACCGAAGCGACGATGAGGGCGTTGATATCGGGATAGATGCCCATCGCCTTCATCACCGCGCCGCCGATAAAGATCGGCAGCACGCTGGCGATGGTTGCCAGCATCGTCATGCGCATATCCCGGAAGAGTACGACCAGCGCCAGCATGATGGTGGCAAGTGCCAGACCGAAGGAGATCACCATACCCTGGGCGATCAGGGTCTCGAGCCGGTTGTAGAGGACGAGATCACCTGTGAGCATGACGTCGAGGGCAGGCCAGTTCTCGGCGAAATCCGCCTCCATGCGGCTGACCAGCGCCTGTGTCTCACTCGCCGACATGTTCTGTGCACCGACCGAGATGCGCATGAAGCGCTGATCGACGCTGATCTGGTCACCGAGGCTGCGCTCGGGGCCGGCGTTTTCGTAAAGCAGAAGCATCTGGGCCGCAGCGCCAGCGCTGTCGGGAACGCGGCGATACGCTTCATCGCCATTGTTGAGCGCAACATTCATCTGCTTCATGTATTGCAGCGCCGAGCGCGGCTTTCCGGTTCCCTCATAGCCTGCCAGCGATGCTTCCAGCGCATCGGCATCGGCCAGGAATTCGGGATCGAACACGCCGTTCTCGCGACCGGAATCGAGCATGATCTCGATCGCCTGTCCGCCGCGGAACACGGTATCGAAATAGTCGAAATTCTGGCGGAACTCCGATTGCGGCTTGAACATGCTGACGAAATTGGTGTCGAGCCGCAGGCTCAGCGTCGCACCGATGCTGCCGATGAAGACCATGGCCGCGATCGCGGTCACCGCGACGGGGTTGCGGGCCGAGAAGTCCGACATCCGGGTGAGGATCGTCGCCCGCGCAACGTGCTCGTCGTCCTCGCTCGCGCGCGCCCAAGCCGGCGCCTTCTTCGCCGTGGCCAGAATAGCCGGCAGCAGCAGGAAGCAGAAAAACAGGCACGACGCCACGCCGATCATGGCAAGAATGCCGTACTGGCGCAGCGGCTCCAGTTCCGTAACGGTGAGGGCGATGAAGCCGAAGATGGTCGTCAGCGCGGCGAAACCGGCCGGCCGCGCGAGGTTCGTCAGCGTGGCCTCTACGGCGGCGAAGCTGGTCATGCCGCTGCCGAGGGCGCGGTAGAACGTCATCATGAAATGCGCGCAGATTCCCACGCAGATGATGATGATCAGGAACGGCATCAACCCGTTCGCGGCCGTGGTCGGCCAATGCATCAGCCCCTGAATGCTGAAGACCACCATCACGCTGGAGAAGATCACCAGAACCGGCCCGATGACCGAGCGGAAATCGCGGAACACCAGCAGGTTCAGCACCGTGACGAGAGCGAGCAGCAACGGATAGAACAGCAGCTGGTCCTCGATCGTTCCGCTGCCCAGCGCATGGGAGATATAGGGGCGCCCGAACACCGTGACGCTCACGCCCTTGTCCTCGAAGGCCTGGATTTCCAGGAATTCGTCGAGGGCGTTGATCAGTGAGAGATGGTGATCGACGCGGCCGCCCTCCACCAGATGCAACTCCGCGATCAGGGCCGTATGGCGCATATCCGCCGTCACCAGATCGCCCAGCGCGATCGGCTCGCCCGCGAGCCTCCGCTCGACGCTGCGTGCCGTAGCGGCATCGGGAATCAGGCCGAAGGGCGGGGCATCCCGGTCGACCAGATCCTCGATGGTGAGGACATCGTTCTCGGCGCGGATATACTGATAATTGATCAGTGACTGGACATCGACCATTTCCGCCCGGGTGAGCAGGAATTCATGGATTTCGCGCAGCGCCTCCAGAGGTTCGGGGGCGATCACGGGCCCGCCATCGCCGGAAGACACGCCGACAAGCAGATTCTGCGTATCGCCGAATTTCGCGTTGAGCGTCTTGAAATCACGGTTGATCGGATCATCCGCGACGAACCACATATCCGGAGAATGCGCGAAATAGATGTTCTGTGATGGGGCCGACGCCAGAACGACGAGGATCGGCGTAAGCAGGATGATGAGCCAGCGAAAGCGGCAGATGCCGGTGGCCCAGCTGCTGATGATTTGTCTCATGACGATCTCATTCCGGATGTGGGAGCGGCTAGACGGCCGCCTGATAAGCGGGGAATTCGATTGCCTGGAGGAGATCGCGCACGAGAACCTCGGGCGATTCCAGGCCGACGGAGAGGCGCAGGTAATTGCGTTGTGACTGGCTGACGAAATATTCGGCGGTGGCACGATGCTCGAGCGTGCTGATCACCGAGCCGAAACCGGTCGCATTCGTCCAGACTTCCGTCGCAGCGCACAAAGCCCGACAGGCCTCTGCGGGCAGCCGCATGTCGAGGCCGATCAGCGGGCCGAAACCCTTGTTGTTCAGATTGCGCAAAGCCTTGGCATGATCGGGATGATCATCGAGGCCGATATAGCGCACCTGCGCGATCAGCGGGTGATGCCGCAGCGCATATGCGACCTCGAGCGCATGGCGCGAAGCCGTCTCCATGCGGGGGCTTAGCGTGGCGAGACTGCGCTCCAGGATCGCCGCGTCGCGCGCGGACATGCCGTTGCCGTGAAGCCAGCGAATATGTGCGATACGGCGCCATAGCGGCGTATCGGCGGCGCATGAGATGGCGCCGCCCAGCACATCATTGTGCCCGCCGAGGATCTTGCTCGCCGAGTGAATCACGTAATCGGCGCCCAGTGCGAGCGGTGTGACGAGGGCGGGGCTGAGACAGGTCGCGTTGACTGCGAGCGCCGTGTGATCCGGCAGCACCCGGGCCAGTGCGGCGATATCGATCATGGCCAGATCCGGATTGGAGAGAATCTCGACCCAGACGGCCCGGGTGCGCGGGGTCACGACCCTTTCGAAATCCGAGACTGCGTTGCCTTCGGCCCAGACCAGCTCAAGCCCGACACGTTCGGCAAAATCATGCAGCCAGACGAGCTGCGGCCAATAGATGGTGCGCGGCAGAACCACCTGATCGCCGGGCTCCAGCGCCATGAAGAAGGAGGTGATCGCCGCCATACCGGAGCCGAACAGCATCGCCGAGGCCGCGCCTTCCAACCCGGCGAGGCGTGCTTCCGCAACGAGGCAACCCGGATAATCCTGGCGCGCGTAGATCAGCTTTTCGCCACGCCGTGTCTGCGGGGCATCGGCATAGGAGAATGTCGTCGCAGTCAGAGATGAAGGTGACAAGGACGATCGGAGGCCGTCGCGATAGGGCGAAGGGGCCGGGAACGGATCACTCATCTGCCGCTCCTTGTAGCGAAAGAGGGGGCGCAGGAGCCCGTGACAATGGATCACCAGCCATCGACCGGGCGCTGCGGCCCGCGCAGGGTAACTGCGCAGGAGAACCGTGCAGGAGGCCCGTCCACATGTCCCGTCCACATGTCCCGCAGGGAGTGCCGGATTTGCGGTTAAGGGTGGTGATGATTCGTCTGGATAATCCAGAATTGTGTCTGGAGACGCTACGGAGATCCCGCCCGGACGTCATCCTGCAAGATGTTGCAAGGCGCGGGACCGGCAGCTCGGTTTCGGCTCCGCTTCCGTATGGCGGTTTTGCTGTGGGAAATTGTGCCTGTGCACGAAACTGTGCACGGCGCGTGCCGCAGAGGGCCTGCAGATCTGGAAAATTGGTCGGAGTGGCAGGATTTGAACCTGCGACCCCCTCGTCCCGAACGAGGTGCGCTACCAGGCTGCGCTACACTCCGAACCGCTGGTGGGGCATCCTATAGCGCCCATGGACGTCGCTCGCAAGCATCAAATTGCCCGATCAGACATGCAAAAAGGCGTTGCATCCCTGCACGCGCGGCACTATGTTCCGCCCGCTTCCCAATGGGGCGTAGCCAAGTGGTAAGGCAGCGGTTTTTGGTACCGCCATGCGCAGGTTCGAATCCTGCCGCCCCAGCCAGGATCAAGCCTGAATCCTTCCGGTCCCGGCGATAACACCCTCTGCGAAAATCCCGTGTGATGCAGCGCTGTGGCACGACGTCGATCACGACGTGACCGGCTGCGCGCTCAATCCTCGTTTTCCTGCGGGCGCAGGCGGGAGACCTGGTCCGGGGTGATCGGGTCGGGAAAATCGTTGCCGAAATTGCTGCGCACGTAATTCGTCACCGCGGCGATCTGCTCGTCCGACATCTGGTCCCCGAAGCGCGGCATTCCGTGATATCCGGTAAGTATCACGCCGGCCAGGAAGTGTTTCGACATCAGCTTGGGATTGCCGGCGAGCGGCGGATGCGCGCCCGCGCCCGCAGCTCCCTTCCCGTCCTCCATATGGCAGGCCTGACAGGTGGTCCGATAGAGCGCCTCGCCATCGGTCTGGGTGAAGCGGTCGGGATTATCGGAGAACCGCGACAGCAGCGTGTCGATCGCCTGTGCCTGTTGCGGGGCCTGCGCCTGCGGCTCGGTCTGTGCCGGGGGTGCGTCCTGTTGTGCCGGGGCGGCGGTCGTCAGCAGGGTGAGCGCGGCGAGGACAATGAGTGTTTGCCGTTGCATCTCAAGCGTTCTCCCTTTGATCGAGGCGCTTGATCGCATCCAGTGCCGATAGCAGCGATCCCTCCAGCCATGCAGGGATATGCGAGCAATGCTCGCCCGCCAGAACCAGCCGGTTGTCGATTTCGCACAGGGTCGTGTAATGCGCGTCGCGCAATTCTTCGGTCCATTGCCCGTAGCAACCCAGGGACCAATCCACGCGGTGCCAGACCCATGAGGTGCCGGACATGAATTCGGCATCATATTGCGGGTGGATCCGGCGGCCCAGTGCGAGGGCGGCATCGATGCGCTCCTGCGGCGTCATCGTCGACCAGGAATAGGTGAAGTTGCGCCCGGCCGTCGCCGTGTCATAGGCGGCCTGCAACACCGCCGGTCCATCCGAGAGGAAGCCGTAACTGGGATAGGCGATCTGCACCAGCGGCAGGTCGGTATAGCTGATACCACCGAGGATCTCGTCATCCTGCTCCCAGAACCGGCGCCTGAACTCCAGCGCGACCTTGAAGGCGGAGGCATAGGGCACGGCTGCTATCGCCTTGCGCAGCGCATCCGAGCAATCGACCTCGAGCTGCACCAGAACCGAGAGCGGGATGGTGCAGATGCACCAATCTGCCGTTTCCTCGCGCACGGCTCCGCCCTGATCACCATCCTCATAGGTGACGGTGACACCGGCCTCGCCCTGCGCAATCCTGATGACGCGGGCGTTGAGCTGGATGACGTCGGATACCTCGCGCGCGAAAGCGTCCGTGATCGCATCCATGCCGCCCGCCGGCTCGAACATGGGCGGCTCGAAACTGTAGCTGTTGAAGCCGAACAGCTGTTCCCACAGCCCCGATTGCAGCAGCGCCGACAGATCGACCGGCTCGGAGGGGCGTTTTTCCGGCATCAGGCCGCCGCCGGGGCGGATATCCCAGCCGCGGACCCCGCCGACATCGTCGCTCGCACGATAGGCGTAATGCCTGTCGAGAACGCCCCAGCCCTTGAGCCCCTCCAGCAGCATCTCGCGATCCTCGGCGGTGACGGCACCGTCCAGCGCGCCCTGGTTCAGCGATTTCGCCAGCAGTTCGGAGACGTGTCCGCGCATGTCCTTTTCGACATGGCCGATGCGCTGGGGCCGTCCGCCGAAGGCGTGGGCCGAGTGAAGATAGGCCTTGTTGTTCTTGATGATGAAGGGGTTCACCTGCACGCCGAGCTTGCGGCAATAATCGAACACGGCCCGGTGATGCACCGGCAGGCGCCATGGGCCCGGATTGAAGAAGCCGTCGCCCTCGAAATCGCAGGCGATCTCGTGTCCGCCCATCTCGGTATAGCGGTCACCGCCGCGCAGGGTCAGGCATCGGCCGCCACTGCGGTCTTGATATTCAAGGATCTTCACCTCGTAGCCGGCGCGACGCATCTCGTAGGCGGCGGCCATGCCGGCAATGCCGGCGCCGAGGATCAGGACACGCCGTCCCCGGCGCGGTCCCTGCAGGGCGACCTCGCCGGTATAGCCGGATTCCGCCGCGAAGCCGAGGCTGGTCATGGCCTGATACATCGCGCCCGCACCGGCGACCCGCCCGATCATGGCCAGCAATTGACGTCGGCTCGGGTGAAAGGGTGTCATGGTTCAGGCCTCCTGCCGATTGTGCCGTCTCCGCCGGACCAGCCACCAGATCAGCAGGGATACGATCACGAAGAGCCCGACCAACCCGATCCATGCCGCCACTTGCAGAATGCGCAAGGGCGTCGGCATCGCGTCATCGGGGGCGAGGATGCGAATGACATCCCCGGCGGTCAGATCGCTGTCCTGCCGCCCGCCGAATGTCGCGCGGGTGTAGTTTGCCAGCATGGCGATTTCGTCGTTGCTCAGTTCGTCGGCAAAGCCCGGCATGGCGGGCATGCGGTAGAGTTTGCCCGCCGGCACGCCGTGCAGGAGGACCTGCACCAGATTTCTCGCATCCGCGCGGCGCAGGGCGGCATTCTGGACGAGTGGCGGATAGAACGCCTGCGGCTGGCCCTGACCGGTGACGCCGTGGCAGGCGGCGCAATGCCCGACGAAGAGCCGCTCCGCCTCCGTCAGATCCGTCCGGGACATAGCCACGCGCAGTTCCTCGCGGATCTGGCCGTAATGGTGCCGGGAATCCTCCCGTTCCGCCGCCGGAACGATGAGGGGGATGTCCTGATCGCGGCTGTCGATTGCAGGAATCGTTCTCAGGTAAGCCACCATCGCGACAAGGTCGTCATCGTCGAGATGACTGGTGCCGTGGCGGACGAATTCCGCCATTGGCCCGGCTGCCTGCACGATGTTGCCCGCCTGGCCCGTGCTCAGATAGTCGATCAGATCCTGGTCGGACCATGCCCCGATGCCAGAAACGGGATCGGAGGTGAGATTCGGCGCAAGCCAGCCGTCGATCTCCGCGCCCGCCAGATACCGGTCGTCCTGCATGGCGAAGAAGTCGCTGCGCGGGGTGTGGCATTCACCGCAATGGCCCAGATGATCGACCAGATAGGCGCCCCGGCGCAGCACCGGATCATCAGGTGTGGGGAGTTCGCGCGACCCCAGAAACAGCGCGTTCCAGGCGATCACCCCGGTGCGGATGTTGAAGGGAAACGGCAGGTCGGTCTGATGCAGGGGCGCTTCCTCGACGGGGGGCTGATCCTGCAGCCAGACGAACAGGGCATCGATATCCGCGTCGGTCATGCCCCGATACGAGGCATAGGGCATGGCCGGGTAGAGCCGGCGATCCGGGCTGACGCCACGGCGCAGCACAGCGGCGAGGTCGTCGCGGTCATAGCCCCCGATCCCGTATTCGCGCGACGGGCTGACATTACTGGCCACGATCGTGCCCATCGGGGTCTCGACCTGATAGCCGCCCGACAGATCTTCGCCATGACAGGACATGCAGCCGGAGGCCCGCGCGACATATTCGCCTTGTTCGAGTATGGAAGGACGGGTTTCTGCGCTCGCACTGAAGCCGCTTCCGGCCAGCATCAGGGCCACGAAAGCTGCGGCCAGGCGGGCCGAAGCCCGGTACTGCACTTTCAGGAATCGCGTGCTTCGCGGCATCGGACCGTTTCCCCTCGGGAAATCCTGCGCAGGTTGAATCACGGCCCGAGCGCAGGGACGCTGCGTGAGACGACCGCGTCTTGAAGCGCCCGTCTCGTTCCAACACCAGTCCCTGGCAAAGGTTCCGGGCATCAGCTGCGATGATGCTTCCCGGCATGAAGCCGCGCCCGGTCAGCGCTCCGTCCCGCAGGCCCGCGCAGATCGCCTCACTGCCCCCTTCACGCCGTGCCGTTTTCGCGCCATATCGGTTGCATGACTTCACCGCTCGTCTTCGATCGCAATCTGGTGCGCCGGCGTCTCGCCCGGGCGCATGCACAGGGTTATGCGGATTTCCTGCTGCGCCACGCGCTGGAGGATCTCGATCTGCGGCTGATGCCGGTGATGCGCGATTTCGCCCTCGCCCTCGATATCGAGAGCCCGGATGCCGGTGTCGCGCGGCATCTGCGCGCGAGCGGGCATGCGCAGACGGTATTCCGGGTGGCGCCGGCGGGGCTGTCGCGCGAGCAGGGGGATAACGGCGATGCGGTGATCGGCGATGCCGAGGCGCTGCCCTTCGCGCATGAGCGCTTCGATCTCGCCGTGTCGCTGCTCGCCCTGCATGCGGTGAACGATCTGCCCGGCGCGCTGATCCAGATCAGGCGCGCCCTGAAGCCGGACGGGCTGTTCATCGGCTGTCTCCTCGGCGGTGCGACGCTGCATGAATTGCGCACCGCGCTGACCGAGGCCGAGAGCGGGCTCACGGGCGGGCTCAGCCCCCGCGTCGCCCCCTTCGCCGATGTGCGCGATCTCGGCGCTCTGATGCAGCGTGCCGGTTTTGCGCTGCCCGTCACCGATCTCGAAACCCTGCGCGTGCGCTACGACAATGCCTTCGCGCTGATGCAGGATCTGCGGCGCATGGGCATGACGAACACGCTGCTGGCCCGCCGCCGCACGCCCGTGACGCGCGCTCTGATGCTGCGCGCCGCGCAGATCTATGCCGAACGCTTCGCCGATCCGGATGGCCGCATTCCCGCGACCTTCGAGCTGATCTGGCTCTCCGGCTGGTCCCCGCACGAGAACCAGCAAAAGCCGCTGCGCCCCGGCTCCGCGAAAATGCGCCTCGCCGATGCGCTGGGCACCGTCGAGCTCAGCGCCGGCGAGAAGGCCGGGCCGCAGGAGTGAGGGGCAAAACCGGTTGCCCCGACCACCGAAAACCGGCACATAGCGGCGTTGAAATGCACATGTATCCGCGCAACCGAGGAAGCTGATCAGCGATGCACGCGCCGTTCGCAAAGCAGAACGAGGAGATCGCAGACGCCAAGCAGCACTGCGCCACGCAGCCGTGCGTCACGGCGCAGGATGTCGCGCGCGCGGCGCGGTTCTCCGTCGCCCCCATGATGGACTGGACGGACCGGCATTGCCGGGCGTTTCACCGGGTGCTGTCGCGGCGGGCGCTTCTCTATACCGAGATGGTGACGACC
>SL_7KL_010_BRINEDRAFT_10001541_pt1 | contig 10969 bp, 8 predicted proteins | sample SodLak_010_BRINE_FD_10663 | JGI IMG/M metagenome (IMG submission 10663)
CTCCACCGCCACCGGACCCGTGGAATGCCGGACCACCGACACCGCCGCCGCCACCTGAGCCGCCGACAAGTGGCAACAGCACCTCTGAACCGTAGGTTTCGCCTGGCGTAACGCCGAAGCCACTGCTGCCGACGGTGCCGAAACTGCCACCGGCACCACTGCGCTTGCGGTTGCTGGACCGAACACCCCCACCACCGCCGCCGGGGCCAATACCGGCCCCGCCCAGTCGATTCTCCCGGTCCTCCGCCGGCTCACCACCCAGGCCGCCATCGAAACCGCCGGGACCGGCGAAACCGGGCAGGCCATCGTCACCAACGTTGCCATCGCCGGCGGCACCGACGGGCGGCGACCAGCTACCGCTCAGATCAATGGTCCCGGCCACCTCGACGTCGCCACTGGCGAGGATGGTCACCGGCCCGGTGCCGTCAAAGCGCACGGTGACACCATCCGGAATGGTCACATTGGTGAAATGGAAGATGCCGTCCTCGGGCAGTTCCAGTTCGGTGTCGACGGTGGGCGTGAAGGCACCGTCCTCGCCGCTGCTGCCGCTGTCGAAGCCGGTTTCGGCGTGCAGTGCTCCGCCGCCGAGCAACAGAGCGAATCCGACGCTCCATGTATATGCAGATCGCGTTGTCATGGCTGGCCCTCCCTGGCCGGCTATCTGTTAGTCGGGTACCTCGTCGTGCACGGTGAAGGTGTTGGCCGGTGAAGCCTCGGCACTGGATTGATCGCCGGGGACGACAAGCTGAATGCTCCGCTCACCCCGCGGCGCATCCCGGTCGACGGCGTAGTTCACCGCCAGCTCGGTACCATCCGGATTGCTTTCCCAGAACGCTCCAAGCCGCAACCCCGGGTCGCCGATGACACGAATCTCCGAGACCAGTTGCAGTCTTTCGCCGCGGATCAGCAGCGTCCCCGCGTCGCCGCGGCCGGCGAGAATCGGGCTCAGGGAATCGATTCGGGGCGTGCCCGGGCCTATCAGGATCCGATCCGCCAGCGCACCTGCAGAAACGCGGACGCCGTCCTCGGATCGCAGCTGGAGTTGGCGCATCCCGGCCGCGGCATCCCCAGCGATCGTGACTTCCACGTCCAGCGTTCCGCCACCTTCACCGACGGTCAGGGCGTCAGCGGTGATGCCGTCCGTCGGCACCACGCTGACCGAAGAAACCTGATCCAGCGCCAGGCCCGTCAACGCGACGGTGGCGGTCTGACCCGGTCGGAAAGTATCCGGAGCGATGCGCAGCAGCGCGGGGGCGCGATTCAAACCCAGTGCCGCGGCAAGGGACTCGGCCGACATCCCAGGCAATTCCGCTTCAGTGAACAGACGGCGAACACCCAGAGGAGGGGACGACTCGGTGACGGCGACAGCGGCGTCCTCGCCGTCGGCTGGAGAGACCACCCGATCCAGTCCGAGCAGGGCATCGTGCAGTGCCAGCGCCGGCGGCTCGGCCTGGTCCGTGACATACAGGGTGTTGCTGGCATTTGATGCTGCCAGGGCGCGGCCAGTCAGTGTCTCGGCCAGCAGTTGGCGCGGTCCAAGCTCAGCCTCTGCTGCCACGGCCAGGCGCAACCACAGTGCCCGTCCGTCATCCATGACCTGCGCGGGCTCGGCGACAACTCCGTCACCCGGCTGCAGCGTGACTGCCTGTACGTCCTGTAACTTTTCTCCCCGCACCAGGACCTCGGTGACGACGCCACGCGGCAGGTACAGCGGCGAGACGGAATCGATGCGGGCCCCGGCGGGCGTGATGCGCACCTGATCTGCGCCAGGAAATGCCGGCGGCAACATGACCCCGTGACCATCGACGATTCGGAGTCGGCGCGAACCGAGCATCGCGTCATCGGCCAGCGCGATATGCAATTCGGCCGCGGACCCGTCCGCGGCGATACCGGCAAACTCCAGCCCGGCAACGCCCTGGTCCGGAATCAGCGTCGCGGTATGCCCGGCATGAAAGCCTCGCCCCGAGAGCGTCAGACCATGCTCCATGCCAGGGACCAACACGTCCGGCTGAATCCCCATCAGGTGCGGCCCGGCGACGATTCCCAGAGGGAATGCCGCAAGCCGCCCGCTGGTTGGACCGTCGCCACCCGGATCGCCTCCACCCTGCAGCTGAATGCCGACGGCATGCGCACTCAGGGTATCCACTAAGGGTCCTGCATCAGTGACCAGGTGCAGTGTATTGGCAGGTGAGGCTGCACCATCGGTGGTCGCGCCGGGGGTACGAAGTTGCAGCCGTCGCGGACCGGGCTCGGCGTCTGGGGCCACCGAGACGAGGGTCTGCACACGGCTTCCGGCGTCCGTTACGGTTGGCGCGCCCAGTTCAATACCCGCGCCAGGCTCCGCCTCCACGGCAAGGGCATCATCCAGATGCTCGCCGCGCAGTGTCAGCAGGACGCCGCTGTCGCCAAGGCGCAGCCGGTTGGGGCTGACCGAGTGAATCAGCGGATGACCATGAGCCAGCAGCAGCCGGTCGGCGCCCGGACGCAACGCCGGGGCAACACCCTGTTCATCGGCGATCCGCAGTTGCCGCAAGCCAACGGCAGCAGACTCGGCGATGCGTATCTGCAACTCCAGGGTTTCCGGGTCCAGTCGACGGGCGCTGAGGATGTCGATGCCATCCCCGGGATGAATGGTGTGCCCGGTAACCGCACCCATGGCCTGCATCGTCAGACGCAGCAACTTTTCACCATCGTCACGATTCAGTATCGACGGCTCAAGGGCGAGGAGCCCACGCCCGGCGGCAACCCCCAGGCCCTGGTGCAGGGTGATGGTCAGGCTCGGGGTCGCCCCCGGATCCGCTGGCAATGCCATCCCCAGGGGTTGCGCCAACAGCGTGTTCACCCCTGCCGCGGATTCCGTGACCAGCAACGGCACCGACACGGACCCCAGGTCCGGTGCCTCCAACCGCAACACCGTGGTACCCGGAGCGATGCCCTGAATCACCCCGAACGCCCGGGTTTCACCAGCTTGAATCGTCATCACCGCATCTGAATCCAGACTGGCGACATGAGTGTCCGGGACGGACAGTGCGATCTCATGTGCCCGGGTATCGGCATGGCTCAGCACGATCTCGAAGCCGCGAAGGCCACCTCCCGGCATCACGGCCATGGGGCTTGGCCGAACGATCAATAGCGGCCGCTGTGGGTCAACGGCCAGTGGCAACAGGGTATCGCCGCTGGCCGTCTGCAGGCGCACTGCGGTGTCACCCTGGATGCCGTCGCAGTCTGCGAGGATGCGAAATCGCAGCGCGCCATTCCCGTAACGCACATCACTGAAAGTCAGACCTCCATCCACAGCATGCGGAAGGGCGCCGTCAAGGCCATCCCCGATCACCGTGATTTCAGTGACCTGGCCGCATCGAAACCGCTCGGCGCTTTGCTCCGTAACCCTGGGTGAGTCCGCCATGAGGTCGTGGAGGACAGCAACAATATTGCCTGCCGCATCATGCTGAAAACGCACGCCGTTGCTCTGCTCCGGCACCACCCGCAGAAGCTGGCCAGAGGCGTCGTGATCCAGGTGTACCGGATCAGCCCATACCATCGGCGTGCTCAGCAGCAGGCCTATGGGTACGAGCATCAGCAGCGTCATTGACAGCAAGCGGCGCATCCATGCCTCTCGGGTCTGTATCGCGGCGCTCCCTGCCGCGACGGGTGCAAGCTTATCGGGCGTCGATCTGGGCCTGGGCCCGGGTGGACCAGAACGCGGCACGCGCCAGATCACGATTGACGCCGTAGCCATGGGCATACAGCGCAGCGAGAGCAAGCTGGGCCTCGGCCTCACCCTGCTCCGCCGCGCGCTGGAACCATTGATAGGCCCGGGCGTGGCTGCGATCGCCACCCAGCCCTTCTCCATACAGCCGGGCGAGGGCTTGCTGGGCCCCGGCATGCCCATCTTCCGCAAGCGGCAGCAAATACTCCCGGGCAGACGCGAACTCCCTACGCTCCAGCGCCCGCCGGGCGACGGCCCAGGGGTCGCTGGGGGTGGATTCCGCCATCGGTTCGGAGCTGGACAGGAGTGTTCGGTCAAGGCCCGGGAGGCCGACGCTGGCAAAAAGACCCAGGCAAAAACCGGCGATGAGCAACGCCAGCATGGCGGGCGGCGTGCAGCGCACGCGGGGCGAAGAGGTAACAGACATAATAGGACCATCCCTGGTAGTCACACCGAACAGTGCCCGGCGATGTGCGCGTCCTTGCGCTGGCTCGATCCGTGAGCCTGAGTTCACTATAGAAAGGGATTGTCACCACCGCCAGTTTCGAAACCGCAAAGCCCCGCACCGTGATCGATGCACGAACCCTATGAGGCTTCCTCGTCGAGCTTGCGGTACAGCGTGCGGCGGCTGACGTCGAGCAGGGCGGCGGCGCGGCGCTTGTTGCCGTTGACCTGCTCCAGCACGAAGTGGATGTAGCGTTTCTCCAGGGTATCCAGGGTTGGCAGCATTGGGCCTCCCTGCATCAGGTGATCCATGATGCCGTCAGTGCCACGCTGCACCGGAACCGCCGGCCGGCTCTGCCCGCGAATGCGGGTCGGCAGATGCTCCGGTCCGACGGTGTCCGACTGGCAGAAGGTGACCGCACGTTCGACGGCATTCTGCAGCTCGCGGACGTTGCCGGGGAACTCGTAACCGCGCAGCACATCCATGGCTTCCTTGCTGTAGCCGGTAATCTCGCGCCCCATTTGCATGGCGTAGCGCTGCAGCAACCGCACTGCAAGCAGTTCCAGATCTTCGCCCCGCTCGCGCAGAGGCGGGATCCGCAACGTGAAGGTCTCCAGCCGATAGAACAGATCCTCACGGAAGCTGCCATTCTTGATCAGCTCTTCCAGATCGCGGTTGGTGGCGGCAACGATACGGACGTCGACGGTATGTTCCCTGTTGCTGCCAATGGGACGGATGACCCCGTCCTGCAGCACACGCAGCAACTTGGCCTGCAGCGCCATTGGCATTTCGCCGAGTTCGTCCAGGAACAACGTACCGCCGCTGGCCTGCGAAAACAGCCCCTTGCGCGCCTTCACCGCGCCGGTAAAGGCGCCAGCCTCGTGGCCGAAAAATTCGCTCTCCAGCAACTCGGCTGGCACGCCGGCACAGTTCACGGCCTGAAACGGCCCATCCGCACGATCGCTTTCATCGTGGATCGCGCGGGCGACCAGTTCCTTGCCGGTGCCACTTTCACCAACGACGAGAACAGGGCCGTTGGCCGAGGCCAGCTGGGAGATCTGCTGGAACATGGTCTGCATCGCGGTATCGCGGCCGATCATTCCATGAAAGTGTTCCTGATCGATCAGTTCGCGGAAGCGCTGCACCTCGCCGCGCAGACGCCGCGTCTCCAGCAGACGCGACACCGCCAGCATGAAATGCTCCAGATCCAGCGGCTTGGTCAGAAATTCGTCGGCGCCCTTCTTCAGCGCCTCGACCGCCTGGGCCACGGTGCCGAAGCCGGTGATCATCAGGAAACCCGGTTTCGCAGGCAATTCCTGCAATTGTTCCAGCAATCCCAGGCCATCCACCCCCGGCAGCCTCAGATCGCTGACCACCATGTCCGGCTGGAAGGTCGGTAATTCGGCCATGGCCGATTCCGCACTGTCGACCGCCTTCACCTCCAGGTCCGCATCCTCCAGCTCGTCCTGCAGCAGCTGACGCAGCCCCGGATCGTCCTCGACCAGCAGCACCCGCTCAGGCGCCGTCTTCGCGTTCTTCCCGGCCATTGCCGTTCTGCTCCCCTTGTTCATCCCAATCCGGTTTCATCGGGAACCGGACATCCACGCGCGTGCCGCCACGGTCAGCAGCGGAAAACGCAATCTCGCCACCGTGCTCGGTGACAATGCCATGCACCACGGCGAGCCCCAGTCCGGTGCCCTCGCCCACGGCCTTGGTCGTGAAGAACGGCTCGAACAGGCGATCACGAATCTCGCTCGGGACACCCGGACCGTCGTCCTCGATGGTGAACACGACGTGATCACCATCGCCTCGCCAGCGCAGACACACCGTCATTGCACCGGCCTGGGCGGCGTTTCGCAGCAGATTGACCAACACCTGTTCGACGCGTATCGGATCGACCCGACAAGGCGGACCAGGCTGCTCGCCATCAAGTTCCAGCGCCACGGAGCGACTGGATTCATCATGTTCCAGCGCACTGGCCGCGGCCGACGCCAGCAATCCGGCAGAGGTGTCGCGATAATGCCGGCTTGAGCCGCGGCCGAAATCCAGCAACTGACGGACGATGTGTTCCATGCGGGCCACCTCGCTGCGCACCTCGCGCAGGGCCCGCACCTCCGGGCCGTCGCCCTCGATCCGCCGCAGGGCGCGCTGTGCCTTGCCGTCGATAACACTCAGCGGCGTACCAAGCTCATGCGCAACACCGGACGCCAGGCGGCCAATGGCGGCAAGCTTTTCCGAATGGCGCAACTTGTCCTCCAGGTGCGTCTGGGTGCGGCGCCGGTCCTCCAGTTCCTGTTCGGCACGGTGAATGCCATCGAGCATGTCGTTCAACGCCGTGCTGAGTCGTCGGATTTCTCGCGGTCCCTCGCCGCCGGCACGGAAATCCCGCTGACCGACCTCGACCCTGGCCATGGTTTCCATCAGGCGCTCGAAATGGCGGCCGATGGCCAACCGGTGCCCAAGCAGGACCAGCACGCTGATGAACACGCCACCGACCACCATGAAGGCAATGGCCTGGACCCGCAGATCGGTGATCAGGTCATGAAAGTCACTGCCGCGACGGGTCACGTGGAGCAGGCCGCTGACCTGGCCGTCAGTATCCGTGAGCGGCACGAAGTAGGAGTACACGTCCTGCCCCTGGATTCGCTGGTAGGTGCCGCGGCGCTCGCCGGCCGCGGCAATATCGGCGACTTCGGCCCGTCGGGGCGACGGATTGACCGCGCCAACCGCAGCGATGGGCTCACCGCTGGCGCTGTACACGTAGGCACCATAGATCCTGCCGATACGGAATACCGACTCGAGGGCCTGCCGCACGCCTTCATCCTCGCCCTGCTCCAGGCTGTCACTGACCGGCAGACTGATGGCACGCGCCATCAGCGCGACGTCTTCCTGCATGCGCTCCTCGGCCGCCTTTTCCAGCGTCCACAGCACCATGGACGTCAAGATGGCGGCGCCGATCAAAAGCGGCGCGAGGACCAGCAGAATGAGTGCGGCACGCAGACTCCAGAAGCGGCGAAATCGTCGGCTGATTGTGTTTACCTTTGGCACATGTAGCATAATGCTTCACTCTGAGCCCCTGGCACAAGCGACAGCTCACAACCCTGAAAAAACATACAATTCCTTTTTATTTCATGAGGTTGTCGATTCCGCCCCCGGCGTGAGGCGAAGCATCCCAATGCTGGCACAGCCTCTGCAAAAAGAACCTGGCCAAACTTAGTGCAAAAGGAGTGACAAGATGCGATCCAGGATTTCCGCAGTGTTGATCACGCCGCTGCTGGCGGGGCTGGCTTTGTCGCCGATGGCGATGGCGCAGGATGACGGCTACGGGGGTGCGGAGCCCCTTGAGCAGGCGCAGGATGCGGAAAACTTCGAGCAACAGGAGCTGGAACGCTTTGCCGATGCGTATATCGAGGTAGGCGAAATCCACGCCAATTATTCGCAGCGCCTGGAGCAGGCGGAAGACCCGGATCAGGCGCAGGAGGTCCAGCAGGAAGCCAACGACAGGATGGTCGAAGCGATCCAGGAACATGGCCTCGAAGTGCAGGACTACTCCGAGATTGCTGCCGCACTGGAGCGGGATCCGGAGATGCGTGACCAGGTGGTGACGATGATCGAAGAGCGCGAGTAAGCGCGACAGCTGGTCGAGTTAAGGAAACACTGATTTATTCCCACGTCTGCGCCCGAGACCGGTTTTGGTCCCTTGGCAAGGGGCGGGCATAAATCAGTCTCCTAATGAGCCCCGCTCCGGCGGGGCTTTCTGGTTTCTGCAGCCCGCTGACGGAGGCGTCGGCGCAAATCCTGTGGTGGCGCTCGATCCCGACCGCCTGATCCCTTACACTTTGGCCCCTGTATCGCACGGTAATGCGGGCAACTGCCGCAGGCCGGAGCGAGCCGATAGATCCGGGCTTGGGGGCACGATGGCAATTAACCCGCATTACCATATGAACCACAGCAGCTTCGAGTTCGAGGATCTGCTGGCCTGCGGCCGCGGCGAACTGTTCGGCCCCGGTAATCCGCAGCTGCCCCTGCCCAATATGCTGATGCTCGACCGCATCACACAGATCGACGATACCGGTGGTGCACACAACAAGGGCCAGATCGTTGCCGAGCTCGATATCCATCCGGACCTGTGGTTCTTCAAGTGCCATTTCGAAAACGACCCGGTCATGCCGGGCTGTCTGGGCTTGGATGCCATGTGGCAACTGGTGGGCTTTTTTCTAGGCTGGAAGGGCGGCCAGGGACGTGGCCGCGCACTGGGCGCGGGCGATGTAAAATTCACAGGACAGGTGTTGCCGACTGCGAAGCGTGTCACCTATCGGATCGACATGAAACGCGTGATCATGCGTCGACTGACCATGGGCATCGCGGACGCGAGCCTGGATGTCGATGGTGACGTGATTTACACAGCGTCGGATCTGCGGGTTGGTCTGTTTGAAGCCCCGGATGCGATGAACAAGAAATAGCGGAAACCGCATTTCCCCGCCGGCCGCACGTTGAGCGGTCGCAACACGGAATGCTGGAGCGAGGACAATGAAGCGGGTTGTAGTCACCGGACTCGGAGTCGTTTCCTGTATCGGCACTGATGCGCAGTCAGTGGTCGACAGCCTGCGCGCCGGTCGCTCGGGTATTCGTGCCAACGAAAGCTATCGGGAATACGGTCTGCGCAGCCAGATCTCGGGCAGTATCGACATCGATCTGGACGCATTGATCGACCGCAAGCCGCGGCGATTCATGGGCAACGCTGCGGCCTATGCCTATGTCGCAATGCAACAGGCCATTACCGATGCGGGCCTGGAGGCCAGCGAAGTGTCAAACGACCGCACCGGCCTGATTGCCGGTTCCGGCGGTGCCTCATCGTCCAACCAGGTGGCTGCTGCGGACATCCTGAGAGAACGTGGCGTCAAGCGGGTCGGCCCTTATCAGGTGCCGCGCGTCATGGGCAGCACCGTGTCAGCCTGCCTTGCCACTCCGTTCCGCATCCGCGGCGTGAATTACTCGATCACCTCGGCCTGCGCCACCAGTGCGCACTGCATCGGCAACGCGGTGGAACAGATTCGCATGGGCAAGCAGGACGTTGTCTTCGCCGGCGGCGGCGAGGAAGAGCACTGGAGCCTGACCATGCTCTTCGATGCCATGGGCGCACTGTCGACCAAGCGCAACGACCGCCCGGAAACGGCCTCCCGGGCCTTTGACGCCGACCGCGATGGCTTTGTCATTGCCGGGGGTGGCGGCATGCTGGTGCTGGAGGAACTGGAGCACGCCAGGGCTCGCGGCGCGAAGATTTATGCCGAGGTGGTTGGTTACGGTGCGACCTCCGATGGCCACGACATGGTTGCGCCGTCCGGCGAAGGAGCCGCGCGTTGCATGCGCCAGGCCCTGCAGGATGTCGACAGCCCGGTCGATTACGTCAATGCCCACGGCACCAGCACGCCGGTCGGTGACGTTGCCGAACTTCGTGCCCTGCGCGACGTGTTTGGCGAGGCCGTGCCGCCCGTGAGTTCCACCAAGTCGCTGGCCGGTCATTCCCAGGGGGCTACCGGGGTGCACGAGGCAATTTTCAGCCTGCTCATGCTGGAGCATGACTTCATCAGTGCATCCGCCAATATCGAGAACCCCGATCCGGCGGTCGGTGATATTCCGATCGTAACCACACTGCGCGACAAACCAGGCCTACGCACCGTCATGACGAACAGTTTCGGCTTTGGCGGGACCAACGCCACGCTGGTTTTCCGCAAGCAGGACTGATCCCAGAGCTCCGCATCCCGCCGACACATCAGTATCCGGTTGTTCATTCAGCGAAGGGAAAGCTCGCTGCCTTATACTCCGCCCGCAAGTGGTCACCCTGGCAGAATCGGGCGCCACTGCGGGTGCACGGGAAATTCGAACAACAGCACGGAGAAAGACAATGAAACATCAAGCGCTTGCCGCACTCATGGGCCTGGCCGGTGCAACCACCGTTCTGGTGGGCTGCCAGACCACGGATCCGTACACTGGTGAACAGCAGACCTCCCGCGCCACCATCGGCGCCGGTATCGGCGCAGTGGCCGGCGCCGCAGTCGGAGCCCTGACCGGCTCGAACAGCCGCGAGCGGCGACAGCGTGCGTTGATTGGGGCTGGCGTGGGCGGCCTGTCCGGCGGGGCTGTCGGCCATTACATGGACCGGCAGGAAGCGCAGTTGCGCGAACAGCTCCAGGGCACCGGCGTCAGTGTGACCCGGAATGGTGATGACATCATCCTGAACATGCCCGGCAATGTGACCTTCGGCGTGGACAGTGCGGACCTGCGGTCGGATTTCTTCGATGTGCTTGATTCCGTGGCGCTGGTAGCCGAGGAATTCGACAAGACGCTGATCGAGGTCATCGGTCACACCGACAGCACGGGCCCGGCGGAGCACAACCAGCGCCTGTCGGAACGCCGCGCACAGACGGTGGGACGGTACCTGGAGAACCGAGGGGTTGATGGTCGTCGCCTGGCGATGGCCGGCTTCGGCGAAGACTATCCCATCGCCGACAACAGCACCGAGCAGGGCCGACAGCAGAACCGGCGTGTCGAGGTGACGTTGGCGCCGCTGGTCGAATCCTGAACGGAAGCTTGAGCTTTTTCCGGTGAGCGGCCCGGCTGCAATGGCCAGGGTGCCGCCGGCACGACGGGCACCGAGGTGGAAATCGCCTATGGAAACACTGATTTATTCGCACGCCTGCGTTGGAGTCCGCTTTTTTTCCGAGGCAAGGCGCGCTGCGCAGGGCCGCAGTCATTCTGCGGCCAAGCAGCGCAACACAGCATTCGGGAAAAATGCGGCCCAACCCGAAGGGCCC
>SL_7KL_010_BRINEDRAFT_10001542_pt1 | contig 10969 bp, 7 predicted proteins | sample SodLak_010_BRINE_FD_10663 | JGI IMG/M metagenome (IMG submission 10663)
AAATGAGACGTTTATCAATGATGTGCATTTTTCATTATAAAAAAAGAAAAAATATTAAAAAAAAATTGTAACATTCTTAAGTGTACGGACTATAACACTTATTTTGTGTATATAAGTGTTTGTATATCTATGAATTAAAAAATGAAAAGTATATAAGTTGTTTTTATTATTATATCACAAGTGAGTATTTTTAAAATGAGTGATTCAATAGACGAAAACATTCAAAATAATTTAAATAATGAAGAAAATACAACTTCTAGGGGAAGAGGAAGAGGAAGAGGAAGAGGAAGAAGACAAGGAAGAGGACGAGATAGAGGAAGAGGAAGAAGTATAGATATAGAAACTCCAATTGAAAATGATGAGGAATCAGGAAGAAATCGAGAAACAATTCTTCAAACTCGAGAAATACAACAAGTACAACAAGTACAAAGAAGAAGAAGACGAAGAATTATAAGAACAACAACAGAAGAAAATAGCAATAATGAAAATGAAAATGAAAATATATGGAAAAATTCATCAAAAAGAAGAGAAATCTTCAATAATATGAAAAATATCTTGAATCATGATATAGATGAAGAATCTATCGATAAAGCAATAAACTTAACACACACTAGATTCAATGGTTTTACAACTTCTGTGGTTGAAATGGTAGAACGATCTATAGAACACTATTTCATAGAAAAAAGTTTTGTGTCATCTTCTATCATTCGTGAACAAAATATAGAATTTGAAAAAGCTTTAGAAGAAGATCGTAAAAAAGAAAAAGAAAAAGAAATACAAAAACAAAAAGAGCAAGAAAAAGAAGAGGAAGAAATATCTAAAAAAAATGCTTGTTTAGAAAGAAATAAGATTTTTTATAATGCTTTCCTCAAAAAAGAAAAAAATACTATACATGAACCCAATTGTACAAACAAAGAAACTATTTTATTAGCATTCAAAAATCCATTTGGCCAAAGATTTTCACGAAATTTTAATATTTCTGACCCAATATCTTTATTATATGATGTTTGTTTTGTTGATATTTACAAAAAAATGCTAAATGAAAGTGAGAATGAAAGTGAAAACCAAAATATTTCACCATTTGAAATTGAAATAAAAACACAATTCCCTAATCAAATTTTACCAAATGATTCAAAAAAAACTATTTCTGAATACATTCACGAAAAACAAATGCTTTATTGTTTTCTCAAATATAATGATGAATGATTGTTTTTTTATTATTTCTTTTTTTGTTTTTTATTTTTTTACATATTTTTCTTTGTGAAGAATATATAAGTTTGTTTCCATCGTAATGTCTGGATCGAAAAATAAAACTAAAACAAATGATAAAACAAATGATAAAACAAATGATAAAACAGAAGAATTTGATACAAATGATTTTGAAGAAGGAATTTTTGAAGAAGAATTTGAAGAATTAGAAGATAGATTTGATGATACAATTATTATAGAATCACAAGAAAATACAAAGGCTGGAATTAACAAATTATTGTCGAATAATTACAAAAATATATTGAGCAAAAAGACTAAACTTAATTTTGAAACAAAGTTGAACAATTATTTATCTATGATTTATCCTAAAAAAGATAATAGAGAAAATGCATCTGAATCATCATTTTATATTAAAGAAAACAATCTATATCCTGTTTTTGATAATAAATTTTTTGTTTATGAAGACATATCAGGACAAACTTTTAAAGCTTTATCTAAAACATGGAATGATTATAATTGTTTTTTCTCAGAATTTACTGATTTTATACAAGATAAAATAAAAGTAGAAAAAAGATCAAATGTTCCATATGAAACAAAAGAAAATCAACTTTATAATATCTTTAAACCATTTCAAGATACAAAAATAAATGAATCTTTTGTATCCGAAAAAAGTATGGATGCATTTGCATTTATAGAAGGAAATGATAATCCAAAATTTTTCTCACAAGTTCATATTTTAGATAAGAATAAACCTTTTTATAATGGTGATTTTCTTCATTTAAAAGGAATGATGCGATTAAAAACAAAAAATTTTGAAAATTATCAAATGATGAATATTCAAGAATATAATCAAAATATAAATCGTATGAAAGTAAATGATGATGTGTTAGTATATCCTCATGACTATATATTAAAGATTTCTTATAATGGAGACACAACACCAAAAAAATTTAAAATCATAGACAAAAATCCAATGTATATAAAATTAGAACAAGTTATTTCTTCACAAAAGAATAAAAATAATTCTGATGCTCATCTTTATTACAATTTAGAAAGAATGCATCAAAATAGATTTATGATTTTCCCTTTACATATAAAAGATCCAGTTACAAAATATTCGAGTTTCAAAGAAAATACATTTTTTTTATTCGATCAAAATGTTGATATTAAACAACAAATAGAATTCTGTAAAATTAATCATACAGAATATTTATTTCAGCATTTCAAATTATTAAAAAAGTTAAATAACTATCATGTTAAAGATATCATGAGATTCATAAATTATGATGAAAATAAATTATCAGATCTTGCATTATATATATTTCGCTTAATAAGAGAAAATATTCGTACTGGAAGTAAAAAACCTCTTCTTAAGGATTTTCCAAACTTTTCACCTCCAAAACAATACATATCATCATTATTAAAAAATGATTTTCAACATAAACATTCCTTTATCGATACATCATTTCATAGATTCTTACAAATGAAAAAATATGATGATGGTGGATTACTGGATATTATAAATGCTTATGAATCATTTCTTTTAGAAAATAAAAACCACATTTCTAAAATATCATCGTTGAAAAATGATATAGATAAAACAAATAAATCTGCAAAAAAAAATTACAATTCTAAAAATTATAGCAAAAAAGAATCAACCAATATCAAAATTTTTAAGCATTTAAAAGATGTTTTTGAAGAGAATCAACAACTAAAATATAATAATGTAAAACCTGATAAAAATCTTGCAATAACTTTTGATTACTTTCAACTTGAAATTCCATTAAAAATAAAAAATATACACGGTTTTTACCAATGGTGTTTAGATGAAGATAAGATATTAAATGCAAACCATTCTTTTGAAAAAGTATTTGTAGAATATATTGATTTATTAAATGAAACGATTACAAATTTTGATGTAGCATATGATAATTATGATGGAATAATACAAAATATAAGAAATTATAAGGAAGAATTAAAAACATTAAGGTCATCAAAAAAATATCTTACTCAAATAACTATTCCTATTTTAGATTTATCTCATTTAAAAAAAGATTTTACTGGAAATAAACATGAAGATGATAACTTAGAAGAGTTAATTGTACAAGGAGAAGGATATGGTGTAGAATATAAAGCATTAGCAGAAGAATCAAGTGAAACCAAAACAGATGATGTTAATGATGAAGATTCTTTAATAGAAAAAAATGCATATGCAAAGAGAATAAAAGAAGTTGTTGATTATCTTATAAAACAAGCAAAAATTGATTTAAAGCCAAAGGAATATGAGAGTCTTCTCAATTATATTTTAGTACATTATGATGAATCATCAAAAGTAAAACCTTATGATTCTAAAATTTATACAACAGAAAAATTCTTAAAAGATCAACAAAGAATAAATCCACAATTTAGAAATAGTAAACTTGAAGACTCATTAAAAGATTTACAAAAAGAAAGAAATAATATTTTAAGAGTTACAAGGAAAAATATAATTCTTTATATTTACTCTTTTTTCACAGTTCTGTCACTTTCTTATAGACCAAATAATATAATTAATCCTGATATAAAATGCTTATCTTATGCTAAAAAGTCTAATAATGACACAGATTTTTACTTATATCTTTTTACCTGTACAATTAGACTGTTATCTATTGAAATCCTGGAAACCCATATATTGTATGACTATTTATTACCATTTAGAGATATAAAGATAAAAGAAAGATTATATGAAAGTTTAAGGTCTGTTTTTGAAAATTTAGCAAATAAAGAAATATTTAAACATGCACTTTTAAAATCAGAACAACGAATAATTGAGAGAAATAGTCTTCCTCTATCAAAAACATGGAATTCTTATTTACCTTTTATAAAAAAGGTCAAAGAGTTTTATACTGATGAAAGTGATTTTCTAAATGCATCATCTTTAATCATTCGTTTACAAAAATTCATTGAACAAGTCGATTCACATAAAAAACAAGATAATTCAAAAGTTCATGCACATTATCCAACATCATGTTGTTTCGAACAAATAGAAAATTTTGGCAACTTGTTTCCAAAAGATTTAATAGATAAAATGGACAATTACTCTTCTTTTTTAAAGCAAAAAGGTATGAAATTTACCAATTATAGAAGTATATCACCCAAAATTTATATCCAAATAAAAAACAAAAATATTTATGTTGATCATATATTTTATTCAAAAGCAATTCATTTTCCATCTACATTTGATATAAGATCTCCCTTAGAAAGTATATCTATCGACAAAAATGCAATAAACATATACACAAATAATTTAAAAATATTTTCTTCAAACAATAAATTGTATTCTGAAGATAAAACTTTTAGAAAAGTTATTGAATATTTCAATGAAATCAAAAATGCTATGAATAAAAATGCAACACAAATAAACAAAGATGAAAAAATTGTGAATGAAAAATATTTAATGGAAGAAATGAATGAACATTTAAATAATATCACATCATTTATATCATCTGCTTTTCCAAAATCGAAACTTTCTCAGAATAATCAAATTATAGAGATGTGGAATGAAATTATTAAAACTTTAACTAGATCATCAGATAATATAGACAAAATTCTGTATCATGAATTTGTTCATATTTTTATTAGAGATTTGATGATAAGTATTCATAGAAATATTAGTGATTATGGATATATAGATACACATATTCGTAAAAAAATGTTTTTGGATCCTCAATCAAAATCAAGCATTAAAGATATTTTATTGGAAGACATGACAAAATATGAAATAGAAATGAATACGCGTGAAAGCCGTGAGATTATAAATGATATTAGTAAAAATCATACGATTTACAATATAAATTACTTGGTGGCTTTAAGACACAAAAATATGAAAGACATCAATTCTAATTTTATTCTTGTGTTATATGTATTTTTTACATTTGTTCGTGTATTTATTTACTCCATTATGCATCAAGATCCAAATGCTTATTTTAAAGATAAATTCAGCCAACTTGATACAATTGCATTAAATGAAAATCAGAAAAATGCAATTTCAGGATTAATATATCATTTGCATAAACTGTTTGTTAATTCTAAAAAGAAAATTTTTGTTTCGTCTGAAAGGTTGAAAGATGAAAATGAAAACTCGAGAGAAAATAAAAGAAGAGAAGTTTATACTAAAAAACAAGCTGTACCAAAAGAAGAAAGACATATATATGATAAAGCATTAGCATTAGGTTTAGAACTTAATCCTGATCTACAAGAAGATATAAATGAATTTAAAAACGAGTTTGAAGATATTACATATTATGATAATCCATATGAAAATTATTATAATCAAGATAATATGAATCAACGAAGAAAAGAATTAGAAGAAGGATATGATATTAATCTATTTAATAATGATGAAGACGAAACATAATTTCATTGATTTTGAAAATAAAACATAAAGATTATAAAAAATTATATAAGAGAATTTGAAATATATTATATTAAGTAAGTCACTACATTTTAGATTTTTTAATTGAATACAATATGAAATTCATATATGTTCAATCGATCATAAAAAATAAAGATTCATACTATATCGATAATGATTTACATTTAGTACAAAATATTTGTCAAGATAGAATGAAAAACAATGGTCACAAAAATGGCGAAAGAATAATGATTATGGATTACGAATCATTTAGCAAAAATAAAACACAAATCGATAGTTTTGATAGTATCATCGTATTATGTTGTGATAATAATGATAATGATCAGCAAAATTGTGCAAACTTATATTATAAGACATATACTTATAAAAATTGTCAAATTATTTACGAAAATATAAATGAATTAAGTTTTTTGCAATTTCTAAAATTAAGTCATGAATCAGATAATATATATATTAGTTGTTCTATCAATCTTTTAATGAAACTAAATACAATTATACCTGTTTATGAACTTTGGTTGATATTTAGAACAGATATAAATTATACAATAGATGATATTGAAAATTACAAAATATTTGATTATATAGCTATTTTAGATGAATATAAATTGAAAAATTCATATGATAACAATGATTCAGAGACATATACTTTAATTTATCAAAAAGATATGTATAAATATCTTCTTTATGATAAATCATTTGGAGATATAGTAGAAAACGCTGGTGAAAAGGAATATATAAATCTTATGATAAACATAATGAATAGAGGAAATGATCGTGATGACAGAACAGAAATAGGGACAAGAAGTATATTTGGACCTCATTTAGAATTTAATTTATCAAAAACTATTCCTTTGCTGACGACTAAAAAAATGGCATGGAAATCGATTATTAAAGAATTATTATGGTTCTTAAGTGGAAGTACAAATTCTAAAGATTTAGAGAAACAAAATGTAAAAATATGGTCACAAAATACAACAAGAGAATTTCTCAATAATCGTAGATTAAATCATTATATTGAAGGTGATATTGGACCACTTTATCCATTTTCTTTTAGACATTTTGGAGCATCTTACGAAGGCTGCCTAAAATCATATGAAGGAAAAGGATATGATCAATGGAAAAATCTAATAGATGGTTTGAAAAAAGATCCTTATTCTAGACGTCATTTAATGACAACTTTTAATCCTTCTGTAGTCGATCAATGTGTTATTCCACCATGTCATGGTATTGCAATTCAGTATTACGTTGAAAAATATGAAGAAAACAAAATGGGACTTAGATGTCATGTTTATTGTCGTTCAAGTGATGTATTTCTTGGATTACCCTTCAATATTGCAAGTTATAGCATTTTGACGTATATAGTAGCAAAAATATGTGATATGCATCCATTATCACTTAAAATTTCAATGGGTGATGCTCATATTTATAAAAATCATTTTGATCAAGTCAAAAATCAAATAAAAAGATCTATTTTACCTGAACCTAAATTAGTTGTATCAGATAGTGTAAAAACAAAAGATATAAAAGAAGTAAGTATAGAAGATTTTTCTTTATTGGGGTATTTTTCACATGATGCCATTTCAGCACCCATGGCGGTATAAAAACTAAAAAACTAAAATGCTATTGCTATTATTATTGTGGAAAAAGATAAACATTTTCAGGAATAGAATTTTCTGTTTCTTTTTTTTCTAATTGTTTCATACAACAATTTTTCATATTCTCAAAATAAAATTCTGTACAATTTTCACAAAAAGGAAAACTTGTTGAATTTATATGATATTGACGATAAGATTTACGTTGAACACCCAAGGGTAATTCACAATATCCATTATCACATCCTCCTCTATATTTTCGACCTAATTTATCACGATTTCCCACTTGAAAAAAAGGACATTCAAAATCATGTTTACAACGTCTATCCCATGTTCCTTGTTGTCCTACAAAATTTCTTTGAATTTCTGTTATACTATCTACATTACGTTGATGATCTAAAAATGTATAAGTAAATGGGTCATGACAAGCTTCTTTTGTTTGGATTTTTGGATATCCATAGCATTCAAAGTCAGTTTCTTCTCCTCTCATTTCACTAAATTTTTGTCTATTAATTTCTCTATTATACATTTCTATATCAAATGTGTTACTTAATTTATCGATTTTTACAATAAACCCTTCCAGATTCACAGGATCTTTAATAAAGACATATCCTCCTTTTTTAATGATAAATTTTCTTCCAGGAACATTTTCAATATCAGGATGTTTAAGATTAATTGTCATTTTATATTCTGCATTGTTTATATCTAATGAATTTGTGAACATCATTTCATTATTCCATGATAAAAGCAATGCATTTTCTAGTATAATTCTATTTTTAGTTTTATTATCGAAGGGATGATGTCTTTTGATTTCAGTCACATAATACGTTCCATTTTCTATTTGATATTTTTGATTTTTTAGCTGAACTTCATCACCTACATTAACTTGTATTTTTTCTATATGTAAATTATCTATTTCAGCTTTTTTATATCCTAAAGATGTAATTTCTGTAAATTTTAATAGAATATTTCTCTCAGGAATCAATTTAATATTTTTTGAATGATCGACTAATTTTTCATCTTCATTTTCTTCATTGTCTTCAAAATTTTCAATACTTGTTAAAGATATATCTAAATGCTTGGGTGAATGAATATGATACCCCATTTTTTCATAAAAATGTAAAGATGCTAAATCCTGTTGAGGAGATTGAGAACGAAGATAATAGTATTTTTGTAAATAATCTAAATCATTTTTTTTAAGAATAGCACTTTTATTTACTATACTTACTTGATCAAAAGATATAAATTTATATATAAAATTGAATTGAGAAAAGGATGGAAATTCTTGATTCATATGTATTGTTCCTATTTTTGATAAAGGAAATGCTGCTTTTATTTTGTCAAAACTGTTTATAGCAGAAATATAATCAAATATTTGTATATCAATAACAATCTCTAAAATATCTCGCTTTCTTTCTTGAATTTCATCTATTTTCAATAACTTATCCTTTCTTTTTTTTTCGTATAAAAAAGGCATTAAAACACGATCTTCAGACATAAGTCTAGCACCTAATTCGCTAAAGTCGTTTACTTTTTCAATAACTAATGTACCATTATATTTATCTTCAAAATCAGGAATTAAACTCATTATTTTACGGATTAAATGATCCTCATCTTCATCTAAACTTAGTATATAAATAGGTGCAAATTGTTTTTCCATGAAATGTCTATTCATGAATAAAATTAAATAGGCTAACATATCATCATCAGTATGTGTATATAAAACATAGGGATTTGGTTCTTTTTTTAAGGTAATATAAGCATTGTTTGTTTGAATTTCTTTTGTTATATCAATTTCAGAAAAATAAACAGGTTTCTCTACTTTCATTGTAAGATGTTCGTTTCTTTTTTCTTTTCTCTCTCCTAAAGAATACATAAAGTTTTCGTATTTTTGGTAAATAAACATGAGTACAAAAACTAATATTTTGATCGAAATAATATAAATCACCCAACTGAAAATAGAACTAAATTTAGATTTGAATATTGAATTATTTTTCATTTTTGTTTTATGTTTCGATATATAATACTCTTTATTATTCTTTGTTATTTTTTCCTTCAAGAGAATAAGAGATATAAAAATTGTAAAAAAAATAAAATGCAAATTTTCTCAAATAGAATTTTATTCACATTAGTCATCTATTTACTTGTAATTACTTTTCTTCTTATAGTACAACCATCTTGTTTATTTTATGATACTGGTGAAGTAAAACCTTTTGGATCAGGAGAAGGTAAAACGTTATTTTCATTTAGTTTTGTTGCTTTGTTATCCCCTTTTATCATCTATTATACATTTGCCATGATTGACTTGATGACTTATCGTTCAAAAAAATAAAAACAATTGTATGTTTTTTATATTTTTCACTTTTCTTTTCTCCTATCGAAATAAATGATTGATTTTGATCATTTATTAGATATTGAAAAAAATGAACTTTCCATTATAGATACTTTATCTAAAAAAAAGAATGAAATCCCACTTATTGATTTAGAAAAAGAACAACATAATTGGAATAAACTTATACATGATCATTTTAAATTGCTTTTTGCTCAAGAAGATAAAATATTTTCTTCGAAACAAAATCTTGAACAAACCAATAGTAATTTCAAAATATTAAGAGAATATTTAAGAGAATTTAATAAAATATCTGATGATAATCAGGCTGACTATCGTGAAAAAAAGCGTTTAATTAAGAAAGCATTTTCAAAACTAGAAGATTGTCCTCTTTATCAAACAGATTATTTTTCACCTTATAGAGAAATTGATAAAGAGAATATTCAAGAATGTATCAAACCTTTATCTTTAAAATTGGAAGAAGATGATTACAATGATAAAACTTATCGTAAAAGTAAAATGGTACAAAATCTTCAAGGAGAAATGTCAAAATTAAATGAAATTAAAAAAATAAATAAAGAAAAGAAAGTAAAAGAAAATAAAAGAGATAAAAATGATAACATAAATGAGCAAAATAGTAAAAAAAAGAATGAATCAAAAGGATCAAAAGGATCAAAAGGAACGAAAGGAACGAAAGAAACAAAAAGAACAAAATTGATGAAGAAAATGCTTGTGGAAGTATCGCCATTTCCTTTTAAAACACAAGAAGAATGTAAAGAAAGAACAGTGTCTAAACCAACATTTGTTTCTAAAGAAGATATGTTAAAAAAATTGGAAAAATTAGGATATAAAGATAAAAAAGGTAGATCTTTAAATTTATTAACAAAAGATGAATTATGTCAAATGTATTTTTCATAAAAAAAATATTTTTAATATCAAAACACTCATTCATTTTGTAAATAATAGATATAGATCAAATGACAAAAGATTTTGATGATGATAGATATATTCCTTGTATATTAGACTGGGATTGTTGTTTTCCTTGTGAATTATCTGTGTTTGATGTATTTCAACAAATAAAAGAGGCAAAAGAACGTGAATTATATGATAATTTAATAGATTATGAGTCTGTTTCTTATGAGTTTGAATATTTGATAAAAAATTGATTTTCGTTCTATCTTATTTTTTTATGATGATACTGAATCTGATTCTTATTTTGATTATAGAATTGGATTACTACCTCACTTTTTTTACAAAAAATATTCAATAAATAAAATGAAGTCGATTATATTATAAAAAATTTGACATATAATAATTGCAAAAATTACACTCCCGCTTTCATAGAATGTTACAGTTTAAACTGTAAATTTTATGATCACGATCACTGCGTATAAAACTACACAATCACCCTTCCATTGATTGTGA
>SL_7KL_010_BRINEDRAFT_10001544_pt1 | contig 10962 bp, 12 predicted proteins | sample SodLak_010_BRINE_FD_10663 | JGI IMG/M metagenome (IMG submission 10663)
CGGAATCCGGGTGCCCTTCTTTGGGTACTTTCTTGGGCAAGCAAGAAAGTACCTCGCGGTGCGCTCGCGAGAGAGCGCGTGGCAGGCGGCCGGACGAGGCACGTAAACATCGGCGCCGAATGGGAGCCAGCCACAAGCCAGGCCGGCGGAGGGCAGAAGGCAAGGTCAACGCCGGATGACGAACCGAGGCCGACCACAGGGATAGGCGGTCGGGTGAAGCCTCGGTCAGGCGGACGCGTCGAGCTGCGGCGCGAAATGCGCTGGCGCAAAGCCGTCCTGCTGGCGCAGGTAATCGGCCAGTTGCGCCGCAAAGTCGGTCGGGACGGAGTCCTGCACGGCCGGCATCTCGCGCAGCTGGTCCCAGCGGGCCGCAAGGCGCGGAAAGGCCTCGGTCTCCCAGGGGCTGTCCGGATCCTCCAGCAGCGCATAGCGCATCAGGATCGGGGCCAGGGTGGCATCAATCAGCGAGAAGCCGGGCGCGGCCAGGCGGTCGTCCTGCGTCATCTGCTGTTCCAGGCGCTCCAGCCCGCGTGCGGCAGTGTGGCGCGCCAGCTCGAAGGCATCCTCGGTGGTCGCGGTCATCCAGTGGTACTGGGCAAAGGTCTGTTCCGAGAGGTACTCGATCCAGGCCCGGGTGCGTGCCTGTTCCAGCGGGTCGGTCGGCATCAACGCGGGCGGGGTAATGGCATCGATATATTCGTTGATCACGGCCGACTCGAACAGCACCGTATCGTGGTCGACGATCAACAGCGGAACCTTGCCCAGGGGCGAGCGTTCGCGGAACCAGTCCGGCGGGTTGGCCAGATCGATCAGGCTCAGCTCGAACGGCGCCTCCTTGTATTTCAGTGTGATCACGCTACGCTGAACGAACGGACAGATGGCGAAACTGATCAGGTGCAGATGCGGCAGATTCATGGTGGTCTTCGGCGTCCGCAGGTGGGGCGGGGCCCCGATCCGGGTCGCCGGTTCCTCGCTATTAAGGGGGGCGCATTGTCTCCCCTCGTGATGTCGCGGGAAAGCCTTGGGCAAGGGTAGCGGCCACAACGGGGCGCCCGGCGCCGGGCTGCGGATCGACAAATGGCTTTGGGCCGCCCGTTTCTACAAGACGCGCGGCCTTGCCAGCGAGGCGGTCGGCGGCGGCAAGGTCCACGTGAACGGCGAGCGCTGCAAGCCGGCGCGTCGGGTGCACACCGGTGATCGCCTGACCATCCACCGCGGCCCGCAGGTCTGGGAGCTGGATGTGGTCCATTTGAGCGATCAGCGACGGCCGGCGCGCGAAGCCCAGGCGCTGTACACCGAGACCGAAGAAAGCCAGGCCCGGCGCGCGGCCGAAAGCGAACGCCGGCGCGCCGAGCGCGCGGTCGCGGACAGCGCCCCCAGCCGGCGCCCGGACAAGCGCGAGCGGCGCAAGATCCGCCGCTTTATTCGCCAGGACGGCAGCGACAGGAGTGAATCCGAGTGAACAACCCCGAAGCCTCGAGTGGCCCGCCCGTCACCCCCCGGCTGGCGGTGGATATGGTCATCCGCCACTCGGCGCAGCCCGGTCGTGTGCTGGTGATCGAGCGCCACAACCCCCCGCACGGCTGGGCCCTGCCGGGCGGCTTCGTCGACGTCGGTGAGTCGACCGAGAATGCCGCGGTACGCGAGGCGCGCGAAGAGACCGGGCTGGAGGTCGAGCTGGAGGCGTTGCTGGGGGTGTATTCCGACCCGCAGCGCGACCCGCGCGGGCACACCGTCAGCGCGGTCTACATCGCTCGGGGCCGGGGCGAGGCCAGGGCCGGGGATGACGCTGCCGACTGCGCCTGGCTGGACCCGGAAGACCCGGGCCAGGTGCTGGTCTTCGACCACCGACGTATCCTCGACGACTATCGGCGCTGGCGCCTGACCGGCGAAACCGCCGCCCCGCGTCCGGTACAAAAAACGGGATGAATCCGGCCAAGCTGTTACCATACGGCGCTTTCGACCACCGATACGGTATCGCGTGACAAAGGCTNACCCCGCAACCCCGTCCCGGCCCGACAGCGAGCTGCCGGAACCGCGCGTCTACGAGCGTGCGGAGCACGGCATTTCGCGCGCGGCGATCGACGACAACGCCCTGAAGGTGCTCTATCGGCTGCGCGAGGCCGGTTATCGCGCCTGCCTGGTGGGCGGCGGCGTGCGCGACCTGCTGCTGGGCCGCGAGCCGAAGGACTTCGATGTCGCCACCGACGCCACCCCCGAGCAGGTGCGTGGCCTGTTCCGCAACTGCCGTCTGATCGGGCGTCGCTTTCGCCTGGCGCATGTGCTGTTCGGACGCGAGATGATCGAGGTGGCGACCTTCCGCGCGCCGCATGACGACGAGTCCGAGGACGAAGGCCAGGTCGCGCTGAGCGAGGAAGGTCGTATCCTGCGCGACAATCGCTACGGCACCATCGAGCAGGATGCGGTGCGCCGCGACTTCACCATCAACGCCCTGTATTACGACATCGAGGATTTCTCGGTGCTGGATTACACCGGTGGGTTCGAGGACCTGCGCGCGGGCGAGCTGCGCCTGATCGGCGACGACGTCGAGACGCGCCTGCGCGAAGACCCCGTGCGCATGCTGCGTGCGGTTCGCTTCGCCGCCAAGCTGGGTCTGACCATCGCGCCGGAGGTCGAGGCCGGCATCCTTGATCTCGCCTCGCTGATGCAGACGGTAGCCCCGGCGCGGCTGTTCGACGAGGTGATCAAGCTGTTCCACAGCGGCGCGGCGGTCACCTGTCTGGACGAGCTGGAACGCCTCGGCCTGTTCGAGCCGATGTTCCCCGAGGCTGCGGCCTGCTTTGCCGATCCGGACGTTGGCCCCGAGCGCCGCCAGTTCCTGGTCGAGTCGCTGCTGAATACCGACAAGCGCATCAATGAAGGCCTGGGTGTGAACCCGGCGTTCCTCTACGCGGCCATCCTCTGGGCCCCGGTGCAGGTGGCCGCGGCCAAACGGATCGCGGCCGACGAACAGGAGATTCCGGCCTGGCAGCAGGCGATGGCCGAGGTGCTGGATCGTCAGGTGAAGACGGTGTCCATTCCCAAACGCTTCAGCCTGATTGTGCGCGAGATATGGGAACTCCAGGCGCGGCTGGAGCGCCACCGTGGTGGCCGTGCGCTGCGCCTGCTGACGCATCCGCGCTTTCGCGCCGGTTATGACTTTCTCTGCCTGCGCGCCCGCGCCGGCGATGCCGACCCCGAGCTGTGTCAGTGGTGGACCGAGATCCAGGAGCTGGACGAGGACGCACAGAAGGCCATGGCGGGTGCCCAGGGCAAGGGTGTTCCCAAAGGGGATGGCAAGGCTGGAGCCAAGAGCAAGTCACGCCGTGGCGGCCGGCGCCGGCGTCGGGGACGCAAGGGCGGCGCCGGCGCGAGCGCCGATGCGGGCGCAAACCCGGAATCGGGGGGTGGCGGCGAATGAGCAGCGAGCCTGCCCGCGGCGTGCACGCGTTCATCGGGATCGGCGCCAACCTGGGTGACCCCGAGACGCAGGTGCGGGACTCCTTTGCCCGGCTGGCGCATGAGTTGCCGCAAACGCGTCTGATCGGGCGCTCGCGGCTGTTCCGTAACCCGCCGATGGGCCCGCAGGACCAGCCCGACTACGTGAACGCCGTGGCCCGTCTGCACACCCGGCTGGAGCCGCTGGATCTGCTCGCGGCGCTGCAGGCAATCGAGTGCGCCTGCGGGCGCGAGCGGGACGGTACCCGCTGGGGACCGCGCCTGCTGGATCTGGACCTGTTGCTGTTCGGCGAGCACTCGCTGGATCTGCCGGGGCTGAAGGTGCCGCACGCCGGGATTGCCGAGCGCGACTTTGTGATCCTGCCGCTGCTGGAGCTGGCGCCGTCGCTGCAGATCCCGGGAGTGGGTCCGCTGGAGCGGCTGGCGCAGCGCTTCGACGGTGCGAGCCTGATCCCGATCGCGGAACCGCAGGAGGCCGTGGCGACTGCGGAGGGACGCGGATGAGCCTTGCCGATTTCGATTTCATCGCGGTAGAGGGACCGATTGGGGTCGGCAAGTCCAGCCTGGCCAAGCGCCTGGCCGAGCACCTGCAGGCGGAGGGCATCTTCGAGGCCCCGGACGAGAACCCTTTCCTGGATCGCTTCTATCAGGAGCCGGACAAGCACGCCCTGGCGACCCAGTTGCACTTTCTGGTGCAGCGCGTGCGCCAGCTGACGCCGCTGGCGCAGAAGGGCCTGTTCGAGCAGCGCCATGTGTCCGACTACCTGATGGACAAGGACCCGCTGTTCGCCGAGTTGAACCTGCATCCGGACGAGCTGGAGATCTACCGCGAGATGTTCCGCCATCTGCGCGGGGGGCTGCCGCGCCCGGACCTGGTGGTCTACCTGCAGGCGCCGGTGGAGGTGCTGCAGGAGCGCATCCGCCGCCGGGCGCGACCGTACGAACGTCACATCGAGGCCGGTTATCTGGAGCGATTGAACGCGGCCTATGCGGAATTCTTCTATCATTTCGAAGGACCGGCGCTCGTGATTGTGAACGCCACCGAGATCGACTGGGTGAACAACCCGGCCGACTTTGACCAGCTGGTGCAGTTCCTGGAGCCGATCCAGGGCGGGCGGCACTACTTCAACCCGTTGCCGATCTCGCTTTGAGGCTGGCAAGCCGGACTGCCCGGGAGGCATGAGCATGCGTCCGATTACCGTGAATACCCTGGCCCAGCGCAAGCAGGCGGGCGAACCCATCGCTTGCCTCACGGCCTATGATGCAGCCTTCGCCGGGTTGCTGGATCGCTGTGGGGTCGACGTGATCCTGGTCGGCGATTCCCTGGGCATGGTGGTCCAGGGGCATGCGACCACCCTGCCAGTGACGCTGGAGGACATGGTCTACCATGTAGCCAACGTGGCCCGCGGCAGTGAGAACGCGCTGATCATGGCCGACATCCCGTTCCTTGGCGATGTCGATCCCGCTACCGCGCTGGTCCAGTCCGGGGCGCTCCTGCGCGCCGGGGCTCACATGGTCAAGGTGGAATGCGGCGCGATGGAGGTCCCCGTGGTCGAGCGCCTGGTCGCCGCCGGGATTCCCGTCTGTGCCCATCTGGGCCTGACCCCGCAGGCGGTGCACCGTCTGGGCGGGCACCGCGTGCAGGGGCGCGACCCGAAGGCTGCGGCGGAGCTGGAATCCCTGGCCGCGCAGCTGGAGAGCGCCGGGGCCCAGGCCCTGCTGCTGGAGGGTATCCCCGAGAGCCTGGCCGATGTCATCGTGCGCAGTGCAGGGGTCCCGGTGATCGGGATTGGCGCCAGCCCGCGTTGCGATGGTCAAGTGCTTGTCTTGACCGACGTGATCGGCCTGACGCCCGAGCCGCCGCGCTTCGCGCGCGATTTCCTTGCCGAGGGCGGTTCCCTGGAGGGCGCCGTCCGCGGATACTGTGATGCGGTGCGGGCGCGAGCCTTCCCCGAATCCGGCGTGCATACCTTCAGTTAACTGCGTTTCCCAAAGGATGGATCCTGGCCCATGAGAATCCTGCGTGATCGGCCGCAACTGGTGGCCATGCATCGAGAGTGGTCCCGCAAGGGGCGCGGTACCGTGGCGCTGGTGCCCACGATGGGCAACCTCCACGAGGGCCATATGACCGTGATCCGGCATGCCCGGGCGCGGGCCCAGCGGGTGGTGGTGTCGATCTTCGTCAATCCACTGCAATTCGACCGCGCCGAGGATCTGGAGCGCTATCCGCGCACCCTCGACGAGGACGCCCGGCTGGCGACGAATGCCGGTGTGGACGCCTTGTTCTGCCCCACCGACGAGGACATGTACCCCGCCGACGGCATGCCCCCGGTGCAGGTGGTGGTGCCGGTGCTCCGGAGATCCTGGAGGGCCTACCGCCAGGGGCACTTTGAGGGCGTGGCCACCGTGGTGACCAAGCTGTTCAACCTGGTGCGCCCGGATCTGGCCCTGTTCGGCGAGAAGGATTACCAGCAGTTCAAGTTGATCGAGCGCATGGTGCAGGGGCTCGACATCCCCACCCGGGTGGAGGCAGTCCCGACCGTGCGCGAGCCGGATGGCCTGGCCTTCAGTTCACGCAACAGCCAGCTGTCGGAAGAGGCGCGGGCCGTGGCACCCGAGCTCAAGCGGGTGCTGGACGAGGTGGCGACCGTCTGCCGCACGGCCACCAAAGTGGACGCCGACCGCATCGCCGAGGTGGAGGCCCGCGCCAGCGATCGTCTGCGCGAGGCCGGCTTCGAGCCCGAATACCTCTCCATCCGCCGTGCGGAAGACCTGATGGAGCCGGCAATCGATGTCCCCCTGGCCGAGCAGGACCTGGTGGTCCTGGCCGCCGTCTGGCTGGAAGGCGTCCGCCTGATCGACAACGTCCGCACCCGTACCGACTGACGCTGCTTGTTTCGGCTACCCCGAAGTACACGAAGAAATTCAAGAGTCATCCACAGAAGACGGGCAGGTTAAAGGGTGAGGGTGGTGCTGCAGGGCGCTGACAATCGGTAACGTTCTTGCGGGCCCCCGAACGCCGGGTCCATTCCTTTTTTGCCACTCGTTCTGTCTTCCAGCCTGCCTGTAAATCGCCCTCGAATTTCTCCGTGTCTTCGCGCGCTTCACGGTGAAAAACCATCGACTCGAGAAGGCGCGTTTGCCGTATCCGCCGGGATCGCGGATAATTTTCCGCCCTTCCGAGGTTCAAGCCGGGAATTCGCCGTATGTTTGTCACCATGCTGAAAGGCAAGCTGCATCAGGGCCGGGTCACGCATTGCGAGCTGGAATACGAGGGCTCCTGTGCCATCGACACGCGCCTGCTGGACGCCGCCGGCATCCTGCCGTTCGAGCAGATCCAGATCTACAACGTCGACAACGGCGAGCGCTTTACCACCTACGCGATCGAGGGCGAGGCCGGCTCCGGGATCATTTCGGTCAACGGCGCGGCCGCACACAAGGCCGCCGTGGGCCATCGCGTGATCATCTGTGCCTATGGCCAGATGGAGGCCGCCGAGGCCCGCGAATTCACGCCCGACCTGGTCTATCTCGACGCCGGCAACCGCATCGTGCGCACCGGTAACGGCATCCCGGTCCAGGCCGCTTAAGAACACTCTCCTTCGCGCGCGCCTCCCGCAGTTGTCGGGCCGGGGCTGCGCCGCTATCCTCGACGCCCATGAATCTCCACGAATTCCAGGCCAAGGCGCGCTTTCGCGACGCCGGTATCCCCGTCCCCGAAGGTCAGGTGATCGACGCCGCCGAGCAGGTCTCCGGGGCCTGGCAGGCGCTGGGTGCCGAGCGCGCGCTGGTCAAGGCCCAGGTGCACTCGGGCGGTCGCGGCAAGGCCGGTGGCGTGGTCATGGCGGATTCCGCCGATGCTGCGCGCGAGGCGGCGGAAAAGCTGCTGGGTTCGCGCCTGGTGACCGGCCAGAGCGGCCCCGAAGGACTGCCAGTGGACCAGCTTCTGCTGGAGCCGGCGGCGGACATCGCCCGCGAGTTCTATTTCGCGATGCTGGTGGATCGTTCGCGCGAGCGCCTGGCGCTGGTGGTCTCCGCCGAGGGCGGCATGGACATCGAGACCCTGGCGGCGGAGCGCCCGGAGGCCGTGGTGACCTTGCCGATCCATCCGGCCACCGGCGTGATGCCCTTCCACGGCCGCCGGGTCGCCGCCACCCTGGGCCTGTCCGGCGACGCGGCGAAGGCGATGGCGCAGCTGGTGACCAATGCCCATGCCCTGTTCCAGCAGCTCGACGCGCAGCTCCTCGAGATCAACCCGCTGGTGCTGACCCATGAGGATCAGCTGCTGGCGATCGACGCCAAACTGACCATCGACGACTCCGCTGCCTACCGCCAGAAGGCGCTGTTCGCGGAGCGTGACGTGCGCCAGCGCGACCCTGCCGAGGAACAGGCGCACGAGCACGACCTCAACTACATCCGCCTGGACGGCTCGATTGGCTGCATGGTCAACGGCGCTGGGCTGGCAATGGCGACCATGGACCTGATCCAGCACCACGGCGGCTCGCCGGCCAACTTCCTCGATGTCGGTGGCGGTACGACGGTGGAGCGGGTCACCGCAGCGTTCAAGCTGATCCTGTCGGACCCATCGGTGAAGGCGGTGCTGGTGAATATCTTTGGCGGCATCGTGCGCTGCGACCTGATCGCCGAGGGCATTATCGCCGCGATCCGCGAGATCCAGGTGCAGGTGCCGGTGGTGGTGCGCCTGGAGGGCACCAACGCCGAGCAGGGCCGCGCCGCGCTGGCCAACTCCGGCCTGGACGTGATCCCGGCCGCCGATCTGGACGCGGCGGCGCGCGCCGTGGTGGAGGCTGTGGCATGAGCATCCTCGTCGACCGCGACACCCGGGTGATCTGCCAGGGCTTCACCGGCAAGCAGGGCAGCTTCCACTCGGAGCAGGCCATCGCCTACGGCACCCGCCTGGTCGGGGGCGTGACCCCGGGCAAGGGCGGCCAGACCCACCTGGACCGGCCGGTGTTCGATACCGTCGCCGATGCGGTGGCGCAGACCGGCGCCACGGTCAGCATGATCTACGTCCCGGCGCCGTTTGCGGCCGACGCGATCTGCGAGGCGGCGGATGCCGGGATCGAACTGGCCGTTTGCATCACCGAGGGCATCCCGGTCCAGGACATGGTGCGGGTCAAGCAGGTACTGGCCGGCAGCCCCACGCGCCTGATCGGCCCGAATTGCCCGGGCATCATCACCCCGGATGCCTGCAAGGTCGGGATCATGCCCGGCTATATCCACAGCCGCGGGCGCATCGGCATCATCTCGCGCTCGGGCACCCTGACCTACGAGGCGGTCAAGCAGACCTCGGACCTCGGGCTTGGTCAGAGCACCTGCGTGGGCATCGGCGGTGACCCGATCCAGGGCCTCGACTTTGTCGACTGCCTGCGCCTGTTCCGCGATGACCCGGAGACCGACGGCGTGCTGATGGTGGGCGAGATCGGCGGTGATGCCGAGGAACGCGCCGCACGTTACATCGCGGACGAATTCGACAAGCCGGTAGCCGCCTATATTGCCGGCGCCACGGCGCCCCCGGGGCGGCGCATGGGTCATGCCGGCGCGATCATCGCCGGTGGCCAGGGTACCGCGGAGCAGAAGATGACGGCCCTGCGCGAGGCCGGCGCGACCGTGGCGGAGAGCCCGGCCGAGCTGGGCGCCGCGATGCAGTCCGCGCTCGCCCGCGCCTGAGTCGCCGATGACCCCTGACCAGCCTCTGCGTCTGGCCCTGGCCCAGATCAATCCGGTCGTGGGCGGGCTGGACGACAATCGCCACCAAATCCTCGAGGCCATCGAGCAGGCCCGTGCCGGTGGCGCCCGCGCGGTGGTTTTCCCCGAACTCGCGGTCACCGGCTATCCCCCCGAGGATCTACTGCTGCGCCCGGCCTTCCTGCTGGGCGTGGAGCGCGCGGTGGTGGCGATCACCAAGGCGGCGCGGGATATCGACGTGATCCTGGGTGCCCCGGTGCAGGGAGATGGCGGCCTGATCAATGCGGCCCTGTGGCTGCGCGACGGGGCCTGTATCGCGCGCTACGCCAAGCAGGTCCTGCCCAACTATTCGGTATTCGACGAGCAGCGCTATTTCGTTGCTGGCGATGCCCCCTGCGTGGTCGAGCTGGATGGCTGGCAGATCGGGCTGACCGTCTGCGAGGACATCTGGCAGCCGGGTCCGGCCGCCGGGGCGCAGGCTGCCGGGGCCGAGCTCCTGCTGAATCTCAACGCCTCGCCCTACCACCGCGGCAAGGCCGAGGAACGCCTGCAGGTGGTCGGGGCGCGGGTGGCCGAGACCGGCTGCCCGGTGGTCTACGTGAACCAGGTGGGCGGGCAGGACGAACTGGTGTTCGACGGCCGCTCGTTCGTGCACGACCCGGTCAACGGGGCCCGCGCCGTGCTGCCCGCCTGGGCCACCGGCCAGGGCCAGGTAGAGGCAAGTCGCAGTGCGCAGGGGCCGGTCCTGCGGTCCCGCGACGAGCACATGCATCTGTCCGCCTGCGGCATGCTTCCGACCCTGATCGACCCTGGCCCGGAACCGGACGAGGCGGACGCCCGTGACCTCTATCAGGCGCTGATGATCGGCATCCGTGACTACGTGAGCAAGAACGGTTTCCCGGGGGTATTGCTGGGCCTGTCTGGCGGCATCGACTCCGGTCTGACTGCGGCCTTGGCGGCGGATGCGCTGGGCCCGGCGGCGGTGACCGCGGTGATGATGCCCTATCGTTACACCGCCTCGATGAGCATCGAGGATGCGGAGGAGCAGGCGCGGCTTCTGGGTCTCGAATACCACGAGATCGCCATCGAGCCGATGGTGGAGAGCTTCATGGCCGGGCTCGGGGATGCCCTGGCGGCGTATCCGGCCGGGGCGGGAGACGTGACCGAACAGAACCTGCAGGCGCGCGCTCGCGGCGTGCTGCTGATGGCGCTGTCCAACCGCAGCGGCAAGCTGCTGCTGGCCACCGGCAACAAGTCCGAGATGGCGGTGGGCTATTCCACGCTGTACGGCGACATGAATGGCGGTTTCGCGCCACTGAAGGACGTCTCCAAGCAGTGGGTGTACCGCCTGGCACGCTGGCGCAACACGTGCGGCGCGGCGATCCCGCCGCGGGTGATCGAGCGCCCGCCCAGCGCCGAGCTGGCGCCGGACCAGCAGGATGCCGACTCGCTGCCCCCATACGATGTGCTGGACGCGATCCTCGAGGCCTTCGTCGAGCAGGAGCAGTCGGTCGCCGAGATCGTCGCCCAGGGCTTCGACCGCCCCACGGTGGAGCGCATCGCGCGCATGGTGTTCATCGCCGAGTACAAGCGCCGCCAGGCCGCGCCGGGGGTGCGGGTCAGCCCGCGCGCCTTCGGCCGCGACCGGCGCTACCCGATTACCTCCGGTTATCGTCCGGACTGAGTGATCCCCGACGCCGTACCCGGCCCCCGTCATTGCGAGGAGGCGAAGCCGACGCGGCAACCTCCGTCCGGAACCCTCGACGTTCGCTTTGGCCGGCGTCGCGGTCGTCCAGC
>SL_7KL_010_BRINEDRAFT_10001545_pt1 | contig 10957 bp, 9 predicted proteins | sample SodLak_010_BRINE_FD_10663 | JGI IMG/M metagenome (IMG submission 10663)
GGTCGAGGGGAATTAAATTCGCCTGCGTCCATCCGTCCGTTTCTGGACAGCATGGACAAAACGGTGAAGCCTCGGGGCTTGTCCCCGAGGTACTTCACGAGTATGTAACCAATTGGGAAGCCATTGATCGCAACGCGGTGTTAGAACGACCATCAGTGCTTTCAAGGCTCGATGATACAATGTTTCGGTCTGAAGGCAAAGAGCGGATGATTGTTGCCTCTCGAGCGATCGAACAACGAGCGGATGATTGTTGCCTCTCGAGCGATCGAACAACGAGCGGACAGAGTTGGCCGCGGGCGACTGCACGTTGGGTTTCAGGAACTCTCTCGAGCGAAAGACCAGTGGTCGTTCTACCAAGCACTCGATCCTGTGGTTGATGTGTATATTTATGGAGCGGCTGATTGGGTACCACCAATCAGCACACACATCAATGTTCACACGGGCGATACCGATGAGGTCCGATCGTTCTGGTGGGTTATTTTTGACGGTGCAGGTGCAGATGTTGAAAAAGCAGCGCTGCTTGCAGAGCAACGAAGCCCGCAGAGTTACTACGGATTCTGGACGTACGATCCTGGGATCGTCGATGAACTTTCAGAGTATGTAAAAGAGACATATCCACCGACGATCGCTGCCGGCAAGACTGCAAAATAAGTCCGTACTATTTTAGTCCAAGAATCGATCGCGCTTGTTTGGGCGTTGCGATCGGCCGACCAAGCTCTGTTGCGATCCGAACGGCCCGCTTGACTAGCTGCTCATTACTTGTTGCTAACTCACCACGCCGATAGTACAAATTATCTTCTAACCCAACACGAACATGCCCACCCAAGAGAAGGCCCTGTGTTGTCATCGGAAGTTGATGTGGCCCAAATCCAAGTATATTGAACTCCGTTCCTGGAGGGAGGGTATCGGCAAGGGTGCACAGGTTCCGCGGATGTGGAATGGTTGTTGTACCACCACCAAATACGAGATTGATGTACGGGGGGGCAACAAGATCGTCGATAATCCGCAACGATTCGTTGAGGTGCCCGCCATTGAACACTTCGAGCTCCGGTTTGATGTTCCGATCGAGCATAACTTCGTGTAGCCGGTCGACCAGCGATCGGGTATTTTCGCTTGTGAGCTTCCCGTATCGGTTGAGTGGACCCATGTCAAGCGACGCCATTTCGGGTGCAGGATCCGTCAACAACGGTTCAACCCGAAGCTCGTCCGGTGCTGCAGTGCCGCCAGTTGAGTGTTGGATGATGATGTTGTCCGTCGCCGATCGAACTGCATCGGTCACCTCCTGGAACGCATCTGTCGAAAACGCTCGCTCTCCGTTTTCTTTGCGTGCGTGCAGATGAACGATGCTCGCACCTGCAGCTTCACATGCACGAGCAGCCGCCGCAATTTCAGCAGGTGTTTCGGGGAGGTTCGGGTTTGCCTCCTTTCCATGTACGCCACCAGTAACTGCCGCGGTGATGATGACAGGTTCACCATCAAGATATGACTGGTACGTCATTCTGTCTCCGCACCCGAAACGTCTGTCTCGAGTGTTGATTGGTGGGCATCGTATATTTCACAGTCTGTTGTATGCGTGAGCCCGTAGCGATTGTTGCAGATATCGGCTCGCATTGGTTGGACAAAAGAGTCTGTTGCTGTACAAAAGGCACGGGCTGTATCAAACGATTGCTCATCATGCTCTTTACGATATATTAAAAATGGACACTGTGAAGTCATACTGTCCGATCGACCGCCATACTATTGAACGCCGTAGTGGCATGCCCGTAACTGCCTGATCAATAGCTACCAGGTTCCGTCGACATACTCATCATTGAACTCCCATTCGCCTTCTCCGTTTCGAATCATGTACTCACCATAGTATGGGACGCGGTTGGAGACTACTTCTCTAAACGCAGCACGAATCTCTGGCTCTGTCATCTCACCCATTGGCTTGAGATCGTCATTTCGGTTGAGACAGCCTTTGAGGAAGCCCTGATGCGTCACCCGAACACGGTGGCAGTTCGCACAGAAGTTTGCATTTTCGACGGGATCAACAATTTCGACCATCCCTTCACCGATCCAGTACCGTTTTCTGTTGTGCATATTTCGATGCTCAACCTCATCTGCGATGTCCGCAAGCCAGTCATGCACGCGCTGAATGTCGATGTTCCAATCGGGTCGTCCGGTAAGCTCCGGCATATACTCGATCAACTGCAGCTGGAGGCCGGGATTCTCTGCAACATGGTTGACCATTCCTTCAACATAGCCTGCGGTGTGTTTGAACACAACCATATTCAGCTTCACGGGGTCTAATCCAGCATCAAGTGCAGCCTCAACACCTTCCATGACCCGATCGTACGCCCCCGATTTGGTAATTTCAGCGAATGCATCCGGATCAAGCGCATCCTGAGAAACATTCACCCGTGAAAGTCCCGCAGCGGCGAGATCTTCTGCTCGTCCGGGGAGGAATGTGCCGTTCGTCGTAAGTGAGGTCTCCATGTTATCTGGTGTGCGCTCAATGATCTCTTCTAAATCCTGCCGGAGCATAGGCTCGCCACCCGTGAACTTCACCTTCTCCACGCCAAACTCTGCTGCAACGGAGAGGAACCGCACCACATCGTCGGTACTCATCTCCGAGTCAGAGGGCTCCATCGGGCCTCGCGTATCGCCGAGCCCCTCGTTATGACAGTAGATACAATCGAAATTACACCGATCGGTGAGCGAGACGCGGACGCCAGTGACTTCGCGGCCAAAGTCATCCGACAGCACAGACCCATCTCCAGGCTGTGCGGAGTACTCCTGTTCTGGCAGGCTCATATACGGAAGCAATCTGTTCCGACGGTTAAGCATGCGGGTGTGAACCACAGTAACGTAAGCAGTAGTCCTTACGAAGCGAGGTAATACCGGCAAAAGATAGTGTCGAATAGTACCATATAATAGTTATATCTCAATTCGAAGCCCATCACGTGCGATTCGAACCTCCCCAGTAAATCCATTCGATACTGCCTGGCACATCTCGTCGTGTTTGCCTTCCGTATGTGGATATAAATGCGTGAGGTAGAGCCGATCGACGTCGGCGTCTGTGAACGCTTCTCCAAGCTGTGTCGGCGTTGGATGGTTTGAGACATCGATCGAATCCGGAAACGAACAGTCGTGTGCGACGACACGACATCCAGCAAAGAACTGTGCGATCGACGACTGTGCCTCAGTATCGCCACTGTAGCCAAACACCGGTTCTCCATCAGATTCCGGCGCGATTCGATAGCTGTAGCCGTCCATAGAGTGGACCGTCTCGATCGCATCAACACCAAACCCACAGATAGTAACCCGTTCGTCAGCCGCAATCTCTCGAATCGAAAGGTCAACACGTCCCTGAAGATACGAGTGGACAGAAAGGAGCTGTTCGAGCATCGATTCCGTACCTGGTGGGCCAACAATCTCGAGCGCTGTTTCGCCGGCCAGCCATCGAGCTTTGAGAAGTACCAGCAGGTCAGAAATGTGGTCTAGATGATGGTGCGTAAGCAACACCGTGTCGATCGCCTCATACCCAACTGACGTCTGTGAGAGCCTGTGTAAGATTCCGCTTCCACAGTCGAGTAATAGGTGTCTGTCAGCGTTTGAAACAAGGAGTCCGGTTTGGACGCGATCGGCGATCGGCATCGCAGCACCGGTGCCAAGGAATGTAACCTGCATATCAGTGACAGCTGTCGCCAGTTGTTAAATCGTTCTGCATCCCTATTGGGCACAACCGACTTACTACTGTAACCCATAGGTCAAATAACTTGTATGGGGCCACGTGAGCTGTTGAGTGCGGCGGATGAGACGCAGTCGTTTGATTTCGATCCCGAAACCGTCGCACTTGAAGACTGTGCTGAATTTGATCGGCTTGATCCTGTTGTCCAACGCTGGTGGATCGACGAGTTCGGTGCTTATATCGCACAGAACGACGGATTCTTTACACCACCACAGCGTGGTGCAGTGCCGCATATCGACGATCGAAAAAACGTCTTAGTGTGTGCCCCAACTGGGAGCGGAAAGACGCTCTCCTCATTTGCAGCAATTATCAACGATCTCTTTCGACGAGAGCAAGCCTCTGCTGATGGGCTTGAAAACTCGGTGTACTGTCTATACATTTCGCCACTGAAATCGCTTGCAAACGATATCCATCGGAATCTGACGGTTCCGCTGACAGGGATTACCGAACGACTCGAAGAACAAGGCATTGAGACGGAGATCCACCATGCGATCCGTCACGGCGACACAAAAAGCAGCGAGCGCCAACGAATGCTCTCGGAGACGCCACATATCCTCAATACAACACCAGAGACGCTCGCAATTTTGCTTAACTCGCCGAAATTCAAAGAGAAGCTCAAAACGGTTGAGTACGTGATTGTTGATGAGATTCACAGCCTCGCTGCAAACAAACGCGGTACACACCTCTCGGTAAGTCTTGAACGGTTAGAAGAGCTTGCAGACACCTCACCAACGCGCATCGGCTGTTCTGCAACCGTTGAACCGCTGACAACCGTGGCAGAGTATCTTGTTGGCCGATCGGAGCCAGACGGTGAGCCACGCCCCTACGAGGTTGTTGATACACGGTTTGTTCGCGAACTGGATATCAAGTTAGAGTGCCCAACGGACGACCTCATTAATACGCCATCGGAGATTGTCCATGGCCGCTTCTACGATCGGCTTGACGAACTGATTGAGACGCATACGAATACACTGGTGTTTACGAACACTCGATCGGGCGCTGAGCGAGTGCTACACACGCTTCGTGAGCGATTTCCCGATCGATACACGGACGAAAACTCCGGCTGTCATCACGGGAGTCTCTCAAAAGAGCGACGAACAGAAATCGAGGACGGCCTGAAAAACGGCTCATTGTCGGTTGTAACGACCTCGACAAGCCTTGAACTCGGCATTGATATGCCGTATATTGATCTGGTTGTCCAAATCGGCTCCCCAAAATCCGTTGCTTCGCTGTTACAGCGGGTTGGTCGGGCAGGTCACCAGCTTGGTCAGACTGTCACTGGGCGTGTCATTGCGCTCGATCGGGACGAGCTGGTCGAGTGCGCAGTTATGCTACAAAAGGCAGCCTCAGGCTTTGTTGATCGGGTCTTCGTCCCCGAGAATGCAGCGGACGTTGCCGCCCAACAGGTGTATGGAATGGCGATTAACGGGGTCAAACGCGAATCGACGATTAAGAACACGCTCTGTCGAGCGTATCCATATCGATCGTGTAGCGATCGCGACTGGGAACAGCTCATGCGCTATCTCACGGCATCGTATCCGGGATTAGAAGATAAAAACGTCTACGCGAAAATCTGGCGTGACACGAACGATCGGCCGGATGGAGAGCACCACTATCCAGCGTTCGATGTTGGCGAGCCACTGATCGGAAAACGGGGACGACTTGCTCGCGTCATCTACATGACGAACATTGGAACCATTCCTGATTCGTTTACATGCGATGTGTACACCCGCGGCGACAACAGTTGGGCTGGGACACTCGATGAGGGCTATCTTGACACGCTCGAACGTGGCGATGTCTTCGTTCTTGGTGGGCAGCATTTCGAGTTCCGATATCGTCGTGGCTCGAAGGTGTATGTCGATCGGACGAGTGCTCGACCGACCGTTCCGTCGTGGTTTTCCGAACGGTTGCCACTCTCGTACGATATGGGCCGTGAGATTGTCTCGTTCCAAGGCGAACTGATCGATCGGTACGACGACGGCGGCTCGCCAGCAGTTCGGACGTGGCTTCGGGAGTTTCCGATCGACGAGAACAGCGTTCGCTCTATTACCCGAATGTTTGCAGAGCAACACCAGTATCTCGGTGACGAAAGCGTCAGTACGCCCGAACGGTTGGTCATCGAAGAGGAACTCGACCGAGAGACCTACCGCCGCCGGTTCTACGTCCACTCGAACTACGGTCGACGATTTAATGATGGGCTCTCGCGACTCGTTGCGTATCACTGCGCACAGCACGCAACGGCGAATGTGCAGGTCGCCGTTGCAGATAATGGCTTTTCGATAGAGATGCCACTCAACCGAAAAGTCAACATCGAGCATGTGATCCGATCGATCGATCCCGATACTGTGGGTGCGGATCTTCGAGCAGCGATCGACGGCACTGATCTTCTCCAACGATACTTTCGGATTAATGCGACCCGATCACTGATGATTCTGAAACGGTACAAAGGGTATGAGAAATCAGCAGCCCAACAGCAGGTATCCAGCGAGATGTTGCTCTCGTTTGCTCAAGAGTTGGATTCATTTGCCGTCATGGAGGAAACCTATCGTGAGATTCTGGAGGACAAACTCCATATTGCCGCTGTTACAGAGATTGTCACACAGATCGATCGAGGCGAGATTGCGGTTGTGACACACGAGGTTCGATCGCCAAGTCCACGAGCATTTGGACTGGCAACACTGATGGCGAGCGATGTCGTGCTTGCAGAAGATGAATCTGCAGTGTTGAAAGCGTTCCATGAACAGGTTATTGACTCGATCGAAGATGGGCAGGCAACGACCAACGACTGACACCAATCACGCGCCGCACTCCATAGACACTAACCGCAAGACCGTTAATACAGGGTCATGAACGTCACGCAGCTCACCCTTCCGTCGGATGATCCAGTTGCGCTCGGTGAGTGGTACAATGATGCACTCAATGTGGATGTTCTATTTTCTGATGGGGCAGCGATAGTATCGGCTGGCAGCACCGAGATGATACTCACCGATGCAGACAAGCGTACAGCGCCGTATCACGTCGCGTTTCGATCGCAGACTCCAGTTACCGAGCTTTATGATTGGTTTACTGATCGTGGTGAACACATCAGCGTTGAGGGAGAGTCAACAATCCGCTTCGAGTTTCTCTCGGCTGATGCAGTGTATTTTGAAGATCCCGAAGGAAACATCTTAGAGTGTATCCACTACGATCGGGATACACCGAAACAGGATTCGCTCGGACCAAACACGGTTCATAGCGTTACCGAAGTTGGCTTACCAGCACACGACACAGCATCGCTTCAGTCGTGGTTGGTAGACACTGTGGGACTCTCCACGATCGGGTCACCAACTGAGACTTTTGCGTGGGTGGGTGACTTCGATAGTCGATTTGTTGTGGTTCCTGCGGGTCGTGATTGGTATCCAACCGATCGGCCGGCGGGTGTTAGTCCGCTCACTACAGAGGTTGCGGTTGAAAATACAGAATGCGAGGTATATGAATCAACAACACATCCATATACGATTAATAAAACATCTCACACTCAGAGGTCATAGACTGCAATACTTGCGTATTTGTTGGTCAGAGATCCGAGTATAAATCCATAGACCCAGTGAGCTACCAGTGTGAGGCCAAGATATGCAACAAGTGTGAGTCCTGCTTGGCCGGTGTAGAACGCAATGAGAAAGCCACACCACATGATGGTTGCAAAAGTCATGCCACGAAGTGCAATGCTCTTTCCTGGTGGGAGATAGTTTCCAAGCGTTATAAACAACAGCGGGAGCGTTGTCGTACCGCCACCAATGAAAATCACGAGTCCGATTGGAAAGCTTGGACCGAGCCCGACAATCGTCGCCAACCCGGCAAACGCTTCAAGTTGTATCACACCAAACAGATATCCGACGCCAAACAGGGGCATCATTGCAAGCATTCCAATAAGACCAGCAATACCGGCAACAATAATATCTCGTAGCGTAACGCTGCTCGTTTCTTCAATTTCCCGTGAGGGCGTTACGACTCGTTGTTCGGTATCACTAGACATGATACGATAGTTCGTCTAGCACCGCAAAAAACATAGTTATTAATCGTTTAGAATTAACTAACGGGTTGCCCACGTACACATTCGATCGTAGAACGGGTCCGATCGAAGTGCGTCTTCGTCACCAACTAACACAAGCGACTTCTTCGCCCGTGTCAATGCGACGTTGATCCGTCGATAATCTTCAAAGAGTGGGCCGTCAAGCGAGCCGGTTGCGACAAACGAGACAATAATCACTGCCTTGCTCGATCCCTGAAATCGATCGACGGTATCGACGGTCACATCCACTCGATTGCTGATCTCTGCAACCTGTGCACGGAACGGTGCGATTACACCGATATCCGCTGGCTCAACACCCGCATCAAGATACAGCTCAACGATCGATTGGATTCGATCGGCTTCGATCGGATTAGCGTTCCCTTGGCGTGTCCCGTCTGGGTCAATAAAAACAACTTGATCCCGGAACTGTTCAGGAAGCGTCGCATATGAGACGCCAAGATCAGCGAGTGACTGTGCTGCAACAGCCCCGTTTGCCGGACGGAGTTTACCATCGTAAAACTCGGTCGATGAAAACGCTTGTATCCGCTGAGGCATTCGGTACTGTCGATCTAAAAGCACCGATGCGTCAGGATACGTTTCGATCAACCGTTCAAACAGCGAGGTTTGGAGCTCGTTCTCCGATCGAACGACGGGTGGGAGCTGTTCGTGATCGCCGACAAGGACAAATCGATCGGCCAAATTGATCGCCGCAAGGGTTGCAGGCTCGGTTAACTGGGAGGCTTCATCAACGAGCGCCACATCAAACGACTCCTCTTTACAGATTCGAGAGCCACACGATGTCGTTGTTGCTGCAACCACTGACGCATCCCGAAGGGTTGCAGCCTGTTGGTTCGGATTCCCTCGACGCGAGAGCCGGAGATCTTGCATATCCGATCGAACACCTGACGCAGTGCCGATCCGAACAATGTCCTCGAATCCTTGCGATCGGAGCGCCTCAAGCAGATTATCAACGGCCCTGTTTGTGAACGCTGAGACCAACACTCGATCGCCACGATCGACAAGCGCACGGACAAGCCGAGCAATTGTGTATGTCTTTCCGGTACCGGGTGGACCGTGAATAAGCACACAATCTTGGGCGGTTACCCCCATGTTGACTGCCTTGTTCTGTGCGTCGTTGTTATCAATGTAGGTTTCATGGTTGCCATCAAAGGCTGGGTCGCGCCGTCCAAAGAGGACGTCTTTCCGATCGGTGCTGCCCTTGAGAATCGCATCATGGACAGCTTCTAACATCCGATCGACCGAAATTTCTGACGGGTAGATGTCGAGTCGTGTGAACGCCACTGGCTCGTCCGTGGTCACCACTACCGTGTCACCCACTTCTTCGATTCGGCACAGTTCCGNATGGCCCGTGACCGGATCACCATCACTTGCGAGTGCAACATCACCTGNACGAAGTTTTGAGACCGCACCTGACTCATTTCGTGCAGTGAGCCGCCAGCGGTTCTCTTCGATCGGTTCACGGCCCGCATATGAGAGATTGATGAGCGCCCGGTCCTCGGCTGCGCGTTCAGTGGCGGTCTGCTCCCACAGCTTTCGATAGGCAGTATGAACGGTCCGTCTCTCTTCTTCGATCGCGTTGTAGAATCGCTCAAAATACGCCTGCTCATCTTCGGGAACGGGCGTTCCGATCGCACCCGCTTTTGACTCCTGTGCTAACCGGCCGGAGACAACCATACAAGCGTCCTGTGAGAAACAGTACTCACATTTTGCATCTGCCTCATATCCAGTTGGGATCTCCCCGCGTGCCTCAAGTGCGGCCAAATGGTTTCTGCAACGAACGACGTACTCGAATAATCCACGTCCCATTGAGAACTCTTTTGCCGGCGAGAGATCGCCGGTCTCCTCATTCCGTTCAAGCGCGGTGTTTTTTGTGTACAGGAGGGTACCGGTATTGACTGGAACCCCACGCTCTTCGAGCATCAGTCCATAGCAGGCTGCCTGTATTTTATCGTGGAAGCGAGGCTCTCGCCGTGTATTCTTCCCTGTTTTGAGTTCAACCGGCATTCCTCGTCGCAGTGCATCTGCCCGCCCTTTGAGGCCGAACGTAGGGCTGATCAGGGTGTACTCCGATCGCCAGTCATCCTCACCAGTAAGGGTTCCTTGTGAGAGCCAGCCCTCGATCGAGGCCGCATTGCGCCGAACCTCGTTTTTGACCTCATCGGTCTCGTAGCCGAGGAGCCCCAACTCAAGCCCAGCCTCCTCAACTCGGTCATCGATCGACTCCGCAAGTGATCGTCCACGAAGCAGGTCACTAAACACCTCGTGAACGATCGTTCCCTTAATAACAGGGTATTTTAGTGGAATACTGGACAGTTTGTTGAGATAGTACTCTCGTGGACACTGCACCCACGATCGGATATCCGTCACATTGACCAAAAAGCCAGGCTCCAACACGACGTATGAGGATTTTTGTGTGCTGTATGTTGTTTCGCCTTGAAATGTATCTTCTGCGGGGTCGGTGAGGAGAAGCTCCATCCCTTCGGTAGCGTACTGTGCAGTTTCGGTCCATTTTCCCCAAACTGTTACTGTCGTGAGCCCAGCAACGCTAATCGGTTCATCGTATGGTGCNGCTGCACCGGTATGGCGATCGCCAACACGGAGTGTAAACTCCGCAAGCTCGCGCTCACCGTACGTTGTTTGGACAGTCTTTGGGCCGTCGATCGAGACAATCGAGCCGCGGAGGGTCGCAGTCACTGTCAACACTCAGATAGCGACACATAAAAACGCTACCGCTGTGAAGTACCTCGGGGACAAGCCCCGAGGCTTCACCGTTTTGTCCATGCTGTCCAGAAACGGACGGATGGACGCAGGCGAATTTAATTCCCCTCGACCTCCCCGAAATGGGTCGGTTGGAATTAACACCCGAACACCCGTTGTGTCCGTGAGGGCCGGTCGCTCCACCACGACCCGACAACACCCGTCTCACCACGCCAAGAGCGCGGGTTTTGAGAGGTATCGCATTCCTCGCAACTGCGCGCAGTTGCTTCGGATTCAGGTCTTTAATCCACGTCGCAACTGTACCCTTTAATATGGTGGAACTAGCAATAAAGCTTACGCGATTCACCCTCGGGGTCAAGTGGTTCGAGACGCTTTGCGTCTCGTTATCACGGAAATCAAAGATTTCCGTACGACCCCGAGGCACTCTCGCTGTA
>SL_7KL_010_BRINEDRAFT_10001547_pt1 | contig 10951 bp, 8 predicted proteins | sample SodLak_010_BRINE_FD_10663 | JGI IMG/M metagenome (IMG submission 10663)
CCGGTTTACTTTATGAATATTTCGAACAACCTTCCATAAAAGCGGCGATTAATCATTTCAATCAGAACTATCCTCGGGCTAAAGAGATGGATATCAACGAGAAGGCGTACAGCATAGCTCACAGATATAAAGATAAATTGGCAGAGACCCCCTATAAAAGAGAATCAATTGCAGCACATCTCCGTAGAATGGAAGAATAATGGCTTGCAGAGCTTATGTGGCTATTGTTTTCCGAAATAAATTGTACCAACCCTCCTCAGATTCGAACAACAATTATTATGCTAAGAATTCTACGCATAGCATAAAAAGAGAAGCCATACTACCTGACTTTTACGGGACAAGGTCGGTCATGCCCCTGCCTTTTACGAGACAAATCGCCTCTAAAATAAATTATTTTAATTTTTTTCGGCTTTTTGCCTGACTTAAGTCGATAACACTCATCATATGAACCATAGGGGTACATGGAGATTATTCCATGCATTTTAAATCGTTCATATTATGAAAAATCAAAAAGACTTCGTGGCAGCGCTCACGGAACTGCTTGAAAAGGCAAAAATCGACAAACACGCAAAATACCTCACCGCAAAACAGGTCGAGGTCGTCTACGGTATCCCCAGAAAAACATTGCTTAACAGAAGCAACTTACCCGCAACTCATAACAGATTTATTCCTTCTGTTCGACTGAAAGGCGGCCGGAAGAAGTATTTCGAGCGAAAAGTTATCGATCGAATGATTCAGGTAGGGAGGGTATCGAAATGAAATACACTCTGAAATTTGATCCTAACGTATCCACAATAGCCGCTGATCTTAAGGTCTCTGGCAATCCGAAGTGGAGTTATATGCCAAAATATCGCATTTCTAACGGTACAATAAGTTTACATAGTCACCTCGACGAACCTTCTTATGACACCATGCCATCCACTAATCTGCTGATGGGCCCCAAACTTGCCGGAAAAATGCATCTACAGGAAGGCCAAAGCTTTCAAGTAGAACCAAGTAATCTGGATGCAGCGGAATATGTCCATTTAAAGGAGGTAACAGGTACTGAAGAAGCACTGCCTTTTGTAGAGGGAGTTGAAATAACCAATAATACACTGTTGAAGTACGACACCGGCACCTGGGTAGTGGATAGTTGCCAGCCCGCGAAAGCCTATTTGTCCGCAGAAACGGATGTAAAATCTCAGGCGCTCCCGGAGTCATCGGAGCCGGAGAATACCCCAAAACTTACTACAACCACTCCCTCTTACCATGCGGAGCCGTTCGGTCAGATAATCGGTCATAAGGACACCATTAAAAATCTAAAAAGGATTGCGGACAAGCTCCGAAACCCTGAAAAGTACAAGAAGCTGACCGGGAAAGTTACCCGAGGGGTTCTTCTGCACGGTCCTCCGGGAAGTGGAAAGTCTTCGCTTGCCAGAGAGTCTGCAAAGGCCTTCAAGCTACCAACCATTTCACTAGAGGGTAATATTAGTTCATCACTTATATGCGAGACCTTTGCGGAGGAAAGATTGAAAAATGGCGGGTGCATCATCATTGATGAAATAGACGGACTCAGCGATGAGGCTTTTTTAACGCTGCAACAATGTATGGACGGCCTATACTCGAATGAGAGAATTATTACTGTGGCCACCACTAACCATCTCAGTAAAATCCCCGATGAGTTAAAACGCTCCGGAAGGTTTACCGACATCGTCTTTGTTGGGCTACCGGACAGATCAGATCGAGCCAATCTATTCGATTTGTATCTCAGCGATCGGGCTGCTGATCCAAGCATCAATGACACGAAACTGGCGCAGCTGACACAAGGATTTACCGGAGCCGATATAGAGCAACTTGTGAATAAGGCTGGTGATAAAGCCATCGAACGGCTTGAGTCAGGAGAAACGAATGTCGTGATCACCCGCGAGGACATCATCGGGGCGCAGAAAGGATTCCAGTCTACCGGAGCCAAAGTTCTCAACGTTCGCACCCCGACCATTACATTCGAGGATATCACGGGTAACGAGGACGTAAAGGACGAAATCAAATCGAATCTGGATCTGATAACCGGCAAGAAGAAAGCTAAATATAGTAGAGTGAAGCGTCAATACATATTGCTTCATGGTCCTCCGGGTAACGGTAAAACGATGCGGGCTGAAGCTATGGCTTCTTATGCTGGTGTCCTCTACAAATACATGTCATCAAATGAGATTGAATCCAAATGGGTGGGTGAGTCCGAGAAAGCGTGGAGAAAGTTGTTCCAGGATGCTCGAAACTACGCTCCCTGCCTGCTGTTCATCGATGAATTCGATTCACTGACCGGAAGCCGCGAACACGGGCATAGTCATGACCAAAAAGTCCTAAATACGGTTCTCTCAGAGCTTGACGGCAAAGCCAGTAACGACGGACTTATTATTGTGGGTGCCACAAACCGCATAGAAGATCTTGATTCTGCAATACTTGACCGGTTTTCGTTCAAGTATAAGATCGATCTACCGGATGAAATTAATCGGGCGGAATTTCTCAAAAATAAGTTCACCAGACTTCCTAAAAACGAGTTGGACTACATGGAGTTGGCGAATATGACAAAGGGGTGGTCTTACAGAAAGTTAAACTCCCTAATTGATGAGGTTGCCTTAAAATTAGATGCCGGGAGCCTGCATCAAATTAACACCAATCAAATGATTCTCCTGATTAAAAAAATAAAACGACAAGCCATTTCAACAAATAACCAAAAAAACGAAATATTATGAGCAATTATCACAACATCTACAAGCTACACCTTTCAGGCCTTTCATCAGAAAAATTACTATCTGGAGATTATCCTTTGGAAGGTTATCACCCCTCTACAAATCATGTTTACATCATCCATGAGGATGGTTCATTCACTCGGAAACATGATGGCGAACAGGGATTTCCGGTTGAGTTCGAGAGCCTGTTGTACCCTCCGCTGACACAATCCGGCGCCGAACAGGCAGCCGAATTCGAATCCAGTAACTCAGAAAGATTGAAAAAACAGTTGATAGATACGCAAATTAAGGAGTTTCGCAAGCAGAAGGCATCAAAAGTCACGTTTCAAAAGCTGACAGGAATTTCTCCAAAACATCTGACTACTGAACCCATTTGGATGGACCCACGCACACAAAGCCTGAATTATGTGCAGTATTCTGAAGCGGGCAATCCACTATACCGGGTTGCCTGGACGCATGAAAAGCGAGGCGAGGACAGTTTTGGTATTCCAAGATTGAACATTCCATCAAATTCAAAAAGGGTGTTTGTCGTAGAAGATCAGCTAAAAGCCGCCGCACTGCGCTCTGTTATAGATGATCCCGTTATTGTGAAGCCCAATCCACAAAGTCTAAAATGGAATGATTATAGCAGTCAGCTTTCTGGGAAGAAGATCTACTGCCTGCAGGATGATGACAATGGTAATTGGGACGATTCATTCAACCCACTGTTAAGGTCATTGGATACAAATGTGACCAGTATATACCTGTCTCATTTTCGTCCATTCACTCGTGGTAGAGAGCTTGCAGAATGGCTTTGCAACCACAAGGGGGTAAAACAGAGCCTTGAAAAAGTGATCCAAACTCTGAAAGCTGAACACAACGGATTTTATGATTATAAAACGTATCATCGTTTTGTGAGCCAGCCCGGAACGGAGCAGCTCTGTTTTCCCCAGGATTCCGCGAAAGGACTTTACTGGTATGGAACCAGCGACGGTGATTTTGTTCACTCCTATCCGGTAAACTGTATGGACACGAAGAAGCTTCGGAGTTGTCATTCGCTGGAAAGTCACCCAACCGTGGACGACGGGTTCTATCTGAGTAAACAAGAAGCATTCAATGCTCTCAACGCTTCAGATCAACTCACCCCAAAACGGACCTTTACACTTATTCGGGAATTACTTGATAAGCACATCTATTTTAAGCACTCCGCAACCGGTGGAATGCTTGCTATATGGATCATGGCAGGATATGTATTTAGACTGTTCAGCCAGTTTGGGTATTTGCACATAATTGGCATTAAAGGGTCCGGTAAAACGACGGTGCTCGATGTTATCGCTCAATGTGGCTTTAATGGCAGGCTCGAATCACAGACCACAAGAGCCAAGGTTATCGAGATGGTTCATAACCTCAGCCCTACTCTGTGTTTGGATGAATTTGAATCCAGTTCTTTGGGGACAGGAGATGCGTATTCACAAATGTTAAAGTCGGGATACTCCTACCAGGGAACGTATTCCAAAAAGACAGGTGCCGGCAAGGCATCTCGCCTCAGTGTGTACTGTCCAAAGGCTCTTGCTTCCATTGATCCGATAGGGGACGAAGCATTGAAGTCCAGAACTATTCCTGTACCTACGACAATGATGCCGAACAATGTAGAAAAAAGTGTTTGGAATCCAGACTCCGTTGGCCTGAAAAGAAAAATACAGCTGATCAAAAGAGGTGGGTATGTTCTAGGCCTTTATCACCACGATGCCATCCAAAGGGCTTATCACAGCATTCCTGCAAAAGTGAAACTGCCGTCCGGCAATATCATAGAGAACCGAAGAAGGCAAATACTTTCACCGCTGATGGCAGTTGCACAACTGATTGACATAAATGGTTCGCCCGAAGTCGAGAAGGAGCTCTTACAGGCTGTTGATGTTGCCTGGTATCCGGAGAGTAGCGAGGAGGCTAGCCGGGAATTGGAACTGTACAACCTGCTTTGCCAGTGGAACCAGGATCCAGAATTCATTGACTATACAGAGAAAGATGGTCTGCTATATATCCATAATGACTGCTGGGAGAGAACACCGCTTGCCAAATTTCTTGGCGGAAAGGCGAAAACCCTGGAATGGTTTGGTACACTATCAGGTGTAATAAAAGGCACAGTGTACCTACCGAACCTTAAGGATTCCAAAGGCTGCACGGGGCTGCCGTTGAATCTAAATGTTCATAAAAAGACCGTTCGGGAGATATTTAGCTCAAAAATGGGGGTTGAATAGGCGTAGAGGAGGTTTCTAAAAACCTAAACGATCTAAACGGATTTGCCATAATTCTGAAATGGGGGAATCGGCCAGTTTACGATAACGTAATCGTGGCGATTTCCCCTTTTTAATTTAGAAGCTTTAGAAATTTAGTTTTCGAGTAAATCAATGCCTGTGAACTATGAATGAGTGTTTTAAAATAAAAGACGCTTATAGGGCTTATTTATGGGTTTTAGATTTGACAAATCCACCTGCAATGTTCATTCTTTAAGTGTAAGATGTATGGATGAAGATCCCTACCTCGATACACAAACAATAATTGGGATGATGTAAATAGATCACCCTGTAAATTTAAAATTTAATATAAAATGAAAAACAAAAACATAATTAACACAGGCGTTTGAGCAGAAGATAATGTTTGGACCCTTATTACGCACGATAACAAGTTCTTTGATACTCAACCTGACGAGTATCAACTAAGTACCTCGCCAAAAATCGGTACGTTCCGGGACATGACGACGACCTACCTCAAAGATCCCGAGAAGTTTAAAGGCCTTGCCATTGTATGGCACCTTATTGGTGAAATAGACGAGCCTACCACCTCAAATAAATGGTATTACACTCCCATCCTACAATACAGTGTAGACCACCTGGCTGAACAGGCGGAAATAGCGAAAGAGATCACGTATAAGATCACGTTAGACTCGCCGATCAAGAAAATCGATAATGAGTGGAATAATTGCTACTCAGATTCGATCACTGAGTTAGAAGTCGATAGCTTGCTGTGTCTTTTATTCGAAGGAACTCCCTGAACTGCACCCGGCAGTGTGGATAAAACTATTGTTCATAAAAAACATTCTCATCTCTTGGAGAAGATTGATGAAGCAACAGACGATTACGATTTTGCAGCGGTGTTTTACCGAGGGAAAATAAAATCGATGGGCAAAAACTGTGATATGAACCAAGCCAGATGGAAGCTGATTTATACAATCAGTAAGTATGTTGGCTTCAATGTGGAACTGATTAAAGAACTATTCTTAAGCTGCGCTATTCACCATCCGGCGTGGGATATTGTGGGCAACGATGGGTACTGCAAAACCGAGAGAACGATTCGAGACATTCTGGCCACCCGTCCGATCTTTCACAAAAATGAAATAGAAGGTTATCTATCATTCGCTCACACGCTGCGATACAATACAGTGACAGGTAAACCGGAGCGACAATCGAAGAGCGGTTTTGAAGATCTGGATGAGTACAATTTTAATTCGATACTTCGGGAAGTGCTAAACAAAGGAGGAAAGATACACACACAATATTTGCGGCAGTTGATGACCTCTGATTTCATCAAAAGATACGATCCGTTTAAGGAGTATTTCTCATCGTTGCCTCGCTGAGATAAAGCGTCGGGCGACGATCCGATTGAAAAACTGACATCCAAAGTAAAAACAACGGATGATGAATATTGGAGCTGGTGTTTTAAGAAATGACTCGTCGCGGCAGTGGCAACGGCGCTGGAAGAGCAAGTAGCAAACCATCAGGTCTTGGTATTATCTGGCGCGCAGGGCTCCGGAAAATCGATGTTTTTAGACGGACTTCTGCCTCCAAAGTTGAAAGGATACCGCTACAGCGGGCAAATTGATCCTACATCTAAAGACTCACTGGCACATCTGGCTGAATCGTTTTTAATCAATTTAGATGAGTTGGATTCCTTGAACCGTTCAAAAGAGGCAGCTCTAAAAGAACTCATCTCGAAGGATACCATTAAGTACAGGCGACCGTATGGCACCTTTAATGAAACCTACATCCGTAGGGCCTCTTTCATGGGATCTGTGAATCATGAGGCTATTCTCAGTGACTCTACCGGAAGCCGCCGATTTCTGGTCCATAAGATTAACAGCATTGATTACTTGCACGAGGTTGATATGGATTTGGTGTGAGCTCAAGCGTACAGCCTGTACAAAAGCGGCTTTAAATATTGGTTCGACGGGCAGGACATCGATCGAATTCATAAGCAAAATGAGAGCTTCGGTGACACGACTCCGGAAGAGGAGCTTTTACTGTGTACGTATAAAAAGCCGAAAGATCGGTCAAAGGACACATGCGAGGCGCTCACAGCCACTGAAATCTTAAAGCGACTATATGAGGGCAATTTACCGTCTAACAGCAGATCAGCGCTTATAAAGTTAGGCCAGGCTCTTGCCAAACATGATTTTGAGCATCTTATTACAAGAGGCACTAAAAAATGGCTGGTAGAGCAGGAGTAAATAGATATCACGTTTATGGGGTGGGTAGCGGTATTTCAACTACCCACCCTGTAAATAACTGTTGTACAATGACTTACGTAATCGGGGTGGGTAGTGGGGTGGGATGTCTAACTGACTACCCACCCTTTTAAGTTACTGTAAGACAATACTTTATAGCTATAGGGTGGGAGGGTAACTAAAAAAATGGCATAAAAGTTTTAAAAAGTAAATTTATAAAAATCCTATTCGTATACGATTACGATTATATGGGGTAATACGATTATAATGTTACAAAACACTACCCACCACTACCCACCCTGCCATAAAAATGACAGGATGAAACCAGGGTGCAAGGCAGGCCTTTCACTCAAAAACACAAACTCATTATAGATGGCGAAAACAAACTCAACACTAACCTCAAAAGGAGGATAAATGAAACAAAAAAAGAAAAAAAGATACACCAATTCACAGAGCTTCAAGGCAGTTGAAAATCACGGTCTGGAAACAATTAAAGAAATATGAATAGCCCGAGGTATGTATAAAACGGCGGAACAGCTTGAAACCTCTCCGTACGTCATTCGGTATTTAGCTCATAAACATGAGTGACAGAGACCTGCTGAAAAAGCCCCTGCGGCCCTGCAAGGCGTACTAAATGGCAATGCCAACGCCGAATACTACAGAACGTTGGATTTTTCTGGCATTAACTTAAATAATAAAAAAATGGAGAAAACAAACAATGACACGTAAAGAAGCGGCAATTGAATTCTATAATATCCTGAACTTTATAAAGAAGTACGAAGGATCATATACTTACTATAATGACATCAAATCGTGAACACAGCTTTCACCAAAATTCTCACGGTGTTTAACCATTGAGGAACTGAAAGCCGCAATGAGAACCGATAAACGCTTTGGAAAACGAGATTTTCAAAAGCTGGATTCAGCTATTGACTATTTCCTGGAGAGCAAAAACCACAAAAATTAATCGATAATTGATTCATTAAACTGGTTTAATAAAAGCCGCTTCCATATCGGGAGTGGCTTTTTAATTTCAAAAAGGAGATTAACGATTAACATTCATCTCGCCTAATTTCTATTTTGCGGATTATACCGTAGACTATGGCTCGTTTAAAGAAAGAGAAAAGGAAGCTTTTCCTTCGAGGAGATGGTTTTTTGTTATAACATATAAATAGAGAGCCCTCTCTATAAAGATTTACCTTAATACAATCACAAATAAATGAAACTTGGAATGGAAAATATCCAGATACCGAACAGAGATCTTCTTTTGCGAAAGTACATAAAGGAATTCGACAATTTAAAAATAATCCCGAATAAGGGTATAGAATACGCCGTACTTGAGGGGACTATTAATGGATATCACCTTCTTATTAGGGAAGATGACGATCAGACAGACGCATATATCCAAGATCCAGAAGGATACTGTCAAATAAACATAAAGAGTAGAGAAAAAATAGCAGTCGGCTATGGAAGTATGATGCTTACTTCCTCTTTAGGACCTCTATTGGCTAGTATTTTGAGTGGAGGGCTTCCTATGGAATATGGGTCTTCTATAAAGAATAGAGATAATCCGCTTCTTCGGTCAACATATACTTTAAAAGATAAAACGTTTTTAAATGATTTAAAAGGTGGATTACCCATCGTTATTGTGGAGGTCGCAGGAGGGTTTCGATCAAAATTTGCACTTAAACGGAGTGATTATTACAAAAACCGAAGAAAAGACCTTAAGAGAAAAAAAGTTAGAAGATCAGCTATGAAAGCGAACACTTCAAGGAAACCGGAATAATGGCTACTGATAAAATAAGTTACGGACTCTTCGAAAGTGTTTATACGGATTTTAATATCCCTTTTTGGAGTAAGACAGAAAAGGGTGTTTGGCGTAGGATAATTGCCGAAAAGGGCATTCCTCCTATGCTTCTTTCAGAAGAGGAAGTTATTAAGATGGGCGGGAAAGAAATAGTTCCGCCCTACTCTGTATTTGTACGTAAAAAATTCGAAAAAGAATGTAGCCATGAAGGAAAAAGTCTCTTGGTATATGATCTTTTTCCAATAGAAAAATATGATTTCAAAGACGAACAAATCGAATTCCTAAGAGGAGAAATTGTTTCAAAAAATTAAAGGATTATTATGACAAGCGAAGAAAGAAAAAGAAGTAGAAGAAAGAATGCGGGAAGTTATGATTCTTCTAAAAGAGCTATCCAAAGGAGATCCAGAACGTAAAAGTTTGTAGACGATTAGCCAATGCAACGATTGTGTTCTGGTTGAAAGGGGTCGCTCCGACAAGGGTGGCCTTTTCTTGTTTAAAAAGGGAATTAAACCTCGTCTTGCGGGTTTTTAAAATTATACCCCCCACCAAAAATAGACCCGATCGTGCGACATGATAATGTTTGACCTGAATTAAACTCAACCACCCCCCATCTCTTAAAATCCCAGCTGAAACGCGAATCCATATTTTTTGTGCAATTTTCACAACTCTCAAATAGAGTGATTTACTGTAAATGCAGCACCAAATCGGGTATAAGAATAGTGATAAATAACCATCACTAACCTTAATTCCCATGAAAAACGACTCTATTGTGGCCGAAGTCGGCTTAACCTATAAAACGGTAGCTCCGATAAGTGATCTGCCCGAGATTACTTCACCGGATTCAGCATACGAACTGCTAATCACCCTTTTTGATCAAAATTCCATTCAATTGCAGGAGCATTTTCTGATTCTCCTGCTGGATACTCAAAAACGATGCTTAGGCTACTCTAACATTTCGAAAGGCGGATCAAGCTCAACGATAGTAGAGCCTAAATTCATTTTTCAGACAGCTCTTCTATCAAATGCGGATAGCATTCTTCTTTGCCATAACCATCCTAGCTCTGAATTGAAGGCATCAGCGGCTGATATACGGCTCACAAACAGAATTGAAAAGAGCGGCAGGCTGCTTGGAATAGAAATAGTCGACCATTTGATCATTTCAAACGAAGGATTCCTCTCAATGAGGTCAAAAGGGCTCCTTTGAGGGCTGAAAAGGGCTGTAGAAAGGCCCTTTTTTAGCTTAAAATGCCTTTTCAGAGTAAATAAGTGGCTTTTATTGGTATAAGAACAATGTGAGAAATCATACTCACAAAATCTTAAACCCAATCAATATGGACTTACAAAAATTCTGTTTCCCTGTAGTCGAAAGGCGCGTAGCAGTCGACACCAGTGAACATCCAATGATCGATTTAGAAGATCAGAGTACATTTCTAAAAAACGGTTATAAAGCCATTGTCCGAGAGGACACAAACGAAGTGATTTCTGTCGTAAAAGGCTCCTATCAAATCGTCCGGAATCAAGACCTCATTGATAAGCTACTTCGTCAGCTTGCCACCTGCGGTCATTCATTTAAAATTGATCCGTCGCACTCTTTTGTGGATAACAGCAGGATGAGACTCCAAATAACGTTCCCGGATCTTAAGCTGCGTGACAACGAAAGCGATATAGCTTTATCTGCTTTCATTCACAACAGCTACGACCAGTCAGAAGGAGTTCGCTTCTATTTCGGAGCCATCCGTGGAATCTGTCAGAACGGAATGGTATTCGGCACGATTCTCTCGCGCTATTACTCTCGTCATACATCAGGATTCTCGATCGACGATCTGGTAGAAAAGCTGGAGGAAGCCAGAGAATACTTTCCGGAGATTCAGGAGCGTATTCACCGGCTGGAAAATCTGCCTGTTACAGAGGTGCTGATGGAGAAGGTTTCCGATA
>SL_7KL_010_BRINEDRAFT_10001550_pt1 | contig 10933 bp, 10 predicted proteins | sample SodLak_010_BRINE_FD_10663 | JGI IMG/M metagenome (IMG submission 10663)
TGGGTGGCGCGGTCGGTGACCTGTGCTCAGCTCACCCGGCCACCGAGGGCGGTGATCAGCGCACGCATCCACGGTCCGAGGTCGCCGGGATGGCGGGAGGAGATCAGGTTGCCATCGACCACCACCGGGGCGTCCTCCCAGATACAGCCGGCGTTGACCATGTCGTCCTTGATCGCCATGAAGCTGGTGGCGCGCCGCCCCTCGATGATGCGCGCGGAGATCGGTACCCAGCCGGCGTGGCAGATGAAGGCGATCGGCTTCTCCGCGGCGTCGAAGGCGCGAACGAGCTCGAGCACCGCGTCGGACCGGCGGAGTGCGTCGGGAGCGAACCCGCCGGGGATGACCAGGCCGTCGAACCCCGCAACCGATACCTCCTCCACGGAGGTATCGACGGGGAAGGGGCCATGCCCCTTCTTCCCGGCGACGGCTCGGCCGTCAGGGCTCGCGGTGGTGACCTCGGCGCCCTCCTCACGTAGGCGGAGCACGGGGTAGAGCAGCTCACTGTCCTCGAACAGGTCGGCGGCGAGGACCAGCACATGGCTGTCGGTCAGGCTCATGGGGGACTCCTTCATCGGTGTCGCGGTCGTGGGCGGTGGCGGTCACGGGGCATCGCTGTCGTCGCCGACAAGACTCCGGCTGCCATCATCGTGGCTTGCGGCCAGCTCCTCCATGGCCTCCTGTGGCAGGGGCTCGACCTTCGGGCGGGCGCGGCGACGGCGGCGGGCCGGGACGAGATCACGCATCTCCTCCAGCCGACCGAAGCACAGCAGCCGGTCGCCGGCCTCCAGCTCGCGCGTCCCCCTGGGGTTGGGTACCACCCGGGTGCCGCGGGTGACCGTCAACACCGTGATGTCCTTCTCCCGCAGCCCGGAGTTGGCCAGCGAGCGCCCAACCAGGCCGGAACCATCGCCGATGTGCAGCTCTGCCACGCCGTAGCCGGTGCTCACGGTCAGCCGTTGCCGCACGTCGAGCTCGGGGAAGGCCACCTGGTTGGCGATGTAGTCGACGACCGCTCCGGCGATGTCGAGCTCGCTGGCGGCCTCGATGCCCTCGAGGCCGGGGGAGGAGTTCACCTCCATCACCATCGGGCCGTCATCGCTCTCCAGCATGTCGACCCCGGCGACCTTCAGCCCCATGATCTGGGCCGACTGCACGGCCACCCGCTGGTACTCCTCGTCGAGCTCCACCACCTCGGTGGTCCCGCCACGGTGGACGTTGGAGCGGAACTCGTCCCCCTTGGCGCTGCGCCGCATGGCGGCGACCACCCGGTCGCCGATCACGAAGGCGCGGATGTCGCGCCCCTTGCTCTCGGCGATGAAGCGTTGGATCAGCACGTTCTGCTTCGTGCTCTGCAGGGTCTCGATCACGGCTTCCGCGACCTTCTTGTCGGGGGCCAGGATCACGCCGATGCCCTGGGTGCCCTCGAGCAGCTTGATGACCACCGGTGCGCCCCCGACCCGCTCGATCGCCGCGAGCACATCGGCGCGGTCGCGGACGAAGGTGGTTGCCGGGATACCGATGTCGTGGCGGGACAGGATCTGGATCGAGCGCAGCTTGTCCCGCGAGTTCGCGATGCCTGCGGCGGTGGTCGGGGTGTAGACGTCCATCTGTTCGAACTGACGGACCACCGCCATCCCGAAGAAGGTGATGGATGCGCCGACCCGCGGCAGGATCGCGTCGTAGTCGGAGAGGGGCTTGCCCCGATACTGCAGGTCCGGCTCCTCACCGGAGAGATCGATCGCGAAGCGCAGGGTGTTGAGCACGCGCACCCGGTGCCCGCGTTCCTCTGCCGCCGCGCGCAGTCGCCGCGTGCTGTAGCTGCGGGGGGCCCGGGAAAGGATGGCCAGCTTCACATGGAGCTCCTCGGCGGTGGTGCGGGTGGCGCTGACNGCGGTGGTGCGGGTGGCGCTGACGGCTCGAGCACGGTCGGTCGGCCCCGGTGGGACGCGGGCACGGTTGTGGAGCGGGTCGCTGTGGTGGTCTGGTACCCGTCACCGTAGGCTGGGAGTCGAACCGCCGTCGCCGAGGGAATCGAGTTGCCAATGTCGTCCATCGTGGTCGGGATCGATGGATCCCCTGAAGCTCAGGCGGCCCTGCGGTGGGCGGTCGATGAGGCCGCCATGACGGGCGGGCAGCTGACCGCGATGTACGTGTATCCCCCCGCCAAGCACACCGAGCCGTTCCTCGGCCGGTCGCATTTCCCCGACAGCTCCACGGTCCGTCGGCTCGCCGATGAGTCCCGCCAATGGAACGAGCAGCGGGACCGGTCCTCCCACGAGGTTGCCATGCGCAACCTCGCGCGCTTCGTGCAGGAGGTGGTCACCCGCGAGGTCGACGTGCACGTGCAACTGGTGGCGATGCCCGGCAAGCCCTCACGTCGGCTCGTGGAGGCGTCACGGGGTGCGGATCTGCTGGTGGTCGGCGCACGGGGTCACGGCGGGTTCAAGGACCTCAAGCTCGGCTCGGTCTCCGAACAGTGCGTGCGTCACGCCCGCTGCCCGGTGCTGGTCATCCGGCCGAGCGAGCGCTGAGCGCCTCACCTCACAGCCCTGCGAAGGCCTGCTCGAGGTCCGCCAGCAGGTCCTCGAGGTCCTCGATCCCCGCCGAGTAGCGCAACAGACCCTCCGGGATCCCGAGCGCAGCGCGTTCCTCGCGTGAGCACTCGACATGGCTCGAGGTCGCGGGCGGCGCCACGATGGTCTCCACCGCGCCGAGGTTCGCGGCCGCGTGGGCGAAGCGCAGCCGGGGGAAGAACCGCGCGACGGTGTCCAGCCCGCCTTCCAGCCCGAAGCTGAGCATCCCCCCGAAGCCGCGCATCTGCCGGGCTGCCAGCCCGTGCTGGGGGTGGGACGCCAGCCCGGGATAGTTCACCACCGTCACGCGGTCGTGGGCCTCGAGGTACTCCGCGACCCCCTGGGCGTTGCGCTGCTGGCGCTCCACGCGCAGGTGCAGGGTCTTCATCCCGCGCAGCAGCAGGTAGGCGGCCTCCGGGTGCAGGGTGGCCCCGTTGATCTCCCGGTAGTGGTAGATCCGTTCGATCAGTTCGGAACTGCCTGCCACCACCCCACCGAGGGCGTCGGCGTGGCCACCGAGGTACTTGGTCGCGCTGTGCACCACCAGGTCCGCGCCCAGGTGCAGCGGTCGCTGGTTGATCGGGGTGGCGAAGGTGTTGTCCGCGACCACCACCGCCCCCGCAGCGTGACCCGCAGCCGACAGCCGCTGGAGGTCGAGGAGCTTCAGCGTCGGGTTGGTGGGGGTCTCGAGGTACAGCAGATCGCACCCCCGTGCGACCTCGGCCTCGATGGCGTCGTGGTCGGTGGTGTCGACCAGCTCCACCTCGATGTCGTAGCCCGGGAGGAACTCCGTGAACAGCTTCGAGGTACCGCCGTAGGTGTCCTTGACGCTGACGACACGGTCACCGGGGCGCAGCAGGGCCCACAGCAGGGCACTGATGGCCCCCATCCCGGTGGACGCCGAGGTGGCGTCCTCAGCACCTTCGAGGATGCGCAGCTTCTCCTCGAACACCGCGACGGTGGGGTTGGTGTTGCGGCCGTAGATGTGGCCGTCGCGCTGTCCCGTGGCGACCTCGTACCAGGTGTCGAGGTCGTCGTAGCCGAAGGCCACGCTGCCCACCATCGGCACCTGCGTGGCACGGTCCATGAACCCGCCGTGCTCACCTGCCCACACCGCGCGGGTGCCCACGCCCGCATCCAGGGATGGGTCGAGGGACGGGTCGTGGTCCGCGTGGTGGGACATGCTCACTCCTGCTTGGGCCCGACCCACACCTGTTGCGCGTTGACGAACTCGCGGATGCCGTGGGGGCCGAGCTCGCGACCGTACCCGGAGCGCTTGATCCCACCGCTGGGCAGGCGCGGGTCGGTCTTGACCACACCGTTGACCGCGACCTGGCCGGCTTCGATGTCGCGGGCCATGGCCTCACCGCGTTCGGTCGAGGTCCACACGCTGGCGGCCAGGCCGTAGGGGGTGTCGTTGGCCACCGACAGCGCCTCCTCGGCGTCGCCGACCCGGGTGACCACGGCGATGGGCCCGAAGGTCTCCTCGCAGCTGGCGACCATGTCCGGGGTGACCTCGGTCAGCAGCGTGACGGGGTAGAAGAAACCGGGGCCCTCGGGGATCTCGCCCCCGAGGCGGCATGTGGCACCGGCATCGATCGTGGCCTGCACCTGCCGGTGCACGTTGTCGCGCAGGTCCGCACGCGCAAGGGGGCCGATCTGGGTCGACTCCTCCCGGGGGTCGCCCACGACCAGGGCTGCCAGCCGCTCCTCCAGCATGTCCACGAACCGGTCGTGGACGGCCGTCTCGACCAGGATCCGCTTGGCGGCGATGCAGGACTGCCCGGCGTTGATGATGCGCATCAGCGCGATCGCGTCGGCGGCGGCCTCCAGATCCGCGTCAGCCAGCACGATCGCCGGATCGGAGCCGCCGAGCTCGAGCACCGCGGGCTTGAGCGAGCCCGCGGCCTCCGCGGCGACGGCCGCGCCGGCACGGTCGGAACCGGTGAAGGACACCGCCTGGATCCGCGGGTCACGGATCGCGGCGGCGACGTCGGGGGTCGCCAGCGGCAGCTGCTGGCAGATGCCCTCGGGCGCGCCGACGTCCACGAACAGCTCCGCGATCGCCTCGGCGCAGGCGGGGACGTGGGGGTCGTGCTTGATCACGCAGGTGTTGCCCGCCATCAGGGCCGGGGCGGCGAACCGGAAGGCCAGCCAGAAGGGCGCGTTCCACGGCAGGATGCCCAGCACCGGACCGAGCGGCAGGTACTGCACGTAGGAGGAGGTCGCGTCGGAGGGCAGGACCTCGGTGGCGAGGTAGCGCTCGGCGTGCTCGGCGTAGTGCTCCGCGGCCCAGGCGGCCTTGGCCACCTCGCCACGGGCCTCGGTGATGGGCTTGCCCATCTCCACGGTCATCAGCATCGCGAGGCGTTCGACGTCGTCGCGCATCCGCGCTGCAACGGTGCGCAGCACCTCGGCCCGCTCGGCGAAGCTGGTGCGGCGCCAGGCCTCGAAGGCCGTCGCGGCGCGGTCCATCACCGCGTCGCGGGCGGCGTCATCCGCCGCCTCCACCTCGTGGATCTCATAGCCGGTGGTCGGGTCGATCGCCGTCAGCACGATGCTGTCTCCTTCGCTGTGTCCTGCACTGTGTCCTGCGCTGGGTCCTGCACCGGGTCCTTCACTGGGTCCTGGCTGTCGTTGCCATCGCTCGGCTCAGGCCGTGACGAGCGCCGCGTCGATGGCAGCCTCGAACAGCTCCATCCCGCGCGCCACGTCCTCCTCGGAGGTGTTGAGCGGCGGGATCAGCTTGAGTACGCGGCCACCGGTGCCGCAGGGGCCGAAGAGCAGTCCCCGCTCGAAGGCAGCAGCCTGGATGGCCTTGCCGAGCGCCCCGTCGACCACGTCGAGGCCCTGCATCATCCCGCGGCCACGGACCTCCCAGGCGCCGTCACCGTGGCTGGCGGCGATCGCCTCCAGCCGGGTGCGCATCAGCTGGCCCTTGACCGCCACCTCGGCCATGAAATCGTCGTCGCCGTAGTAGCTGAGCGCTTCGGTGCCGGCGACGAAGGACAGCCCCTGGCCGCGGAAGGTGCCGGTGTGCTCACCGGGTGACCAGTGCACGTCGTGCTCGGGCTTGTTGAGGTTCATCGCCATCGGTGTGCCGTAGCCCCCGATGCCCTTGGCCAGGTTCACGATGTCGGGGTCGAGCCCCATGCCGTCGAAGCTGAAGTAGCTGCCGGTGCGGCCACAGCCCGCCTGGATGTCGTCGATGATGAACAGCGCACCGAGGTCACGCGCCAGCTGCTGCACGGCGTGCAACCACTCCTCGGTGGCGACGTTGACCCCGCCCTCGGCCTGGATCGCCTCGACGACGAAGGCGGCTGGCGGCGTGAGCCCGCTGGAGGCGTCCTCGAGGCGCTCCCGGTACGCCTCCAGCGACTTCAGTCCCCCGCCCGGCTCGTTCTCGAAGGGCAGGCGGGTGACGTTGAGCAGCGGCACGCCGGCGGCGCCGCGGAAGTAGGCGTTGGCGGTCAGTGCGAGGGCGCCGAGGGTCATGCCGTGGAACCCGTGTCCGAAGGCCACGACGTCGTGGCGGCCGGTCACCCGCCGGGCGAGCTTGAGCGAGGCCTCCACGGCGTTGGCCCCCGTGGGTCCCATGAACTGCAGCTTGTGGTCCATGCCCCGGGGTTCGAGGATGACCTCGACGAAGCGCTCGATGAAGTCACGCTTGACGTCGGTGTACATGTCGAGGCTCTGGGAGACCCCGTCACGCTCGAGGAACTCGATCATGGCCCGCTTCATGCGCGCCTCGTTGTGCCCGAGGTTGAGCACGCCGGCGCCGGCGAAGAAGTCGAGGTAGCTGCGGCCCTGCTCGTCGTGCTGCCACGAGCCAGAGGCCGAGGTGAACACCGTCGGGTACGCCCGGCAGTAGCCGCGGATCTCCGACTCCCACGTCTCGAAGGGTGTGGTGTCCATGTGCTGCTCCTTGCTGCGATGATCGCTACGAGGGTGGTTGCCGGTTGTGGGATCGGTGCGGTCAGGTCAGGTGGGCAAGGGGGCCCCCGCAACGCGCAGCAGGGTGCGCGCAGCAACGGGCAGCAGTCGGTCGTTGAAGTCGTAGCGGGGGCTGTGACAGGGCTCGTGGTGCCCCTCGCCGTCGTCGGCGCCGATCAGTGCGAAGGCACCGGGGACCTCGGCGAGGTAGTAGCTGAAGTCCTCGGAGGCCAGTACGGGCAGGGGAAGATCGATGTCGCCGGCGTCCGTGCCGAGCTCAGCGGTGAGCGCGGCACGCAGCTCCCCCGCCGGGCCGGGGTGGTTGATGGTGGCGTCGTAGCGCGGGGTCACCGTGGTGTCGGCACGCACACCGTGGGCCGCAGCGGTGCTGGCGGCGATCGCGCTGATGTGCTCGAAGACCCGGTCCCTGGCGGCGGTATCCGGCACGCGGATGCTGCCGCCGAGCGCCGCGGTCTCCGGGGTCACGGTGTCAGCCCCGTCGGCGTCGAGCCAGGTGACCGCCAGCACCGCGGCCTGGTGGGGTGCCAGGCGCCGGCTGACCACCTGCTGCAGTGCGACGGTGGTGGCGGCGGCTGCCAGGACCGGGTCCCGGGTCGCCTCAGGCTGGCTGGCGTGACCGCCGGCGCCGGTGAGGTCGACCCGGAAGGTGCCGTTGGCCGACATCACCGGTCCATCGGGACAGGCGGCCTTGCCGAAGCCGATGGCCGGCCAGTTGTGCCAGCCGAACACGGCCTCCACGCCTTCGAGGGCGCCGTCCTCGATCATGGCCTTCGCCCCGTGGCCCCCCTCCTCGCCGGGCTGGAACAGCAGGGTCACGGGCCCGGGGAGCTGGTCCTCGTGCGCGGCCAGCCAGCGTGCGGCCAGCAGCAACGTCGAGGTGTGCCCATCGTGGCCGCAGGCGTGCATGATCCCTGGCCGCTGAGAGCTCCAGCCGACCCCCGTGGCCTCCTCGATCGGCATCGCATCGAGGTCGGCGCGCAGGGCGAGGTGGCGCCCGCCAGCCTGTGGCGCCAGGGTCGCGACGGTGCCGGTGCCGGCGCAGGCACGGTGGCTGATGCCGAGTTCGGTGAGGATCGCGCGCACGCGGGCTGCGGTGTCCTGCTCCTCGAAACGCAGCTCCGGCTGACGGTGGAGGTCGCGTCGCAGCTCGGTGGCCGCGGCCACCAGCTCCACCCACTCGGCGGTGACCGGCACGTCGCCGACGTGCGTCATGTCTTCACCATCAGCTCACGCGGATAGTTCGCCAGCGGTTCAGCCGGCCCCTGGTCGTGGATGAGGATCGTCTCCGTGATCTCCAGGCCCCAGTCGTCCATCCACAGCCCCGGCATGAAGTGGAAGGTCATCCCCGCCTCGAGCACCGTGGTGTCGGTGGTCCGCAGGCTGACGGTGCGCTCGCCCCAGTCGGGGGGGTAGCTCATACCCACGGCGTAGCCACACCGGTCCGTGCGCTCGATGCCGGCGCGGGCCAGCACCCGGTTGAGGGCGTTGGCGATGTCGCAGGCACGGTTGCCGGGACGGGCTGCATCGATGCCGGCCATGAGACCGTCCAGCAGCGCCGACTCCGCGTTGCGCATCGCGGCAGGCGGTTCGCCGAGGTGGATGGTGCGGCACAGGGGCACGTGGTAGCGGCGGTAGCAGCCGGCGACCTCGAAGAAGGTGGCGGCGCCCTCCTCGAACTCCTGGTCGTCCCAGGTCAGGTGAGGCGCGGAGGCGTCGACGCCGCTCGGCAGCAGCGGCACGATCGCGGGGTAGTCGCCCCCGAAGCCGTCCCGGCCCGCCACCCCGGCGATACCCGCACGGAAGATCTCCGCGACCAGCTCGCTCTTGCGCACGCCCGGTTCGATCATCTCGTAGATGCGGTGGTGGATGCCCTCGATGATGCGGGCGGCCCGCCGCATGTAGACGATCTCCTGCTCGGACTTCACCCCACGCTGCCAGTTGATCAGCCCCGTGGCGTCCTCGAACCGTGCCTGTGGCAGGCCCTCGGTGAGGTTGAGGTGGGCCGCAGCCGCGTAGTAGTAGTTGTCCATCTCCACGCCGATGGTGGCGGTACCAAGGCCGAGGTCGGCCAGAACCGTGGCCAGGTGCTGGTGGGGGTGGCGGTCACGGGCCTGGACGTAGTCGTCGGGGTAGCCCACGATGTGGCCGTCGTCCATGTAGACGGTGCGGCGTGCGCCCCGCGAGTCCATCGATCGGCCCCACCACCGTGGCAGGTCGTCATGGGTGATGACCACGGCCTGGTGGGTGTAGAACGACCAGCCGTCGTAACCCGTCAGCCAGGCCATGTTGGACGGGTCGGCGGCGATCAGGACCTCGATGCCCTGTGCGTCCATCGCGGCGCGGACCTTGTCCAGGCGTTCCGCGTACTCCAGTTCCGTGAAGGGGAGCCGGGTTCGGGGCGCGGCCGTCATCGGTGCGCCGACGCTGTGCATACCCACGCTTCCCTCCCGTCGTGCGGGGAACCTCCGTCGTTGTGGACGTCAGCACAGTACTTCCCCGTCCTACCCCCTGCTTGCACCTAGCCTCACGGTTCCGGCGCAGCTGAAGAGGTCAACGATGGTGCACCACGCCACATACCGCAGCGGTGCGAACGACGAGCGATCCGCGGCCGCCCCGCTGGTGTCGCGGCTGCGCCGTTTCGGCACGACGATCTTCTCCGAGATGACGGCCCTGGCGCAGGCAAACGATGCCATCAACCTCGGTCAGGGCTTCCCCGATGAGGACCCACCCGCGGCGGTGCTGGCTGCGGCGCACGCCGCGCTGGACGCGGGGCACAACCAGTACGCCCCCGGACCCGGTGTCCCGGTCCTGCGCGCAGCGATCGCCGCGCACCAGCGCGATCACTACGGGCTGGACGTCGACCCCGACACCGAGGTCACCGTCACCTTCGGTGCGACCGAAGCGCTCGCCGCGACGCTGCTTGCGGTGTGTGAGGCGGGCGACGAGGTCGTGGTCCTCGAACCCACCTACGACGCCTACACCGCGGCGATCGCCATGGCCGGTGCACGCGAGGTGCGTGTCCCTCTCACCCCGCCTACCGGGCAGCCGCCGGCAGCTGCGTCCCACCCCGCGGCTGCCGGGGCGGCGGGCGAGCGTCCCGCCTGGTACCTCGACGTCGACCGTGTCGCTGCGGCCATCACCCCACGCACCCGGGTGCTGCTGTGCAACTCGCCCCACAACCCGACGGGAACGGTGCTCGACACCACGGTGCTGGACGCGTTGGCCGAGCTGTGCGTGGCCAACGACCTGATCGCCGTCACCGACGAGGTCTACGAGCACCTGGTCTACGACGGGACCCATGTGCCCCTGGCCACCCGCGCCGGGATGGCGGAGCGCGCCGTCACCATCTCGAGCGCCGGCAAGACCTTCTCCTGCACCGGCTGGAAGATCGGCTGGGCCTGCGCCCCTGCTGCGCTGACGGCGGCGGTGCGCACGACCAAGCAGTTCCTCTCCTTCGCCGGGGGAACCCCGCTGCAGCACGCGGTGGCCACCGCGCTCACCCTGCCCGCAGCACAGCTGCTGGCGGTCACCGACCTGCACCGCCGGCGCCGCGACCTGGTCGTGGATGCACTGCTGGCAGCCGGCCTGCCGACGACCCGGGCAGCCGGCACCTACTTCGTCACCTCGGACGTGGCAGCGGTCGGGTGGGACGATGGCGCCGCCTTCTGCCGGTGGGCGCCAGGATCCCTCGGGGTCGCCGCCGTCCCCGTCTCGGCCTTCGTCGACGATCCCGAGCCGGTGCGCTCGCTGGTGCGGTTCGCCTTCTGCAAGCCCGAGCCCGTGCTCGAGGAGGCGCGACGGCGGCTGGTCGCGGGGCTGCGTCCCTGACCGGCGCGGGTTGTCGCCGGTGCACATCGCCACCGTCCGGTCTCGTCCAGCGCCCTCCGCTAGCCTGCAGGGATGGACCTACTGACCCGCCACCGAGCTCCTCTGGCCGTCCTCGCGCTCGTGCTGCTGATCCCGATCGGCACGTCGTCGTTGCGTGGCTTGACGCACATCCTCTCCTGCGACGAGGGCATCGGGACCTCGATCACCATCGTGCCGGGGCTGGAGGCCGGTGAGCCCCCGGTGCTGCTGAGCGCCCAGACGCTGGACGCTGGTGACGACGCCCTGATCTGCGGCGCCTTGGAGGTCGACATGGCCCTCGAAGGCTACGACGAGGACACCGATCAGGTCGATCTGGTCGTTGCCATCACCAACCGGTCAGAGCTGGACTGGCGGGGAACGACCCGCCTGGAGCTCGGTGCGGCACAGGTGCCGTTGTCGCTGGGCGCCATCCCGGCGGGGGAGCGGGTGGAGGAACGAGCTCGGGTCCGCGCCTCCGGGGAGCAGTTCGCCATCGACGGCGCGCTGCTCATCGGTCCCTGACCCCCGCGGGTCGATCCGGTCGCGTGTCCCGGTCGCGA
>SL_7KL_010_BRINEDRAFT_10001551_pt1 | contig 10931 bp, 7 predicted proteins | sample SodLak_010_BRINE_FD_10663 | JGI IMG/M metagenome (IMG submission 10663)
TGAGGGGCACGAACGGCAAAAAATAGAAAAGCAGATACATGACCATTCTCTTAGTAATTCTGTTTTTATGCCCGGTTTTGTGGAAAACCCGTTTGCTTATTTTCGTCAAGCGGATATTTATCTTTCTACCTCTCACTGGGAGGGCTTTCATCTGACGATAGCCGAAGCGATGGCGTGCGGAACGGTACCGGTTGCAACAGACTGCGATTACGGACCGCGTGAAATCATAACCGACGGTAAAGACGGCCGACTTCTACCGGTTGGGGATATTAAAGCGTTAAGTGATGCTATTGTAAAACTTCTGGAGGATAATGAGCTGCGGAGCAAAATGTCAGCCAATGCCGGGAAACGAGCCATAGATTTTGACGTGAATAACATTGTCCGGAAATATGAAGAATTATTTGATGAAATAACTATGGAAAAATAAAAAGATCCGTTTTTTATATATTACGTTATGTACTAGTTACTGAAAAAAGGAAGGATGTTTAGTAATGCAGTTCGTAGTAAACCTTCTACTCTGATCAAGTCTTTGGACTCTTTTTTTTAATAACTATGAAGAAATTAAAAGCACTAATTTAATTGTGATATATGCAAACGCTGCATTTGGAACAGAGCTGAGACACTTTTATTTGGATTAAATTTTATTGATTACAATTTACCAGGTCTTTTCACAGTATCTGATATTATGACAATCCAATACATGCCAGAAGTCATAAAAACCGGTAAATTATATAGTTATTATTAAATTATATATCGAACTGTATGAAAAATATAAATTTTCTGAATACCTTTATTAAGTATGTCATTTGTACATTTTTTTTGAATGTTTTTTTCTGTGCTCCATCCTATCTCAGTGCGCAACAGTTTCTACCACAGGGCGATACGTATGAATATTATTACAGGATGCTTCAGATCAGCGGTCAAGTGGAAGACAGGTCTACGTTTCAATTAAGGCCTTTTGTACCAACAAACTCTTATACTGCAAATCATCCATGGACAAGTGTATCCGGAGGTGATGAAATAAATTTAATTAATAGGGGTAAGAGATTTTCACTCCATTTTTTTGAGCCTGTCTGGTTTCAGTCATTTAATACAGGACTGCCGAGGGGTGGGCAAGACGGTGCGATTTGGCAGGGGAAAGGGTATAATACAGATTTTTCATCAGGGTTCTACTTCCGCTATGGCCCATTTCATCTTACATTCCGGCCCCGGGTTGGAATTGCACAAAATCGGTCCTTTAATACCGGTCCATATAATCCGCCCATTATAAGTACTTATTATTTCCGCGGAAGGGCCGGTGAGTATGCTTATCCTTCTTTCCGAGGCATAATTGATCAGCCGGTTAGATTTGGCCCCGATAGACACTCATGGGCCGACCTGGGTGACAGCTCTGCTGAATTGCGGATATCCGGTTTTTCAGTTGGTATTTCCAATCAGCGAATCTGGACCGGGCCCGGAGTCCATAACTCTCTGCAATATGGATTTAACGCTCCCGGTTTTCTGCATTTTCGCCTGGGCACTTATCGCCCGTTCGAGACGAAAGTCGGAGCTTTTGAAATGATGTATATTTTTGGTGGTTTGCGTAAATCTGATTATTTCCACGAAAGTGTGCATAATTTACATTCGGTGAATTCGATGGCTTTGACATTTTCTCCCTGGTTTTCTGAGGGTTTATCCATAGGTGCAATCCGTACTTTTATTCATCGCTATCCGGAAGATTTTTCAGAGTACAAAAATCAGGTATCAAAAATATTTGAATCTACAGTGAGAGTTGGTCTGCAGGATGACGAAAATCGAACAGGATTCGATGTCGATAACCAGATAGCATCAGTCTTTGCAAGGTGGCATTTTCCCGATTCCGGGCTCGAATTTTATTTCGAATATGGCAGGAATGACCATAACATTGATCTGCGAGATTTCAGAAATCATATAAATCATCACCGTGCATATTTGATAGGTATGCAGAAAACTCAAATTGTCAGCGGGAACAGATTACTGGCAATTGGGGTGGAAATGATGCAGTCTGAAACACCGAGATCTAGTACGCTCAGGGGGAATGGGTATCTTGGTGGCTGGTATACACATGCTAGGCAAGTTATAGGATTTACGAATCGAGGACAAATACTGGGCTCATCATTTGGACCCGGTGCAAACGTGCAAATGGCAACAGCAGACCTGTTTGATACACGTGGTTTAGCAGGTATAACACTGGGGAGAATTGTTCATCATAATTCGAGAGTGGATCAGTTTTTTAACTCTTTACTTGCAGAAAATCAGCCCGGGACAGAACGCAGAGAGGTAAGAAACGTAGAATTTTTAGCAGGTATACGTGCTCTATTATTTACGATTTATGATTTAGAACTTGGTGCCTCTATACAGCAAAGCTGGATACTGAATCAACACAATATTGCCGGTAATGATGTAATGAATACCCGGTTTGAGTTGACGGTTAGAAAACATTTAGACGGATGGTTGAGGTAAAGGTTATTTTTTTGTTGCAATGAATAATTCTTATACATAAAAATATTTGCAGCTAAATAATTTTCCGGATTTATTGAGTAAATTTAATTTAAACTTTTCATTTTAGGCATTTCACTTAAATTTATGTTTTAACTTTTTTAAAAATATCAGATTAAGTAGCTCCTTAGGGTCCCATATTATACCGTCTATTATACTCAAGGTTCGATATATATATCTTCTGTATCTAAAACGAATCGGTACATTCGTAGATATATTTTTAACATCTTTAGATGGTAGTTCATCATAATATAATTTGTCTGCAGTAAAAATATGATCGCTCCATTGAATGCAGTTTAATGCCAGTCCTCTTTCTATAAAGGAAGAACTTAGTCCAAGTTCACCTTGTATAATAACATCTCTTTTGTGCAAGTAATCTGCGCCTGGAAATTCGTCTGCAATCGGTTTATAATATTTCCATTTTGAAAGATAGGCATAGGTCTGAACATGTGTCTGAATCTGTATTTGCTGATTCTCAGTTTCGACATTTTGTATTTTGCATTGATTTATGGTGCTTCCAGTTAGACCCCCTTTCGGCAATTTCTTATTTTGACTAATATAATTTGCGTACCATTTGTTATTTAACGGGCCATATCCGGATCTGTTTCTGATCAGGATATAACTTTCATCTTTGCAAAATTCAGAAAAATATTTTAGAGATATCTGTGCAGAACTAAAATCTCTGCCGATATTATTCTTAAAGATAATTTTAACTGTTGATATGTGGTTGGCTTTAAGCAAAGTCTTTTTAAGACGTTTTATTTTAGACTTGTCTTTATCAGTAATTTTTCTGACAGCCGATACAGTTATACAAACATGAAGGGGTGATACACCGGGTTTGTATCGGACCATGTTTTTTACGTTAAGGTAGTCTTTAAAAAACGAAGGATCATCATTGGCTGTGAGATAGCCTAAATAGAACTCATTTTGAAAATTCTTCTGTCTCATATGACTATTTGGAGTAACTTTGAAAGTTATTATGCGATAGAATTGGATTAATCGCTAAGTTTAACTGTATAAATTATGTGTGCATATAGCATTATGATCAATAAAGACATGTTTCTTTAATAAATCTTACATTATGTACCCTTATAAAGGCTTAAATAAACACTTCCGAATATAGTGTATTAACCGACTATTTTAATATCATAAAATATGAAAATAATTAACCCCAAATTGATTATTACCACTGCTGTGGTAATAATCTGGGCATGTTTAGGATTTTTTGAGGTTTTATCTGCACAAAGTACGCTAACTCGTATATCTTTAAGTGAACGTTCAGATAATCAGGGCTTTGTTATTCGTTTTCATTTATCAGAACCTGTAGACTCATTCAGTTTGGCGCAATCAAAACAATCAAGAATACAGTTTAAACTTTACGGGTCAGAAATCTTTATAAATGAGCCTTTGATTTTACCTCAATCAGATGTGATTGAGCGTTTGATAAGTTTTCATTCAGATCAACATCTTATTTTCGACTTTTTACTTTACGATGAACATACATTTGAAGTAACTGCTTATCCGGACGTCAATCAAAAAGATCTGTTACTTGCCCTAACGTATAATGCAAGTCCTCTTCCAGACAGAGCCTTATCTGATTATATGTTTACTAAAGGACAAAAAGTAACGCATTTTGACAAAACACCGACCGAAGATTCTGGAAATGCAATTGCTGAAAGTTCCTCACCCACACCTAAAATACAGCAAATAGAAAGTATGGGTAATAGTAGCAATGAGGATGATAATACAGGTATTCAACATGTTTCTCCGGGAGATCCAATGGAATTTTATCTCAGATGGATTGGTGAGTTGAGTAAAAATACCCGTGTAAATCGTCATTTGAGATATTCCGGGAGTACTGATTATTTAGCTGTTGAGCATGATCATCCATGGAGAAATCATGCTTTTTTTTCAAAAAAAGATGAAAATTTTTCTCACCCTAATCTTATATTATTTAACCCTGTAATTTTTTCATCATATAACACTGATTATCCTGTTGGCGGCAATGATGGTGCTATGTGGCAAGGCAGAGGGTGGAACCAATCATTGTCAGCGGGGATTGGCTACAAAAATGATTTGTTGGAATTTGTATTCAGACCTGTATATGTGCATAGTGAAAACCGCCCTTTTGAATTATCCCGAACGCCTCAATATGAGGGGCTTTCGGAATATGCTATGGCTTTAACGCATAGTGATAATCCTCAAAGGTTCGGAGCTGATAGCTTTTACCGGTTCGATTTAGGAGAAACATTTTTGAAGTTTAAATATCAAGGATGGTCAGCAGGAGTTTCCAACGAACGAATTCGAACAAGTCCTGCTGTCCATAATCCCCTTTTATTCGGGTATAATGCACCTGGGTTTATGCACACATTTATTGGTGTAGATGAACCCATAAATGGATTAAATGGATTAATAGATTTTCAGTTATTTTGGGGAAATCTTAAAGGTTCGGATTATTTTTACCCGGATGATGAAGAATTTAATAATATGCCGGAGCGCAGGTTCATTACCGGACTTACAGTTAATTACAACCCGGACTTTTTACAGGGACTGCATCTTGGTTTAACTCGAACTTCAGTATCATATATTCCTGAGTCGGGATTTGGGATTACTGATTTAGCAATGGTTTTTCAGAGATCTCAAAAGAAAACTGATGATATTGATCCTTATGATGCGAGGCTGACAAAAACATCTTTTTTTATCAGATGGAATTTTCCGGAAGCAGGGATTGAGACGTACGCCGAATGGGGAAGGTATGATAACCAGAGAAGGATAAGAGATATTTTTCTTGAACCTGAACTTAACAGAGCTTATGTATTGGGATTCATCAAGAGATTCAGGGTTGGTTCGTCCCGAAGAATTCTTCTAAACGGTGAAATCACCAATCTCGAAAATTCTTCTGTAACAACTCAATCCAGAGATTTTAACATCTGGTATACTCATCCGATAATTAAGCACGGTTTTACTCATCGGGGTAAAGTTCTTGGAGCACCGATCGGTCCGGGGTCNAGTACACAAAATNTGAGTTTGTCATATTACGACCGTTTTGGGATGGCAGGTTTCACACTTGGGAGAATAGCTTACCATAATGATCGATTTTTCAAAAACATAGATTTTTTCAGAGAAAATCGTGACCGACCGTGGATTCCAATTTATTTTTTCCAGGAAATAGAAATGTACGGTTCTGCCCAAGTTCTCATCTTTATCCCGGGTGGTTTAGAATTACAGGCAAATGCTCGTTATGGACTTATTGAGAATAGGAATAATCAGTTCAATGTTGATACATCGGGTGGAATTGTTAGGAGATTCTTTTTTGATGAACCAAACTGGAACCTGTCTTTTACTTTACGTTATCAATTATCAAATCGAAATCGTTAGAAAATAGATAGCAATTGGGATGGTTCATAATCTAAAAACCGTTGTATTTATGTCAGGAGCCTGGCCAGATCGTTCAAAGGGGTATTCGATTGCAAACCTGGCAACATTGGATTTTTTTTCAAACAGGGCAGAAAAGTGTATTTACTTGGGGCCATCTGAAGATCAGCCAAAACACGATGTGGTGAGGAAATATAATAATGTAGATTTTGTACCATCTGGTTTTGAGCGCAGATCGATAAGCATTCGGTTTGCAAAAAGTCTTTTTTCAAAATACCCGGCTATTACTGAAAGGTTTTGGAAGGATGCTTCACGTGTTGAAAATGAAATAAGTAAAAGATGTAAGATTGAAGAAAATGGAATCTGTTTCTTTTATGAAGATATTCCCACTGCCTATCTGATATTCTATCTGAAAATGAGGTTTCCGTCAGTTAAACATATTGTCAGAAGCCATAATGTGGTTTTTAAAGGATTCTCAGGTCTTACTAGAAATCAAGGTTTACTTATGAAAATGGCCTGGAATATAGAGTTAAATAAAATCAAGAAGTTCGAGAAGAAAGTCTTTTCTGCTGCTGATCAATTTTATGCAATATCCGTTGATGATGCAGACTTTTACAGGAAAGAACTGGATATCAACCCGGATGGTATAATTGACTTTTTTATCGATTTAAACCGTTACAAAACATTAAAAACAGTTCAAAGTAATATTCTTTACCTTGGTTCAGCTGATCTTCGAAAAGCACAAGCTCTAAAAAAGTTTATTCAAAAATCTTGGCCAATTATTCGCGATGAGTGTCCTAAGGTGAAATTATTACTCGGGGGGCGGGGTACCGAGCAATTTCATGACCCGGAAAATAGAGTGTATGGATTTGGTTTTATAGAATCAGAAACTGAATTCTTGCAACGTGGATCGGTTTTTATAAACCCAAGTTATCAGGTGCTGGTATAAAAATTAAAAGTCTGATCGCCCTTGCTGCTTCAAAGTTATTGCTGACCACAAATATTGGGGCAGAAGGAACAGGGTTAAAAAATGGTGTTCATTGTATTATTGAAGACAATTTCTACAGACAGGCAGAGATTATAATAAACTGTTTAAAAAAGAAAGAGAACTATGTAAAGCTGATAAAAGCTGGCCGGGAATATGTTTTTGACAATTACTCAAAAGAACATTTTAATGACAAAATGCTGAAGTTATTTGATGACCCTAATTTTAATTAAATCCAGAGTCAGCTTAGAGTGTTTTTAATCCACTTAAGAACTGCAGTTGCCCGGGCTGTTGAACTCCTTTTTCCTTGGATTTCCACCGCTTTGTTACCCATATTTTTTCTGAGTGTTTGGTTACTCTCCAAAGTAAAAATAGCTTCAGTTAACTCATTAATATTATTTGGATTTACTAGTATTCCTGTATCGTCAGGTACCTGTGACTGAATTTCAGGGATATTTGATGAAATAACCGGCAATCCGCACGCCATTGCCTCGTGAATTGCATTACAGTTACCTTCGTTGAGTGTAGGAAGAACAAAAGCGTCTGCAGCGTTTAACCAAACAGGAAGATCACTATTTAATACGGGACCCGCATGCTGGACATTATTTCCTTTCAGCTTTTGAGGACCTCTGCCAATGAAGATTGCTTTCACGTGTTTCATCTTAGGGTCTTTGAGCGCGTTTAATATACGGAGGGGGCCTTTTCTTTCAATAAAGTGTCCAACAAAAATTATCAGGAAATCATCTGCAGGCAGATTTAACTTTTTCCGGCATATATTTTTATCCATGGGCCGGAAACGCTTCAGATCTACAGTATTTGGATGCACAAAAATTTTTTTGGGATCAGCACCTAAACAACTAAGGTCCGAGCTCAACTTTTCTGAAACACAGGTAATACCATCTATTTGAGGAATTAATTTTTTAGCTGTTTCTATCTCATTTCGACTCATTGCCTGCAAGAGCGAATATTCACCTATGTCAACGAAAACGGGTCGTCCGGTAATTTTTTTTGCTTCCAAAGCTGCAATTCCTCCGCGCATCAAAAATTTACCATAATAGAAATTTGGAGTAGCCACTTTTTTCAACCCTTTAAGAACGGCATTTACAAAAAGCCGGCGTGATAATAATTCAAGGTCCAAGCATCCTAAATTTTTATTGGAGAGCGTAAAAAAGTATGGTTGGATTATACGATCTCCAGCTATATGTTTTTGATTACGTTTTTTCCTGAAACCACCCCTTATTATGTTGGGTATAGATCTAGGAGCTATCACGTCTACATTAATCTCTTCTTTTTTCCAAAGTCGAACAAGATTTTCTACAAATACGCCTCTCTCAATAAAGTATTCATCCGGATATACGGGAGTAATTACACAGGTTTTACTGATGGGTAATTTAATCATAAATGGGATGAGTTATTTTGCAGGTACTTATAACAAACTATTGAGTATAAATTATTTACCTGTAACAGGCACAGCTTAGAAGTATTAAATTGATATTGGAGTAAAATTTTTTTTTATGTAAATGTAAAACTTCAAATTTACAGTTTATAAGACTTAAAGGTTTATTTGGTAATCGCTCTTGTTTTGATTGTGTTTATCTCATTACAATAACGTCAAATTACTTAAAATTTTAATTCTACTGCATTTTTACTTGATTTGATTGATGGTAATTATATATAATTTTTGGTTGGTGAAGTGATATTAATCATTAAATTATTTTTAGTTTGCAGAAGTTAAAATAAAGCACATGTATAAAAAAATTCTGCGTTTAAATTTTTTGCAGTAAAAAAAGTATGAAATTTTCTAACTTGAAAAGTTACTAACAATTGACTTATCCTATAAAGACTGATTTATAATTCAGTGATTTTTGAATTTGATAACTTCTCTATTCACAGAAGCTGAAGGATTCTTCGGATGATGAAATCAACAGGGTTATAGAGAAAATTATGTACCTGGATCAGCATGATGAAAAATATATGCAGATGCTGGAAAAACCGTGGTTAACCCGAAGTCAGTTTATTCATTCTGAGCAACTCTTTGAAGATTTTACAGACCAAATTTTTTCTATTCATTTACATTCAGCTAAAAAAAGAGCTCTTTACGGGTATAACAAGTATCATACAGAGCGCCTCAGGAGCTATATTCATAAGCCGGGGCCGGAAATTCGGTTAAAAAACAGGGCAGCTGAAAAACTGAAGAAAATTTCTGCACGGATTTCAAATTTCATCCATAAACAAAAATAAACGATTTGACTCATAGCGTTACGTCTGCTGATCGAAAAATTAAGCTGTTAATAGTCAGCGTTGGAAGCCTTGTGGGGCAGAATATACTGGATGCCCTGGAATTTCCGGAGTTTAACCGGCGCGACCTGGTTTATATAACGGGAACGAACAGCCTGGCACTTACACCAAATAATTACCGCTGTGATGAATGCTTTCTGGTTCCTCCGACAGCTTCGGGTCAATATCCCGGAAAAGTGAGAGAGATTATCAAACAGGTGAAGCCGGATTTGATTCTGAGCGCAAGGGATGCTGATACGGCTGCCTTAAAAAAGCTGAAACTGGACGATGAATCTCTGCCAGGCGTTTTGCCGTACGGAAGCCTGGAGTCTGTTAATCTTGCCCTGAATAAATGGAAGAGCTTTCTTTTTTGTAAAAAACATCAGCTTCCTTTTGCAGAATCCATCACACGTGATAATTTAGGAACACCTGATGATTTAGATAAATTTATTGATAAAACCGGGTATCCAATGATTGCCAAACCCATAAAGGGGTTTGCATCAAAGGGGGTCTATTTTGTGCGGAACCGGGAGGAAGCGGTTCAGTTTTTCGAACAGGATGTCTACATGCTGCAGGAATACCTTGGCGAAGCCGGAGATGTTGAATCGTATTTAAAATCGCTGGACGGCCCTAAACCACTTTTTACAGAAACTCCGAATATCTCTCATCACACCTGCCATATTCCAATCAGCCCGGAGGGTCTGATTCACGAAATTTTTGTACTGAAAAATCATCATAACTTTGGAGCAGTTACGAAATTGCAAAGAAAAGATCATCCTGAACTGGCAAAACTTGCCACTCGGTTTGCGGAGGCTTTTATTGATGAAGGCGGATATGGGCTCTTATCTGTGCAGTTCAGGCCGGATAAAAACGGGGTGCAAAAAGCTCAGGAGATGAACCTGCGCACTACCGGAAGCACATATCCACGTTTAATGATGGGACAGGATGAAATCGGATATATCATCAACTGGATGATGCCGGAGTTTGAATTTCCGGTTTACCAAAGAAATGTATCGGGTTATGATACTGTTATTCTGAAATCTTTGTACAGCTACAGGCTTGCCGGGGACCATGTGGGCGAGCTGAACGAAAAGGGGTACTGGCAATCAGAGTAAAGCATATTTTGATGAAGTAAACAATGTATAGTTTAAATTCGCCAGATGATTTCAGAAACGTTAGGAATGCCGGATAAAAAAATATTGATTCACGCGGGTTTCCATAAAACAGGAACTTCATACCTTCAGAAATACCTATTTGTGAACCGTGATGCAGGGTATAATTCCCCGGCTGACCGCCATGAGTTACGAAATGCGATCATTCGCACAAATCCTTTTTTATTTGATGCGGCCACAGTGAGAAATAAGTTCATGCCTGCAATCAACCGGTCACTGAGTCATCAGCGGGTGCCTGTTTTATCGCATGAACAATTTACGGGTCAGCCGGCAGGCAGCGGTTACGGTATCCGGCGGCGACAGAGGGAAATCAGCCGGAAAGAAGTGGCCAACCGGCTACACTTATGTTTCCCGGACGCGAAGGTATTAATCGTGATCAGGGAACAAAAAGAAATGATAAAATCAATCTATAAGTATTTTGTTTCAGGCTGGCATGGAAAATTATCGGCAAGTATAGAACAGTTCCTGGATCAGGCGCCCCTCGAAAAGGGGTATGGCCCTCTTTTTAATATAGATTATCTACAGTATCACCATGTAATTGAACATTATCAGACCTTGTTTGGCCGGGATTCCGTTTTAATTCTTCCGTACGAATGGCTGCGGGA
>SL_7KL_010_BRINEDRAFT_10001552_pt1 | contig 10929 bp, 7 predicted proteins | sample SodLak_010_BRINE_FD_10663 | JGI IMG/M metagenome (IMG submission 10663)
GCTGCCCTGATCCTCGGCTTTATCGGCGGGGCGATCTTCAACGCGCTGGAATTGCCGCTGCCCTGGATGCTCGGGCCGATGACCTTCTGCACGATTGCTGCGATTCTGCGCGCGCCGATCGCCGCCCCCACGGTCGTGCGCCCGCCCATGTCGGCGGTGATCGGCGTGATGCTTGGCGCAGCCTTCACGCCGGCGATTCTCACAAGTCTGCTCGACTGGGTGCCGACGATCATCGGGCTCGCCTTCTTCGTCGCCGTATCCGGCTTCGCCTGCGTCCTGTATTTCCGCAAGGTCGGGCGCATGGACATGACGACGGCCTATTTCTCGGGCATGCCGGGCGGGCTGGTCGAGATGGTCATCGTCGGCGAACAGCGCGGCGGAGACGGGCGCACCATCGCGCTGGTGCATTCGGCGCGCATTCTCCTGGTGGTGATGACGCTGCCCTTCCTGGTCGAACTGGTCGAGGGCGTGTCGCTCGGCGGGCGCGCGAGCATGGGCCCCTCGGTGACCGAGGCGCCGCTCACCGCCGAATTGTGGATCATCGGCTGCGGCTTTGCAGGTGCCGTTTTCGGCCATCTGGTACGTTTGCCGGCGAAATATCTGCTCGGCCCGATGCTGGTCTCCGCCTTCGTGCATGCCGCCGGCATTACCGATTTCCAGCCTCCGGCTGAGATCGTGCAGGGCGCGCAGATCGTGCTGGGGGTGACCATCGGCTGCCGTTTTCTGGGCACGCCGCCGCAGGTGATCCTGCGCGTTCTCGCGCTCTCCTTCGGCTCCACGGTGATCCTTCTGGCGATGACGCTGGGCTTTGCGGTGATCGTCGCGCGCTTCTCCGCCTTCGAGGTGCTGCCGCTGATGCTGGCCTATTCCCCGGGCGGGCTGGCCGAGATGAGCCTCGTCGCCATCGCGGTGCATACGGAGGTCGCCTTCGTGGCCGCGCATCACATCATCCGGATCCTCTTCGTCATGCTCAGCGCCGGCCCCACCTTCGCGCTGCTCTATCCGAAACGCGGCGGCGAGGGTGGCGGCAAGGGCACCGGCAAGGGCAGCGGCAAGGGCGGGATTCCGCGCATGCGCGACGGCTGATGCGGGATTCCCGCGCGCCGGTGCGCCTGCCGCAAGGGGCCCCGGAGAATCCCGCGAAAGAAACCCGGAAGAAAGCCCAAAGAACCCATTGACGCGCCGCCCCGCCCCTCGTATGAAGCGCCATCGCCGACAGGCGAGCCCAGGTGGCGGAATTGGTAGACGCGCTGGTTTCAGGTACCAGTGGTGCAAGCCGTGGAGGTTCGAGTCCTCTCCTGGGCACCAACGCTCTCTAGAAGCGTTGATCCGCAAGGTTTTCAGGCAGAGCGACGGTTTGATGGCGCCCGCGTTTCGGAATTGACCGGCGCGGCTTTGGTGCGCGGGCATCCGCAGCAGCTTGCCCTGTCTGCCCCGGTGTGGGACCTTGCGATTGCTGCCAGCCTTTACCTTCCTGACAGGAGAACCCGGTGCCATGCTTTCGGGGGCCGTCTGGAGAGACATCGCTGCCGTGCTGCTCGGGTTTGCGGTGTGGGCGGGGTGTTCTGGTGCGCGCGCGCAGGTCGGGGGCGGGGAAAGCGTTGATCAGGCCGTCTGCCGTTTCATCGAGGCTGCTGCGCAGGATCATGCAATTCCGCGCGGGTTCCTGACCCGCCTGATCTGGCGCGAGAGCAGCTTTCGCGCGCATGTCGTGAGCCATGCCGGCGCGCAAGGCATCGCCCAGTTCATGCCGGGCACGGCTGCCGAGCGCGGGCTTGCGGACCCGTTCGACCCCGAACAGGCGATCCCCATAGCCGCCGGCTTCCTTGCGGAACTCACCATGCGCTTCGGCAATCTGGGTCTCGCGGCGGCAGCCTATAACGGCGGACCGACGCGGGTCGCGAACTGGCTCGCCAGAGAGGGGGGCCTGCCGCGGGAGACGCGCGATTTCGTCTTCAACGTCACCCGTCACAGCGCCGAGGAATGGGCGGCAATGGCCGCAGGCGAGACGGGGGCGATCACGGCAGCGGACGAAGATCGCCCCTGTCTCGAACTCGCCGCATTGCTGCGCGGCCCGGGCGCACCTCCGGGATTTGAGGCCACGCCCTTCGCGCCGTGGGGCGTGCAGCTCGCGGGCAACGTCTCCCGAGACAGGGCGCTCGCCGCGTTCCGGCGCGAGATTGCACGCTATGACGATCTCCTGGGTGACATCCAGCCGATGATCATCGGTACGCGCCTGCCCGGACGAGGGAGCGCGCCCTTCTTTCGCGTGCGCGTGCCGGCGCAGACACGCGACGAAGCGGAGCGCCTCTGCGCGACGATCCGCGCAGCGGGCGGAAGCTGCGTCGTGCTCAGGAGTTGAGGTCTTGCCGGTGCAAAGCGGATCCGGTTCGGCCCGGTGCTGAACGGCGGGTTCGCCCGCGTCAAGCCGGCTGCGTGTTCTCGACTGATCTGGGCACGCCGAGACGTCCGTGCCCGGTCGAAGTCTTGCGAGTTGGAAGATCAGAAACGGTAGTTCAGACCAACGCGCGCTATGTGGAAATCAGAGCGGGCGCAAAAGCCCCCACCGACGTTCTGAAAACAGCCCTGACCGCCTCAAATCAAAGTCAAAGAACCCGCCTCCCTGATCGGCGAGACCCGCGCCCGCTCCGGCGCCCCCCCTACGGATAAACCCGCCACGCCTCCGCCGCGCTGAACGGATCGAACAGTTCTCCGTCGCAATCCGGTTTGTCCCAGTAACTTTCGAGCATGAAGGCCTCTGCGCGCCATTGCCAGCGGCCGGCGCTGCCGCAATCGCCGGGGCCGCGGGCGCGGTGGAGGCTGGTGATCTGCCGCGTCTCGGGGTCGTAATCGGGGAAGGTGAGGCTCAGCTGGTCGGTGGCGCCGTCGGCATCCGGTACGCGAAAGCGCAGCAGGCGGGCTTCCTCGGGAGCCTCCGGCGGATAGGCCATGAGGATGCTGCCCGACTGATAGGCGGCCATCCAGCAGGGGATTTCGAGAAGCATCAAGCCGTCACCGAGCGGCCTTGCCGGCCAGGAGACGATCGCCCCATCCTCGGTGGGCCAGAAGCAATCCGCCTCGGCGAGCGCAGCCTCGATCACCGCAGCCGGCACGCCCGATGTTTCCGGCCCGGTCTTCGCCCATGCGGGGCTGCAAGCGACAAGCCCGGTCAGCAGCAAAATGACGCGTTTCATCGCCCCGGTCCTTTCTCTTCGTCAGCCCCGAAGCGGGTGACGGACGACAACGCGTGCGGGAACCACGCTTCAAAAGCCGCTCTCGCGGATCAGCACCGCGCGGACGGCACGCCAGCTGCGCGCAGCGAGCGAGCGGCGTTCGCCTTGCAGGCGCAGCGTACCGCGCAGAGCCATGTCCGTCATCCCGGCCTCACGATCGGCGAGGTCGGGCCGTGCGAGCACGCGGTAGACGGCGCCATCGGGAACGGGGCCGTCCTCGCCCGCATGGGCGGGAATGGCCCCACCATGGATCGAGGCGAGTTCTGGCGCCGAGGCGAGGCGGGCGCTCGCCGTATCGGCGATTTCGGTGATCGTGACGGCGACGGGGCTGCGGGCCGGCGCATCGGGATAGAAGATCGCCGGGCTGCCCGGCGCGACACGGGCGAGATCGGCCTCGCCGAGATAAGCCTCGACCAGCGGCGCATCCGGTACGATCAGCGTGGCGAGCCATTCACCGGCGCCGATCCAGTCGCCGATGCCGGTTTCAGGGTCACGCGCGACGATGCGCCCGGCATGCGGGGCGGGCAGGCTCAGCCGCCGCGCCTCCCGGGTGAGGCTCGCACGCTCGGCCAGCGCGCCTTCGAGCTCCCGCCACAGGGCCGCGCGATCAACNCGCGCGCCGGATGCCTCCGCATCCATCGCCGCGCGCCAGCGCAACAGCGCGATGGATCGCGCATTCTCGTCGAGGCGATGCGTCATGTCGGGGGCGGCGAAGCCGAACAGCGCATCGCCCTGCGCGACATCCGCGCCGAAGGCAGCATTGTCGGCGACGAGCAGCGCATCCGCCGGCGCGAAGATCTGCGTCTGGCGCTCCGCCCGCAACAGGGCCGGGGCGTATATCGCCCATTGCAGGGGCATCAGGAACAGCGTCACCAGGGCGAGGCAGGTGCCGAGGGTCACGAGGGTGTTGCGGTTGAGCCGATAGCGCGTGCGGCGCTCGTACCATTCGCGCAATTCGAGCACGATCGGACGCCCGATGAACCAGGCGAGCTCGACGATCATCAGGATGATTCCCAGCGCCTTGAAGAAGAAATGGTAGACGATCAGGGCGATGCCGAGAAACAGCAGAAAGCGATAGATCCAGGTCGCCCAGGCATAGACGATCAGGAGCCGCGCGCGGCCTGCGGGGAAGCGCTCCGGAGGGTTCTCGCCAAATCCGAACAGCGCCTCGCGCAGGCGCCAGCGCGCGAGCCTGAAGGCACGCTCCTGCAGATTGGGCATGTCGAGCAGGTCGGAGAACAGGAAATACCCGTCGAAGCGCATGAACGGGTTGAGATTGATCGCCAGCGTCATGATCCAGGTGGTGGTGGCCAGAACGAAGGTGGCCGAGCGCATGGCGCCGTCAGGCATGAAGCTCCAGGCCAGCGTCATCCAGGCGGCGATCGCCAGCTCGATCGCCATGCCGGCATAGCCGATCCGCAGGCGCTTGCGCCGGTCGGTGAGGCGCCAGGCGGCGGTCGTATCGGTATAGAGCACGGGATAGAGCACCATCAGCGCAACGCCCATGGTGGGAACCGGCAGCCCCTCGCGCTTCGCGGCATGGGCATGGGCGAGCTCATGGGCGATCTTGGTGATGATCAGCGCGATGGCGATCGCGACGAGCCCCTGCCAGCTGAAAAGATGCAGGAAGGTCGTGGTGAAGGCATCCCATTGCCGCAGCGCCAGCAGCAGGCCGGTGAGCGCGGCGATCAGCGTGGCGATCCAGAAGATGCGCGAAAAGAAAGGCGCCGCAAGGCCGCGCGTCGCCTCCAGAAATCCGTCCGGGCGCACCAGCGGGATGCGGATAAAGAGATAATTCTTCAAGACGAAGGCGAGCGGCTTCATCCGCGCCGCGTTCGCCTGCTCGGCGAGCATGCGCATTGCGCGCTCGCCGCGCATCTGCACCAGATTGGCCCCGGCGAGAAAGCGGGCGAAGGCCTCGACCTCCCCCGGCGAGAGCGTGAGCGTGGTCTCGGCGCTGACGGCGGCGGCGATGGCGGCGGGGTCGCCCAGATGCCAGCGCGCGAGCATCTCGATCTCCGCCCAGCCGAGCCGGAAGTAACGCGCCCGTGGCGGATCCTCCAGGGTCCAGCCGGGCGCGCCGTCACGATCCGTCGGGCCGGCATGCAGGATGAGCTCGTCGCGCAGGGGCGGCAGTTGCTGCGCGCCGGCGCCCGTCGCGCCCTCATTGAGGCTGATGCGCGGCCCGGGCTGCGGGGCATCCGCGCCGATGGTCCCGCCCGCCGCCATCACAGGCCCGCCCGCAGCCGCAGCCAGGCGATCGGGCGGCGCAGCAGATAGAGGACGAGGAGGGTGCGATCCCCATAGATCCGGGCCGTGCCACGCAGGCCGATGCGCAGGCGCGGATCATCCTCGGCGAAGGCAGCGCGCAGGCGGTAGGCCATGGTGCCGTCGGGCATCGCGCTCGCGCGATAGCCCGCGCGGGTGAGCGAGGCGGCGATCGGATCGGCGGGATCGATATTGAGGAAGAAGCGGATATCGGCGCCGGGTTCGAGATTGATGGCATCGGCAACAGTGAGGTTGATTTCGAGCGCGCGCGACTGCGGATCTGCAAGCAGCATGATCCGCTCCCCCAGCGCGACGGGGCGGCCCTCCCAATCGGCGACGTCGTCGAAGATCGCGATGCCGTCGCGGGCGGCGGTGACGTCGATGCGCGCGAGGCGCTCATTGAGGAAGGCGAGCTCCGCGGCGTGCTGGTCGCGCCGCCCTTCGAGCACGGCGAGGCGGGCGCGCGATTGCGGATCGAACAGGGCCTGCTGGCGCGCCTGGCGCAGCTCCGCTTCGGCGACGCTGAGCTGCTGCCGCGCGATCTGGCGCTGGGTGTCGAGCTCAGAACCGTCGAGCGAGACCAGCTTTGTCCCGGCGCTGACGGCCTCGTTGGGGCGCACATGCACCGTCTCGATCACGCCCGCGAGCGGTGCGCGCACGAGTGCCGGCTCCTGCGCGACGATTTCGGCGGGGGCGAGCACGGATTGCCGCACGGGCAGCGCCATCACCGCGATGAGGGCAAGTAAACCGGCGAGCATGATCACGCGCCGGCGCCGCAAGTGCAGCCGGCGCCGGCGCGGGCCGGTCAGGGCGGCGAGCGCATGGCCATAGGCATCGGCCAGATGATCGAGCGCGTTGATCTCGCTGCGCGTGAAGGGCTCGTCGCGCGCAAACATGAGGGCGCCTTGCGTATCGCCCTGATGACGCAGGGGCAGCAGCGCGACATTGCCGGGCAGATGCGCGGTAAAGAAGTCGCGCGCCTCACGCTCTGCCGCGCTCGCGGCGGGGCCGAAAGCCTCGCCCATGCGCGCCGCCGTCAGGCTCTGCGTGCGGGTCTGCTGCTTCAGGCTCTTGCGAAAATAGGCTTCGAGCCTGCGCGTGAAGGGCGCGTCGCGATCGGGCGTGGCGAGGCCAGACAGGCTGCGCAGGCGGTTGGTCGCGGCGCAGAACCAGGCCGCCTGTCGATAGGGAATCGCGAGATGGGTGTCGTTGACCATCAGGAAGCCGAGTGCCTGGGCATCCCCGGCGGCGCGGGCGCGTTTTTCGAGTTCGAGCAATGTAGCGAGGGCGACGCCCTTGCGCATCGGCTGCTCGCTCATGGTGCACCGTCGGAAGCGCCGTCCGGCGCGGGCGGGCGCAGATCAGCCTCGCCGCTCATCCCGGCCATGAGGCCCTCCGGCGCCCGCGTGATCGCGGCGAAAATGCGGATCGACTGGCTGACCGGGTCGACCCGCGCGCCGATGCGCGAAATGCTCGCCTCCAGCGTGGATTCGAGCTCGTCGATCGCGACTTCGAAAGCGTGACCGGGTCGCAGCCAGGCGAGCCAGCGCGACGGCACCATCAGCGCGACTTCGAGATCACGATCATCGAGAATGGCGATGACGGGTTCGCCCTCGGCCACATATTGAAACGGTTCCGCCAGCCGCTCCGCCACGCGACCGGGGAAGGGGGCTGCGATAGTGCAGCGCGACACCGCGATCTCGGACAGGGCCGTCTCTGCCTCCGCCACCGCGACGGCGGCGACGGTCTCGTCGTATTCGAGCCGGCTGATGGAGCTGAGAGCATCGAGCCGACCGGCGGTTTCGAGGCGCCGGCGCGCGGATTGCTCCTGTGCGCGTGAGCGGTCGCGGCGCGCGACATGGACGGCGCAATCGAAGCCGACCAGGGGATCACCCTGCGCAAAACGCTCACCCTCACGCAGGGGGAATGTGTCGATCTTGCCGGATATCTCCGCAGAGAGAACGGTCTGGCGGCGCGGGCTGATCTGGGCGCGCAGAACCGGGCGGGCGAAATCGGCCAGATCGCTGATATCGAGCCCGCCGAAGCCGCTGCTGCCAAAGCCGGGAGCGGTCAGTGCGGGGGAGGGCGGTGAAGCACGACCGGCTGGTGCCTGGCCGGGGGCCGGTTGCGCCGGAGCAGCCTCGTCCATGATCGGCGCGAAAGGGTTTCCCGCCTGTGACGCACCCGCATCCGCAAACATCGCCAGTACGATCCGGGTATACTGCACCAGCGTGCGGTCATGTAGCGCGGTCTCGTCCGGAAGCGCGATGGCGGGGGTGGGCGAGGCTGCGGTTGCCACCGCGGCATGGGCTGAAAGGGGCCCCGCCATCATGGCGAGGATGATTGCCAGAGCGTGTATTGCGCGGCGTAGTGTGCGGAGTGAGCGCCGGCATCGCGACTGTCGTTGGGTCAGGCAAGTTGCTGCGGCTGCTGTTGCAGAAACGATCCGATCCGTTGCCATGTTCGATCCGCCAACCATGATCGACCCGCCTGAATCTGCTGCGGCGCCACCGGATCGGGCAGAGCCTGATCGGGCGCTCCGAAGCGTCCTTTCCGGCGCATCATTGCGTCCGTCAGCTGGCATCCGCCCGACGGAATGATGCGCTCTCGGTTATTGGTTGGCGCCTCATTTTCTCCGTCAGCCGGTACCCGCCTGACAGCATGATGCGCTAGTCACGCGCAGGCTCCGCCATCCTCCGCGGCGGGAGCATGGCATAGGCCGCGCTTCCCTCCGATGCCGGGCCGAGCCGGGCTGTCGGGGCGGAAGCGGCTGGAATTTCCGGCAGACGCGCACGCCCGGACGCGATTTCCGCAGCGCGGGCGGCGATGGCGGCCTGCAGCGTGGCGAGATCATGATCGGCGATGGTCTCCGGCAGCGGATCGAAGCCCGAAGCGGCGTAGACTGCGCCGAGCGCATTGTTGACCTCGGCAAAGGCGCGGTTGCGGGCGCGTTGCGCGAGGACGGCAGCGGCGGCGGCACGCACGCGCTCCAGCCGGTTCTGCGCATCGCTCTCCTCGGCGCTGCGCGTCGCTTCGGCAATGCGCTGCTCGACGCTCTGCAATTCGGCTGCGCGGGTGTAATGCGCAGTGGCGCGCTGGTAGCGACGATAGGCGACGTTCACCTGGGTGAGGATCGCCATGCGCAGGGCGAGGCGGCGCGCGTCGGAGAGCTCCTCGCGCGCCTGTGCCTCGGCCTGCATCGCGGGCAGGGACAGAACACGCAGCAGGTTCCAGGTGACCTGGATGCCCGCATCTGCCCATGACTGGTTGAGCAGGAAGCTGTTGGAATCGTAGTTTACGCCGGCGAAAAGATTGGCGCCGGGCATCAGCGAGAGCATCTGCGAGCGCGCCTCGAGCGCGACATTGCGCGCATTGTAGAGCTCCTCGCGGATCTCCGGGCGCTCGACCATGGCCACCGCTTCGAGATCGGCGAGGCGATAGGGCAGCCGGGTGTTGCCCTGGCGCGGCGCCGCGAGGCTGAAGCTGGTGGCGGGCGGCAGACCCATCAGCCCGGCGAGCTCGGCCCGGGCGCTGGCGAGCTCACTCTCCAGCCCCTCCAACTGCTGGATGATTTCGAGCATGGCCCGCTGGAACTGCAACGTCTCCAGCGGCGGCATCAGCCGCTCCGCCTCGGCCTGACGGGCGAAGCTGAGCGCTTCGCGCGCCTCGGCGAGGACGCGGCGCACGCGCGGTGCGAGCTGCTCGGCGGTGACGGCTTCCCAATAGGCGTTGCGGACCTCGTCGGCTACGGTGAGCACGACGCGGCGGCGGCGTTCTTCCGCCGCAAGTGCCCGGTTGGCCTGGGCCTGCGCGCCGAAATAGCTCAGCCCGAAATCGAGCACATTGAGCGAGAGCTGCAGATCCGCCGTTCCCGTATCCCGCTCGCTGCTCGTTGAAGGTTCGAGCGATTGCCGGCCCGTCTCGACCGACCGGCTCGACGAGGCGGCGGTATTGTCCCGGGTGCGCAAGCCTGCGCGGCCCGCAAGCTGCGGCAGCAGATCCATCTGCGCGCTGTCGCCGAGCCGCTCTTCGAGCGCACGCTCCATCAGGGCGACGCGGTGATCGAGATTGTATTTCAGCGCCCGCGCCAGCGCCTCTTCGAGCCGGACCGGGCCGGAAATCGGCTCCTGCGAGGCGTAGATCGTGTGGCGATCAGCGGCTGCCGCGCTGATCTGCTCGGCGAGGCTGAGCCGTTCCGGCGATGCGGCGCAGCCGGCGAGAATGCCGGCAGCAGCGATCACCGTGAGCAGAGGGCGAAGGCGCGAATCCGATGGCCGTTGCCGGTGGCGGCCCCGCCCCGTCGGCGCAGCCACGGAACTGCCCCGGTCTCTGAATTGCGCCGAACCCGATTTCATCCGCATAGCTACGCGCCCCCAAACTTCCCCGATCGCGACTGCGACCCGCCCGCGCAACCCATCCGCGCGATACGCTCGCTCAAACGGAAACCCTCAACCCGTTTCGCGCGGGCTCCGTCGTGCATTACCCGTCCATACGTGCGGAGCCGGACCCACCGCGACGGCACCGCCTTGCGGCTGACCAGCCGGCCTGTCGGCGCCGCCCTTGGAGGCGCAGCTTGCAGGCGCAGACGGTCTGACTGCGCGAGGTGATCCGTTGCGCCGCACGATCGGACGCTACTCATACCTGTTAAATTCCTCGCCAAATACAGCTTTAGACTGATTCCAGCGAATCATTGTAATCAAAGGTCATATCGTCAGAATGTGCAGCCTCTGGCAAGGGCTCTGCCCAGAATTCGACGTCGCCCATGTCGATGTCTGCGGCATGTGTTGCCATCCCGACACGGCTCGCGGCGCGGACCACGTCGCTGAAGGCCGGTTTGCCGGCTGCAAGCGCGGTGGCGGGATCGATGCGCATGGCATCCTCGGTTTCCGCTGACTGCGCTTCGATGGTGATCGTCAGCGTGACCTGCGCGCTCTCGCCGCCGGGCAGCGTCGCGGTGATCACGATCTCGTAAACCCCGGCTGTGCCCTCGGGTGCATCGACGCTGAGGCTGCCGGTCGCGGCGTCAAACGACATCCATTCCGGCAGATCCTCGCCATCGCTGAGCCCCGCGGTGACGGAGACCGGCAAGGTCGCATCCGCAACCACGAAGGTGGATGCGGGCAGGGTGACGGTGAAGGGACCATCCGCGTTGCTGCCGGTGACGGGGAGAATCGGGGTCTCGGCGCGAATCGCTTCGCCTGGTGCCAGCAGGCCGACGGTCGGCGCGATGAAGAACCCGGGGACGATGGTGCGGACTTCGCCGCCGCGCGGTTCCGCCTGCTCGGCAAAAGCAGGATCGGCCTGAGCAGAGGCCGGAAGGGACGCAAAGGCGCCTGCGGAAACCTGCTGCATCGGTTGGAACAGAACAGATTGCGGGGGGGGCGCCGCAGGCGGAGGGGGAGGCGCCGCAGACGGAGCAGGGGGTGCG
>SL_7KL_010_BRINEDRAFT_10001553_pt1 | contig 10928 bp, 10 predicted proteins | sample SodLak_010_BRINE_FD_10663 | JGI IMG/M metagenome (IMG submission 10663)
ATCCCGCTCCCGGATCAGCTAATCGGGACTGACAGAACGGACAATGGTTGTGGTCGGTCCACTCTGCGATCGGGATGTTTTTTATGTCACTCGTTGCCATATATTCGGATTCGGTGTTGCAGTGTAAAAATGTTTGTACCAAGTAGTAATTTCAACTTTTTCTCAAATCTTAGAACTATAGAGGAGTAAATAATTTAATAAGGCGTAAAAATATTCTAATACGGTATATATTTTAAATCTGGATGGCAGCAATGCCTACTTAATTGTTGAACCAGTTGTTGTCGCTGTTTCCGTCTCAGCATTACCCTCGCCATCCTGCTGGTGGCGTTCTCGCACTCGAGGGTTAAAAACGCGATCGAACGATTGGGCAAGGAGAATCATACCAACTGAGAGAATAATAATCGCAAGCGTTGGGACGAGAATCCAATGGAGCAATCCGATACGGTACATTGCACCCCCGTCGTACGCTGCTCGGAGTGTGATTCCCCAATTTGTGTCCTCAAATGGCAGGACGCCAATGAAGTACAATCCTGCAGCAGAAAAAATTACACCACGCATTGCACTGACAAGGTTCACCATAATGTATGGCAACAATGCAGGGAGTACGTCTTTCAGAATGATCGGCCCGGTTGGTATTCCAACCGTTCTCGATGCTTCGATGAACGACTCATACCGGAGTTGAAGCACTTGTGATCGAACGGCACGAGCAAGTCCAGCCCATGCGGCAACGGTAAGCAACACCCCAAGAAGGTATGGGTTCGATGGCTGGAAAATAACGGCGAGCACAATGACAAGTGGGAGTCCCGGAATATTGATGAACACATCCGTAATCGCGCTTAGCGCACTGTCTATACTTCCGCCTTTATAACCGGCAACAGTGCCAACCGTGGTCCCCACAACGACAGTAAAAAGCCCACCAGCGAGCATCATTTGTAACATAGCCGGTGTCGAATGGACTGTTTCTGCAAGGAGGTCTCGACCCATTGGGTCAGTGCCAAGCGGATGCGCAAGCGTTTGAAACCAACCAAGCCGATACGGCGCATCATTGACAGTCGTTGGCTCAATAACGTATGGTCCGACCGTCCCAATGAGAATGTAGCTGATGACGATCGTCAGTCCGGTTACTGCACGCCAATCGTGTCGCATTGTCTGCCATGGCTCTAAAGCAAACGTCCGAAGAATACCCTGTAGTGCCTCTTTTTTGCCAAAGGATACATCCGACTCCGCAGAGGATTCAAGAACATCCAGTGGCTCTGATTGTGATGCAGTCCCACCATCCGTCAGTGGTTCGTTGCGGTCGTTTTTGGATTGCTCAGACATCTACAGCTCCTCCCCTTTTGCGTCAATCCGCGGATCGATCTTCGGATATGTGAGATCCGCAATGAGAAGCGCAATCACAACTGCAATTGTGATAATCATAAACACACCCATCATCAACGGATAATCGCGTGTGTTGACCGACTCAGCCATGTAGTAGCCAATTCCCTGATAACCAAACACCATTTCAAGGATAATTACACCACCAAACATGTTGCCAACAGAGATCATGAACCCAGTGTACATCGGCAACAGTGCATTTCGCATCACATACTGGCTAATGATTGTTCGGTCCGGAATACCCCGAAGCCGCGCAACACGGATGTAATCTGCACCCATTACACGAATGCTGTTCCCACGCATCGACAGCGATGCGATCGACCCAGAGAGAACGATCGACAGTGTTGGCAGGGTTGCATGATGGATAACACTCGTAATGAACGGCCAGTTGAATCCGGGTGTAAGACCAGACGCAACTCGTCCAGACGTTGGGAAGTAACCGGTGCGGTATGAGAGCGCAATCAGTAAGAAGATCGCAAACACGTAGTACGGGACCGATCCCGCAAACATACCGTAGGCTGTGAGCCCAACATCGATCCTTGTCCCCTCATAATACGCCATCATTGATCCCAACAGAATGCCAATAAAGAAACTCAAAAACATTCCCCAACTCACGATAAACAGTGTCCACGGCAGTGACACTGCAATGAGTTCATTGACACTCTGGCTATACCAGATTGACTGCCCAAGATCGAGCCTGTGAATGCTCCCAATGTAATCGACAAACGCAATATGAATCGGATCCTGTGGGTTCATGTTCATAAACCGTTCAACTTGTCGGTCGATCTCAGATGAAGACATCCCTCCTTGATCTTCCAATCGAGCGCGAAGGATGTCGCCCGCATTTCCCGGAAGAACGCGTGTGAAAACAAATGAAAGAATGAGCACAACGTAGACCGTAATAACCGCTTGCCCGATCCGCCTCAAATACCAGTTCATGTGTAGTGTAGCTAAATAATGGATCTGTTCAGCGAACTGTCGTCTCGTTATTCGACTGCCCAGATAGCGCGGTCCGGAAGCCGGAACCACTCACCTTGGTGTGCAAGTCGAACCGATGGATGGTCGTAGTCAACGTCGAAGCGATCGGTTGCAAGCGCCTCGACATCCTGCAGTGAGGCAATAAGAATACTTGGGACCGTCTGATTCCAGACCCAACCAGCCTCAATAAGGTACTGTCCCCACTCTTCGACTGGTGCTTCCGCACTTGTTGAAAGGAAATCTCCGTACGCAGCGCGGTGATCCCATGAGTGGGTATCTCCATCTTGATCGCCTGGTGGCCACGGAACATCAAACTCTCGTGGTGTATGTTGTCTGTCTTCGAGTCGGACCCAGTCATTCAGGTGGCTTGGAAGCGTTCGAACACCGGTCGTATCAGTTTTGAAATCATACTCTCCACCACGGCGTCGCTCTGACTCCCCACCACTGTCAACAGCATTGATTGTAACATCCCATCCGAACGCGGAAAGCTGACTCTCACAGATCTGTGCGATCTCAAGACGAATGTCTTGTCGTGAAAGGATTTGAATCGTTGCTTGCTCGCCTGGCTCGCTGTGGACATCACCGTTCTCACAGACAACAATCTCTTCGCTTTCATTGTACGCGTAGTTCTCAGAGGCGTTGATGAGCTCTTTTGCACGGTCATGGTCATTCCGTCGCTCTTCGAAATTAACCTCCTCAAGCATGGCAAGGAACTCATCAGGCTGCCCGGCAACAACTTCGTCAGGCATGCCATCCCACGGGAACTCGAGCGGTTCGTAGCCATGTGGAAGTGCAGCAGTGAATGCGTCTCGATCAAACGTGTGCTCGATCGATTTTCGGATGTTAACATCCCATGTTGGACGGGAGTCACCAGGAAGGTCGTGTCCGTTGTTGAATTTTAACACTGCCTGTCGGAGTTGGTCTTGGCCGTAGTACTCATAGCTCTCCGGCATGAGACCCTCATCCTCTGGAGCAACCGGCATATTGACATCTGTATAATCAATTTGGCCCTCGATGAACGCGAGGAACTCATCCTCGTGGAAATCGAGGCGCATATTTGAGAAATTAATTGTATCTGCTGCAAAATGCCCATCAAATCGTTCGAGTGTCATTGACGTATCGGAACTCTCTACGTACGCAAAGGGACCGTTGCCAACTGGTGGGTAGAAGTGTTCTTCATCATTTGTGAACTCTTCCCAGAGCTCAAGCCACTCATCAGTGGATGGGTCAACAGAACCGAGCTCACCGTGCCAATCTGCATGTCGAGTCCGGTTGGCCGCGTATGGATCGAACACAAGTGCATCACTCGCCCAGAACCGACTCTGTGGAACGTCGTCTCGGAAGACCATTGTTGCGGTCTTGTCGCTCTCAACAACATATCCATCATCCGCAAGGAGACCGTCTTCACGGCCACCATCTGCCTCCTGTAGCCAAAAGTGATAATCGAATCCGATTGCAAAGTCCTCGGTCGTTACCTCATCGCCGTTGTGCCATTGCCAATCGTCACGGTATTCGATCCAAATCTCGTTCCCGTCAATCTCGTAGTTCTCCACGCCCTCCTGATGGAGTTCATCCGTATTTGGTGTGTAAACGAATGCACCCGAGTAGAGGAAGTCGTCTGCTGCAACAGAGAGCACGTCATTGTAGTAGTTCCAACTGTAATCTGCAGTAAGTGGTTCATTGATTGCACTCACAAGTGTGCGATCGATAATTCCATCGTCTGTATCAGAGCTATCGTCAGAACCAGAGCTTCCGCCACTGTCGTCACCCTCTTCAAGATGTGGGTCATCTCCACTACAGCCAGCAACTGCAGTGATTGCACCTGCTGCAGCAGCCGTTTTCAGTAATCCCCGTCGTGTGTACCAGTTCTCTGCCCGTTTTGGCATATAAATGCCTTCGTTAACCAGTTAAAATAGATTTATATGAGTTCAATCGAGAAGGCTATATTCCTATACGGGACTCACGAGTTACGAGAGCAATATAAAAAATTGAGAAAGTATTGTATGACTATACATGACATAGGTGAGATCATAGTGTTTGAACGGATGATTTAAAAGAAGGAGAATTTGAGGGTAGCGTTCGTTAAGATGTGAGATAGAACGGCTGTGTGTAAGCTATCGCCCCGTCTTCACCATATAATTCAGCTCGAACATATGGTGAATCGACCGCCACAGTGTCAATTACCGGTCCGTTTTGAACCGGACCATCTGATCCAACCCACGTGACTGTGTTTGTATGCGATATGTCGATCGTTATTGTCTTCTCTGTAATTGAGACGTCGTCGAGTGTTGGCACGGGTCCACTCCCCTCACCAGTGTACTGAATATATGTCTGGCCGTTTCGAAGTGCTGACACTGCAGCAGCGGTTGATCGCTCTGTCACAAGCAACACATTTCGAGACTGATTAAATCGCTCCTCCCCCGAGCCACGGTATTTTGCATGGTAGTCATCGTTTCCAAATGCCCAGATTGGTCGCGCTGAGCCAAAGTGGGTTAACAGCGCATCCCAGATTGGACGACATGAAGGATACCGATCGCGTGCATTGTAGATTTCGACACCAAGCAGTGAATCAACTGCTGTGAATAGCTCAGTATAGATGTCAATTGTTTCTGGAGTGACGTATTTACCAGTGTGTGGGAGGAACGACACCCCACCACGGCTGTCGATTTCACGGGCAACCCACGCAAGCGACTTTTCTTGTCCATGCCCAAGGTCGTTGTTGAGACTGACGATATCGTGCAGTTTTGAAATGCCCTCGATCGATCCCCGAAGTTCAGCTCCCTGAATTGCGATTAGATCCAATGCCTCAGCATCAACATCCCAATCTGACCACGGCCAACTCGTCACATCAAATTCAGAAGAGTATGGCTCTCCTTTCCGTTTTGTTTGATCAATATAATATTCGTGTTCTGTTACTGCAAGCGCCCCATAGCCAGCGGTTGCATACTTTTCAACAACATCGCCCGGTGAAGATTTTGTTGTGGGATCAAACGCAGCCTCGGTTGCCGGGTCGTGCTCCACAGACTTCGGATTGACTGTTGTCCGCGGCTCGTGAAGATGCAACTGTGCTGGGCGTTGATCGATCGTCGACCACTCAATGTCCTCGTATGGATGGTAAATACCCATCAGATGAGCAGAGAGGCGGATCTGTCTTAACAATTCTGACCTTAGATAAGCAACAAATTATAGAGTCTATAGAGACAGTTGTAAACTACGTATACAGATATAGAACGATCGCATACCAGCAGAGTCCAAACATAATTAGGAATGTCCCCCAGATTGCAAGCAGTGCTGGCCAGACGCCATGCTGGAGCAGATAGCCAATCACAACAAGCAACGCACCGACGCTTGCAATCGACAGCGAGAGCGACGATCGAACTGCAGAAACAATTGATATCGCCGGATTACTCATTGCTTCGCCCCTCCAATGGTTCGCTAGTCCAGTACTCGTGATTATCGACCGTTCTGAAACAGGTCGCATCGTGTGCTCCATCACGAGTCGGTGCAGTGCCTGCTGGAGCCGCTTCAGTACACGTTTTGCGAGCATACAGACAGCGGGTGTGATATCGACAGCCGGATGGTACGTCTCGGGCATCTGGGATGTCCATACCGAAGAACGGGGCATCTTCGTCATCAGATTCGGAGATGAGATCCGGTGTTGCCCATCGAAGTGCCTGTGTGTATGGATGCTTTGGATTATTGATGACTTGCTCAGGTGGTCCAATTTCAACGATCTCACCAAGATACATGACTGCGATACGACCACCAGTTCGACCAGCAATGTATCGAGCATTCGCAAGATCGTGAGAAACGAATAAAAATGACGTCCCAAACATCTCTTGAAGCCGGATCATGAGGTTCATAATTTCGATCCGAAGCGAAACATCGAGTGCACTGACTGGTTCATCTGCAAAAATAAGTTCTGGGCTGCTCAGAAACGCCCGAATAAGTGCAAAACGCTGTTTTTCGCCACCACTCAGTTGATGTGGATATCGTTGTGCGTAATCTTCCGGTGGCGTGAGACCAACTTCCTCAAGCAGAGTGTGAACAATCGCCCGGCGCTGTGATCCTGACTTCTCTTTTCGCCATCGCTTGAGCGGATCACCGAGAATTGCACCAACCCGACGATTTGGATTAAGCGCACTCCCCGGGTCTTGATGAATGATCTGGAGCCGCTGCCGGATATCTTCCCAGGGTACGTCGATCGGTCCAAGTCGGCGTTTGGCATCCCACATATCTTGTCCACGGTATGTGACAGAACCAGCAGTTGGCTCTTGGAGCCCGATCGCCGTTTTGCCAAGTGTTGATTTACCACAGCCGCTTTCACCAACGATCACAAGTACGTCTTCTTCGTACACATCAAGCGAAACACCATCCACGGCTCGCACGGGTGGATCAGATGGGAAGATCCGACTCAACAATCCATCGCTGCGATCTCCAAAATGTACCTCAATATCAGTTAGCGAAACTAATCGACGACCACCTGCCCGTTCTGTCTGATGGGCATCCTTACTCAGTGTATCTGGTCTTGTAGACACCGGTGTTGGGATTGGGACTGCGTTTGCTGCGTCTTCCCAGTAATGACAGTCTACATGGTGGCTTCCCTGCGTGTTACTAAGCCCGGGTGTTCCCTCTCGGCACTGATCTGTGGCAAGCGGGCAGCGCGGAGCGTACGAGCATCCGTGTGGAATCGAGAGCGGATCAGGTGAGCGTCCGTCGATTGGAGTCATCTCATCGAGCGGTAACGTGAGATCAGGTGACGACTTAAGCAGGGCTCGGGTGTATGGGTGCCGAGGGGCGGTAAGCACCTCCATCGTCGGGCCAACCTCGATGATATCAAATGCATACATCACCGCAATTCGATCGACAAGCCCGGATATTAACGACAGATCATGGGTAATAAAGACGATCGTTACATCATATGTCTCTTTAATATCGTTGAGCAGCGAGATGATTGACTGCTGCATGAGTAGGTCCAACGCTGCTGTTGGCTCATCCATAACAAGTACATCTGGGTTAAGTACAAGACTCAAGGCTATCAGGGCGCGTTGTTGCATTCCCCCACTCAACTCATGTGGGTACGAATCTAAGACACGGTCAGGATCCAGGTACAAATCTGAGAGGATCTCGCGGGTACGTTCAAGCCCCGTCTCTACTGGAACGTTGTGTGCGACAAACGTTTCAACGAATGCGGTTTTTATTTTCCGAACGGGATTAAACGAACTCATCGCACCCTGAAAGACCATCGACACGGACTCCCAGCGGAACGATCGAAGCTGTGACTCAGTTAGTTCAGTCACATCAAATGGGCCTGTATCCTGCGGATGAAACAGCACCTCACCGGATAGGGTACCGGGCTCTGGAATCGCATCCATAAGTGCGGATGCAAGCATTGATTTTCCTGAGCCGCTCTCACCAACAACTCCAAGAATCTCGTTTCGCTGGATCGATAACGAAACATCATCAAGGACACACGACTTTCCCCGATCCATATCGAAGGTGACTGTGGCGTTTTTGAGTTCGATAATCGGATCTGTTACGCTATGAGACGGCTTATCTGTGCTCGATCGTGCAGTGGTATCTGATTGTGACATTGTTAAACTCCAAACGCCCCCAGTAACCGCCAGCAGCTGTAAAACATGAGCGGGATACTCGCAATGATCCACGCACGCCTTCGGGAAACATCACAGGCGGTGGTGAGTCCGTGAGCCCAGATGTATGCACTTAGAGACAATACAGTACATCCAAGTACTGTGCTTCCGACAAGGAGTGGATCACCGTGTGTCGCTGCGGTGTACTCATTGAGCTTTGCCCACTCCTGTTCCATTCCAAACGGCTCCCAATCAGGGTATGTAACTCCTTGGAGCGCATAATACTGCCCCATAGCCCAAATCAAGGCCGCAGGAATAAACGGAGCCAGTCCCCACCCAGCAACGCGGAAGATGTGCCCGAATAGCGGCGTTCCACCAGCAAGCACTGCGAGGATATAGAATGACGCAGTAAATAGCCCCCAAATAATGAAGCCTTCAATGAGCCGGTAGAGCCCAAAAATAACGAGGAGATCGATCTGTTCAATAAATTGCTCACCAAGTGCAAGGTACAGTACATACGTCTGCAAAAGGAGCGCAGCTCCGAGAAGAATTGCAGAGAGTGTCGGAACATATAATCGCCCTGTTGCAGCTTTGCGTTGTAGAAACAGCTCCATAGTGGAGGTCACACTCATTTTATCGGCCCCCATTTCCATCGACCGTTACGCGATTGTCCCATCCAGTAACTAGCAAAATAACAGTTCCAAGCAGCGTCAGTAGAATTGGCAACAGACTCAAGATACCAACAACGTATGCACCTGATCCAGGCTCTAAAAATGGATATGAGAATGCAAAGAGAATCAACAGGAGTACGCTTGCGGTGAACAGAAATCGTATGATTGTCCGATTTAAAAACATCGTCTATCGCCTCCAAACGGGGGAATATCAGTGTAATTTGGGTATCTCATTGAGATTCTGTCTCTGTCACTGGGGGGTTTTTGACGACTCTGTGAGTGTCTCTGGCAGTGCAATTATTGGTGCTGGCTGTGTTTCGAGAAGCTCTGACAGATAGCTCGATCGTTTTGTAAGCTCAGCCGGTGTATGTGAGTCCGATCCGAGCACAAACTCGATCCCTCGGTCCGCAAAGATCGAGAATTGATCTGGTGCAGGATGGCAGGTGCCGAGTGATCGAAACACACGTCCAGCATTGATCTCCGGAACTGTTCGTGAATCCACGATTGCATCCGCAACCATCTCGTAGTGGCTGGCGGTTGTATGCCCCCGAAGCAGCGAGTGTCGCTCTGGAAGGTCAAGATGGGCAACAATATCGAACAGTTCAGACTCGATCAGTTCAACGAGTGTTTCATAATAGGTGTCGACCGCAGCCAATCGTTTTTCTTCGCTACAGTCGGCATAGGGTGCGCTAGAGGTATAGTCATAAACGTCTGCAAAGTGGACCGCACCAATAGTGTACTCAAATCCAGCTTGATCTAGAAACGAACTAATTTGTTTGTTAGTATCAGGAACATAGCTCAGTTCAACCGCATCAAAGATACGGAGCGACCGGTCTTCACGCAGCTGTTGTATTTTCTCACGACGTGTCTCGTATGTAGTGACCAGATCGTAGCTGTCTCGCCGACCAAATGCATCCTCAATAAGAATGCAGTGATCTGTCAGTCCAATGCCGTCGTATCCTGCAGCCTCAGCGGCAGCAACCATCGCGGTCATCTCCGAGCCATCGGAGAAGGTTGTGTGTGTATGGAGATCGTAGATCATTTGTTGCCCTTCAAGAAACATCGATCAGATCTTGCCCATCCAGTTTTGGGATTGCAGTATGAGTGTTCACCTGCATGCTGTATTCCATCAAATCGTTACAACGGATGGCAGCCTTGTTCACGTATTTTGCTGCTTTTCCTGCTTTGATGATCTCTTGGTAGAGCTTAATTTCGGCATCTGTTGGTGGATTATTGACCAAATGTCGATGAATGAGTATTCCGCCAATAACATCTTCTGGTGATGGTTTACGTTTCGATCCTGCAGCAAGTGGAATCGTCTTTTTATCATCTGTTCGAAGGTAATCTGCGATCGCCTGTGCATTCGCAGTCGAACCAACATAGATATCCACATCAGGGTTTCCAGCAGCGTTCTTTCTCAGTTCGGTGATTGCCGCACCACCATTAGAAGAGGTCAACGCTGTTGGCCGGTCTGCAACATCAACGGTTGTGACATACGTTGGTGAGTTGAAGAAATCGTACCCCTCCGTTGGCGTGTACGTGTCGCTACTGCCACCTCCAATTTTGGCGTTAGGATGTTTCTTTTTATATTCAAACTCATCGCCACGCTCCTCTGTCACGTGGACCAGCGCAGCGTTTTGATTAAACAGCTCTAGTACGGTCGTCGAAAAATGCGTAACATCAATAACAACGTAATTACCCGGTTCTGGATCCGATGGTATCTGCCCGCGAGATGGAATAAAATCCTCGACATATGGCCCGTCTATATGATACTCTGACAGTGATTCCATATTCGGAGGTTCGTAGAATATGGTATGAACGTTTATAAGAGTGCTACGGAGAAACAAAGAGATAGACTGTGCGCTATTGTGACATGGTTTGTGGGGGGTTTCGAGCTGAAAGCCTCGCCCTTCAGAACGGGGCGGGTATCAAATGCTAGCAGTCACGTCTCCACACAATCGATTGGACGTTCCCAAGTGTGACGGAGTCGCGGTCTGCGCCGGTAGCAACGGCGGGTGCGGCGAGTGCTGGCTCCCAGCCATCGGTTGGGAGGTCAGCAATCTCGTCGGCCCAGATTTCCGGTGAGACCTCAATCGGTGGTCCCTCCATGTTTGCTGCAAAGAGTAGTTGTTCGTCACCGTCTGGTGACTCTCGAAGCCCGTAGTAGAGGACGGTTCCGTTTGTTGGATGTCTGTAGCCGTAGGCTTCGCTCCCTTCGTGATCGATATCCGATCGAAGCCATGGACGTTCATGCCGGAACTCTCTGACCGCCAGGTCGAACGCAGTACGCTCGTCGTCCTGTTCATCTGCC